>ERZ1643246.48-NODE-48-length-155757-cov-25.048875_pt1 | contig 155757 bp, 137 predicted proteins | sample MGYA00579265_ERZ1643246 | MGnify/ENA primary metagenome ERZ1643246 (study PRJEB29033, sample SAMEA4952261) | chicken gut metagenome | biome: Broiler Chicken; feature: Gastrointestinal Tract; material: Caecum | place: Ireland | collected 2018 | study: Broiler...
CCGGCGGGCAATCCCGGCCTGCGGATTTCTGCCGTTGTCGTTCTCAAAAGTCCATTCCCGCATGTCGTCTTTCTGTACACAGGGACATTCCCGACTGCTGTGTCCGCCAAAGCAGCCTCTGCATCCATGAATTGTCATATCGTTTAAAAAGAATTCCGTAACTGTATGCCCTGCATGTTCTGCGCCTTCCGTAAATGCACGGACCAGTGCAGAGGTATTCCCGTTTTTGCGGGGGCTTCCATTCAGTATCACAATTTTTTTGCTCATGCGTTTCAACCTCCATATTCTGTGTTATTGACTTCTGTTTTTAGTGATATTATAATCATAACAAGAATTGAACAGAAAACAAGTACGTACATTAAAGTGCGATACTCACAGAAAAGTATCATACTTACCTGAAGGAGAGTTTTAATATGGACAAACGATGTATTTCCAATGAGCGTCTCAGCTCCACCGGATTCAGCTACACCCTGTCGCTGATCAATGGAAAATATAAAATGACTGTTCTCTATACGTTGATGGAATTCGGAGTCGTACGGTTTAACGAGATGAAAAAATATATCGGAGAGATCTCTTACAAAACGTTGAGTTCTACTCTGAAGGAGCTGGAGGCGGATCAGCTGGTTCACCGGGAAGAGTATCCCCAGATTCCGCCGAAGGTTGAATACAGTCTGACGGAAAGAGGAAAATCACTGATTCCGATTCTGGATGCGATGTGTGAATGGGGAGACAGACACAGACTTTAGAATCTCAGGAAAGGAGAAGGACGGAGAAAGACAGCAATAAGGAACAAATCAAACGGTACATAAATAAAAGAGGCGGAGCATGATCCGATATGCCCCGGCGTATGTCTGAAAATTACAGAATTCGCGTAAGGGAATCCCGTTGTCGGATCACGTTCCGCCTTTTTTTGTGTGCCTGAAACATGCTTTCCATAAGCTCAGTTTGTGAAACGGACAGACTGCCGGATGGTGGATGTTCAGACACGTTGCCGTTCAGCCAGGTCTGTGCGTTTACTGCACAGACCGTATGAAAGTATAGTGCCTGCGGGCATCCGGTCCATCGCGAAGAGATTTTCAATGTCCGGATGCCATAGCAGTTCAGCTGGATGAACGGTTACTCAGAAAGAGATCGCGTCATCCATGGTATAGCCTTCCAGGGAATTTTCTTTTACCTGGATACAGACATAACTGATTCCCGTATCTTCTGCGGCAAAGAACTGGCGTTTTGCAGCCGGTGAAACGCGGAGCCAGTCGCCGGCCGTCAGTTCAACGGTTTCCTCATCAATGACTGCTTTTCCTTTGCCGGAGAGAATTCCGTAGATTTCCTCATTGTTTTTGTGGGCGTGTACGAAAGGCACGCATCCTCCCGCCGGAAGCTGATTGATGCTGATTTCCGCACCGGTCAGGAAAAGTTTGTCATGAAGTTCTGTTCTTGCGTCGTCTGCTACGCTTACTTTACTGTAACTGCTCATTGTTCTACCTCCGAATATCTGCTTTTTGATGAAATATTTCTTGTTACATCTTGGATTATAACATCGGTTAAATGTAATGTCAATAGTTACAATAAAAAATATACCGGCTGTTGTTACCGTTCAGCCCGGTCTGTGTATTTATTGCACAGACCGTATGAAAACGCAGAGTCTGCAGGCATCCGGCCCATTACGAAACGATTTCCAATGGTCGGATGCCGTTACAGTTCACCTGGCTGAACTATAACATTTTCAGACATGTTCCGGGAATGTTCCATATCGAAAAGCGAACGGAAGTGTGATATACTTTTCATAAACAGTACAGAAAACGTATCCGTTCAGCTGGCTGAACGAATGGAGGAAAAACAGGATTGATCAGGAGGAGAAGGATGACAGAACGAGCAAAAACGACAAAAGAAGTTACCAGAGATTATTTCGACAGCCTGATGCTGGAAATGCGTCTGATCGACAGTGAGGTGCCTGACACGGGGACGGAGCTTTACGGAAAGAAATTTCAGACTCCGATTATGACAGCGGCGCTCTCGCATCTGGGTACGTTCCATCCGGATATGCCCAACGGTATGGTGCAGTATGCGGAAAGTGCCCGGATCAGCGGGGCCGTCCACTGGATCGGAATGGGAAGTGACGAGGAGTTTGAAGCGGTGACAGCTACCGGCGCACAGACGATCCGGATTATCAAACCCTATGCAGACGAAGAGAAAATTTACCGTATGATCCACTGCGCGGAGAGATGCGGCGCACTGGCAGTGGGAATGGATATCGATCACATGTTTGACCTGAAAGGAAATCCGGACGTGTGCAGGGACGAAAAAATGTCTGTGAAATCTTTGGGAGATCTCAGAAAATATGTGGAATCCACAGAGCTTCCCTTTATCATCAAGGGAGTGCTGAGCGTACGTGACGCAGTGAAATGCATGGAAATCGGCGCCGGAGGAATCGTGGTTTCCAACCATGGCGGCCGTCTGAACGGGACCCTGCCGCCTCTTTGCGTGCTGCCGGAAATCGTCAAAGCTGTGGGCGGACAGTTCCCTGTTTTTGTGGACTGCGGCATCTGCTCTGGAATGGATGCGTACAAAGCTCTTGCCCTTGGCGCATCGGCGGTCAGCGTCGGCGGGCACCTGATTCCGTACCTGAAAAAGGGCGGAGGAGAAGCGGCTGCAGTGCGTATCCGGGAAATGACGGAGGAGCTGAAAGGTGCGATGGCATACACAGGAGTGCGGAATATGCACGAGTTTGATCCATCGGTGCTCCGGCGGATCGGATAAGGATTACCGTCGGCAGTAATTTGTGACTGTGTTTTTTGCGGAGGGGTAAGCTTATGAGATTAGGAGGAAGTGTTTTTTATAACGGAACGGATCCGGAGGAGTTTGCGCTGGCGCATGTTGAAAAAGGTTATGGGGCGGCAATCTGTCCCTGGTGGCTGTCTCTGGAGCGGCCTGGTGAGCTGAAGGAGTTCCGGAAAGTAATGAAGAAGCATGACATTGTGATCGCCGAGGTAGGTGTGTGGAACAACCCGCTGCATCCTGATCGGGCGGAGGCGGAGAAAAATATCCGGCAGCTGACGGAGAAGCTGCGCCTCGCAGAAGAGCTGGAGGCAGACACCTGTATCAACATCCTCGGAACAAAGCAGACGGCCAGTTGGTTCGGACCACATGGCCGGGATTACAGCGAAGATTTTTTCAGGGAGGCGGTGGCTGTCAGCCAGTATGTGATCGATCAGGTAAAACCGGAGCGGACAAAATTATCTTTTGAGATGATGCCGTACTGTTTTCTGGACGGCCCTGAGGAATATCTGCGGTTTCTTCAGGCGGTTGACCGGAAGGCTGCGGGTGTCCACCTGGATATCTGCAATAACATGAACAGTCCGAGACGCTTTTATGAGAATACCGCATACATCCGGCATACGTTTCAGCTGCTGAAAGATGAGATTGTATCACTTCACCTGAAGGATATTGCCCTGAAGCCGGACGCGCTGACGGTTGTATTCGAGGAGGTGCCGATCGGAATGGGTGGAATGGATTATGTGACATTGATGGAAGAGATCTCACGATTGCCTGCGGATACGCCAGCGATTCTGGAACATTTGCAGACAGAGGCGGAATATGATCTGGCCGCAGAGGCGGCGGAAGCGTTCGCACGGAAAGCAGGAATGCATAAAGAAGGTCCGGTCTGGGTCCGGTAGTGTCCTTCTGCCGTGATTGCGCCGCTGCCATTTTTATGCTAAACTGAAAAAAACATTACAGGGAGTTTATGATATGCCAGTTTTTGATTTTAAGAATTCACCGGAGGGTTCCAGAGAACCTGAATGTACCTATGAAGTTTTTTATACCAGCGAATCCTTTACAGATGCGGAGCATCCCATTCTGGTGCTGGATAACCGTGAGAGGAAACTGAAGCACCATTCCGGCGGAGTATTTACAAATCCCATCCGCAGAACCGCTTTTGAATGGAAGGAAGAGGACGGCAGCACAGTCAGCGCGGATATTCTGCGGATTGACGCCAGGTTTGTGAGCCTTTTGAAATGGATGGGAGAGAATCATATCAATGTGCGTCTTTCCGGAGAAGTCCGGGAATATGAGTACGTGGTTTATAAAATCAGGGAGACCGGGTTTGGCGGCAGTGTGAAGCTGTCGGCGGAGGACGGCTTTCTCCAGTTTATGATTGAGCGGCTTCTGGCCAGCGACGCTCCTTCGGAGGAATTGCCGGACGAGGAAGAGGACGAGTCCGGAGACAGCATGAAGCTGACCAGCATTCAGAGCATTTCGGATTTTGTGGCCTGCGCGGGAAGAACCCTGCCGGACAATATCCGCCTGTGGGCGAGAAGAAATCTGGCCGTGGCCCGTTCCCACGAGGTGTCCGCCGAGGAGCGCCGCCATGCCCAGCGCGCCCTTTCCATTATGATGAATATTCAGTGGAAAGGAAACTATTTCCACGCGATTGATCCTGTGGAGGCGCGCCGGATTCTTGACGAGGAACTCTACGGCATGGAACAGGTGAAGCAGCGGATTATCGAAACGATCATTCAGATCAACCGCACGCATACGCTGCCCGCTTACGGACTTCTGCTGATCGGTCCCGCGGGTACCGGAAAATCGCAGATTGCCTACGCCGTGGCGCGGATTCTGAAACTGCCGTGGACGACGCTGGATATGAGTTCTATCAATGACCCGGAACAGCTGACAGGAAGCTCAAGAATTTATGCCAATGCGAAACCGGGAATTATCATGGATGCGTTTTCCATGGCGGGAGAGTCAAATCTGGTCTTTATCATCAATGAGCTGGATAAGGCGGCGTCCGGCAACGGAAAAGGAAACCCTGCGGATGTGCTTCTCACCCTGCTGGACAATCTCGGCTTTACCGACAATTATATGGAATGTATGATACCTACCGGCGGTGTATATCCCATTGCCACTGCCAACGATAAGGAGCAGATCAGCGCGCCGCTGATGTCAAGATTTGCGGTGATTGAGCTTCCGGATTACACGGACGAGGAAAAGAAGGTCATTTTTTCAAAGTATGCCCTGCCGAAAGTTCTGAAAAGAATCGGCATGAAAGACAATGAGTGCGTGCTGACGCTGGACGGACTGGACGCGGTCATTGAGCTGCACAGCAATACCAGCGGAATCCGGGATCTGGAGCAGACGGCGGAGCATCTTGCAGCCAACGCGCTGTACCAGATCGAGGTGGAGCATGTACAATCGGTGACCTTCAATGGGGAGACGGTACGGAAGCTGCTTTCCTGAAAATGGTAACATTGCGTTTTTCCGGGGCCTGTGCAGTAAATGCACGGATCTGGCTGAACGGTAATGAAAATGTACGGCAGGCCTGTGGAAATTCAGGGGAGGCCTCCGGGAGGAAAAGGCACAGGAAAGGGAAAACTTATGAAGACGCCGGAGGAATGTCTGAAAACCGTCTGTGCGGCTGCTGCCCTTGCGGTGACCAGAAAAGGCGCGGTGCCGTCGATTCCGAAGTGGGAGGAAGTGCTGGAATTTCTGAAAAACCGCTGAAGCTTCCGCCGATGGTCGTATATTTCCTGATCTGCATGGATGTATTTGAGCGATAACCTGAGAGTTGTCGAACAGAAAAAAAGAATAAGCGTATGATGTATTAATAAGTAAAAAGGCACGGAAAGGAGATGCGGAAAGATGAACCGAAGAGTATTTCTGATTGTGCTCGACAGCTTTGGCATCGGTTATGAGCCGGATGCGGACGATTTCGGAGACCGGGGAGCCAATACCCTGAAGACGATTCTGCGGTCGGAGCATTTTCAGGTTCCGACGATGGAAAAACTCGGTCTGTTTGCAATCGACGGCACGCCGGAGGGAAAAATCCCGGAACAGCTGCTTGGCTCCTATGGAAGACTGCAGGAACAGTCCAGAGGAAAGGATACGACCGTCGGTCACTGGGAAATCGCCGGGTTGATCTCTGAGCGGCCGCTTCCGGTTTATCCTGACGGATTCCCGGAGGAAGTGATTCGGGAGTTTGAGAAAAAAACCGGGAGGAAGGTGTTGTGCAACCGGCCTTATTCCGGCACAGAGGTGATTGCGCGGTATGGAGAGGAGCATATGAAGACAGGCGCGCTGATTGTCTATACATCGGCGGACAGCGTTTTCCAGATTGCGGCGCACGAAGAAATTGTTCCGACGGAACAGCTGTATGAATACTGCAGAATCGCCAGGAACATCCTTCGGGGAGAACATGGGGTCGGCCGTGTGATTGCCCGTCCGTTTACCGGCGTTCCGGGAAATTTTGTCCGTACATCAGGAAGGCATGATTTTTCCCTGACACCTCCGAAGGATACGATGCTGGATCTCCTTCAGCGGCATGGCTGCCGGACCGTCAGCGTAGGAAAAATCTATGATATTTTTGCCGGAAAAGGAATTGACGAGAGCCATCCGACCAGAGGAAATTCTGACGGGATGAAGACGACGATGGAGATTGCAAAGAAGGAGTTTGAAGGGCTGTGCTTCACAAATCTGGTGGATTTCGATATGTTATACGGTCATCGGAACGATGTGGATGGCTACGCCTCGGCTGCCGCGGAGTTTGACCGGTGGCTGCCGGAATTTATGGGACAGATGCGGGAGAAAGATATTCTGATGGTCACTGCGGATCATGGGTGCGATCCTGGCTTTCCCGGCACCGACCATACACGGGAATATATTCCGCTGATGATCTTCGGCAGGGAAATCCGGAGAGGAAAAAATCTGGGTACCCGGAAAACCTTCTCGGACATTGCCGCGACGATTCTCGACATGTTCGGAATTTCGGGAGGGGTTTCCGGGGAGAGTTTTCTGAAAGAGATTCTTTGGAAGGAGACTCTGTAACCGTCTGGACTGGCGGAATTGCCGCTGTAAAAAAAGTGTCATATATCCAATGGCACTTTTTTTGCGCCTTCATATACTGATAAGGAAGAAGGAATCAGACGGAAAGGAAAGAAGATGGAAAACTATCGTATGAACTGTGGCTGCTCCTGCGGCATGGGAAATTCAACGGCAGGTCGTCAGGGTATGTGCAGGCAGCAGGAAAACCTGTGGGATATGTCTGTGGATAAACTTCCCCTGGCGATGGGCTATGTGCCGATGCAGCGCTTTGGCAAGACCTATGATCTGCGGACAGGGCTTCGTGCCGGGACGATCTTCCCGGATCTGTATAAACCATTCTGTGGAAAAGGAGGCGCCGGATGTTAATGAAAGGACAGCAGCCGAACCGTGAAAGTCTGCTCGCCTGGATCAATCAGGTGAGCTTTGCCGTCAATGAAATGACGCTTTATCTGGACACCCATCCGGACGATGAAGACGCTCTGGCATTCTTCCGTGAGAAACTGAAAATGCGTCAGGAAGCGCTGGAGACCTACGCCCGTTTTTATGGTCCGCTGACCATTGATACTGCCAACGACAATATGAGCCGTTCGTTCCAGTGGGTACAGCAACCCTGGCCCTGGGAGCCGCAGAGGAAAGGAGGATGCAGATAATATGTGGAATTATGAAAAGAGACTGCAGTATCCTGTCAATATCAAAACACCCAATGCAAAGATCGCTCAGATCATCATGAGTCAGTACGGAGGTCCCGATGGCAGAGGGAGATAGTTTTCCGCCGGCAACCGTTCCGCGGTGGAACGGTTGCTTTTGTCCTTGACATGTATGGCAAAAGACTTTACAATTCTATGACGTGTGTCCGTACGGAAAGGTCATTCTTTTTTTCGAATTTTTAACATACGGACGGAAAACCATGATATAATGAGCGAAAGTGAGCCAGCGTGAGCTCGCTCACGTATGGCGAACGGCGAATGTCGATCACAGGCGGCGCCTGTGATATAATGAGCGAAAGTGAGCCAGCGTGAGCTTTAGGGACATGAAAGTAGCAGCAGAAACAGACAGAGGGAGCAGAGAAAGGAGATGTTGTATGCTGACGATTCAGGAATATGTAAAAGCGGAAAGTCTGGAGCAGGCCTATGAGCTGAATCAGAAAAAGACGAACCGTATCATCGGCGGAATGCTCTGGATGAAGATGAGTCCGCTGAATATAAAAACAGCGATCGACCTGTCCGGCCTGGGGCTGGACCAGATCGAAGAGACGCAGGAGGAATTCCGTATCGGGTGTATGGTGACGCTGCGCCAGCTGGAAACGCATCCGGGACTGGAAGCCTATACCGGCGGCAGTATGAAGGAGAGTCTTCGCCATATTGTCGGGGTGCAGTTCCGCAATCTGGCGACAGTAGGCGGAAGTATTTACGGAAGATTCGGATTTTCGGACGTACTGACGGAGTTTATGGCGCTCGGCGCAGAAGTGGAACTGTTTCATGGAGGCCGGATGCCGCTGGAAGAGTTTGCAAAGCTTCCCTATGACAAGGACATCCTCGTAGGGCTGATTCTGAAGAAAGTTCCGCAGGACAGCGTGTATCTTTCCATGCGGAATACCCGGACAGACTTTCCGGTACTCACCTGCGCGGTGAGCCGCAGGGAAGGAATGACAGGCGCGTTTATCGGCGCCCGTCCGGGACGGGCCGTGGCGGTGTACGACAGGGCAGGCCTTCTGAAAAGCGGAATCACAGATGCTGCGGCGCGGGAATTCGCAGCCTATGCGGCGGAGCAGACGGTGACGGGTTCCAATAAGAGAGCGCAGGCTGAGTACAGAACGCATCTGATCAGGGTTCTGACCCGCAGAGCCTGTCAGCAGCTGGGAGGTGAAACGAAATGAAAGTGACGGTTACAGTAAACGGAAGAAAAATTCAGGAAGAGATCGAATGTGATCTGCTGCTGATTGATTTTCTGCGCAGTCACGGGTGCATGAGCGTGAAGCGCGGCTGTGAGACTTCCAACTGTGGGCTGTGTACGGTGATGATGGATGGCAGACCGGTGCTGTCCTGTTCGGTGCTGACCGCCCGCGCGGACGGACATACCATCGAGACGCTGGAAGGACTTCAGGAGGAAGCGGAGGAGTTCGGCGCATTTATCGCAGATCAGGGCGCGGAACAGTGCGGTTTCTGCAACCCCGGTTTTATGATGAACGCCCTGGCTCTGTTCCGGGAGAATCCTGAACCGGATGTGGATGAGATCAAGGAATATCTTGCGGGAAATCTGTGCCGCTGTTCCGGATACGAGGGACAGCTGCGGGGAATTCTGAACTTTCTGGAATGGAAAAAGGAGGCGAAGAGATGAGAGCAGTCAGTCAGCCGGTGAGAAAAAAAGATGCAATGTCGCTGGTGACCGGAAAGCCGGTCTATATGGATGATGTGATCAATCATGAAAACTGCCTGATCGTCAAAGTCCTGCGCAGTCCCCACGCCAACGCCATTGTGGAGAGCGTGCAGAAGACGGCTGCAGAGAAGGTACCGGGCATCGAGGCAATCTATACCTGGGAGGATGTGCCCGGGGAGCGGTTTACAATGGCCGGACAGACGTATCCGGAGCCCAGCCCCTATGACCGCCTGATTCTGGACCGCCATGTGAGATACGTTGGGGATCCTGTGGCGATTGTGGCGGGCTACAGCGAGAAGGCTGTGGATAAGGCGCTGAAAATCATAAAGGTAAAATATCAGGTGCTTGAGCCACTGCTGGATTTCCGCAAGGCGAAGGACAATGAGATTCTGGTACATCCGGAGGAAAACTGGAAAGCACTGTGTCCGGTGGGGGCGGACAATAAACGGAATCTCTGCGCTTCCGGGGAGAGCGGAGACGGGGATATCGAGGCGGTTCTCAGCGACTGTGATATTGTGCTGGAACGTACCTACCATACCAGGGCCTGTCAGCAGGCGATGATGGAAACCTTCCGGACATATTGTTCCATCGACGCCTACGGAAGACTGAATGTGTTGAGTTCCACACAGATTGTTTTTCATGTGCGTCGGATTCTGTCCAATGCCCTTGGAATTCCAAAATCCATGATCCGTGTGTCCAAGGCGAGAATCGGCGGCGGATTCGGAGCGAAACAGAGTGTGGTTGCCGAAGTGTTCCCTGCTTTTGTCACCTGGATGACAAAGAAACCGTCCAGAATGATCTACACCCGGCGGGAGAGCCAGACAGCGTCCTCGCCTCGTCATGAGATGGAGGTTACCGTACGGCTTGGCGCAATGAAGGACGGAAAAATCCGCGGGATTGACGTGTATACCCTTTCCAATACCGGCGCCTACGGAGAGCACGGTCCGACAACGGTGGGACTGTCCGGTCATAAATCGATTCCTCTGTACGGAACGCCGGAAGCACATCGGTTCCGCTATGATGTGGTATATACAAACGTTATGTCGGCCGGAGCCTACCGTGGTTACGGCGCAACCCAGGGAATTTTTGCCCTGGAGACTGCAGTGAACGAGCTGGCGGCGCAGCTGCACATGGATCCTGTTGTGATACGGGAAATCAACATGGTGCGGGAAGGCCAGATCATGCCGGCCTATTACGGAGAGCAGACGAACAGCTGTGCGCTGGACCGGTGTGTGGAGCGTGCAAAACAGATGATCGGATGGGAGGAAAAATACCCGTGCCGGGATATGGGAAACGGAAAGGTGCGGAGCGTGGGAATGGCCATGGCGATGCAGGGTTCCGGAATCGCAGGCGTGGACGTTGGTTCTGCAACGATTAAAATGAATGAGGAAGGCTACTATACGATGATCATCGGCGCGGCGGATATGGGAACCGGCTGCGATACGATCCTTGCCCAGATGGCGGCAGAGTGCCTGGACTGTCCGGTGGATGCGGTCACCGTCTTCGGTGCGGATACGGATGCGTCGCCCTATGATTCCGGTTCCTACGCATCCAGCACGACGTATGTGACCGGAAAGGCGGTGGAAAAAGCCTGCCAGAAGCTGAGAGAAAAGATCCTTGAAAAGGGTGCGGAGCTTTTGCAGTGCAGTCCCGAAGAGGCGGAGTTTGACGGAGAAAAGGTCTTCCGCACAGAGACCGGAGAATCTGTTGACCTTAAGACCATCGGAACCAGCGCGATGGACGGAAACCGGACCGCCCTGGAAGTGACGGAGACCAACAGCTCGCCGTTTTCTCCTCCGCCATTTATGTGCGGAATGGCTGAGATTGAACTGGATAAGGAAACCGGACAGGTGGACGTGATTGACTATGTCGCTGTGGTCGACTGCGGAACTGTGGTAAATCCGAATCTCGCACGGGTACAGACAGAGGGAGGTATTGCCCAGGGAATCGGCATGGCGCTTTTTGAGAACATTCAGTACAGCGACCGGGGTCACCTGTTTGAAAATTCCCTGATGCAGTATAAGATTCCCACCAGAGAGGATATCGGGAAGATCCGGGTGGAGTTTGAGAGCAGTTATGAGCCCACCGGACCGTTTGGAGCGAAATCCATCGGAGAGATTGTAATCAATACGCCGTCTCCGGCGATCACACAGGCGATTTACAACGCCACCGGACACTGGTTCCGGGAACTTCCGATCACTCCGGAGAAGATTGCGATGGTGCTTGCGGATGATTGATCTGATTCTGCTTGCGGCCGGCAGCAGCCGCAGATTCCGGGCCTCCGGCAGCGGCAGTAAGCTTCTCACCCTGTGGAACGGGCGGCCCATGTACCGGACCTCGCTGGAGCGCTGGGAGGAAGCTTCCCGGGGAATGCTGGACGGTGGCAGGGTGTATGTGGTTTCCCGGGAGCCGGAAATCCTGGAGGCGGCAGCGGAATACGGAATGGTTCCGGTTTTCAGCCCGGAAAGCGCGCAGGGAATCTCCTGGTCCATTCGAAACGGGCTTTGCGCTGCCGGAAGCCAGACGGCAGCCCGGACAGGCCGTCAGGCGGATCACTATGTATTCGCTGTGACGGATCAGCCGATGTTGACCGCAGGCACGATGCGGCGGTTTCTTCAGCAGGCACAGACCTCCGTCTATGCCTGCCTGAGCTGGGATGGGAGAACCGGCAATCCTGTCTCTTTTCCTGCAGAGGCCGTGGAGGAACTTATGATGCTTGAGGGCGACAGCGGCGGAAAAAAGGTGCTGCGGCGTCATATGGAAGAGTGTACAATGGTTTCAGCGGCGGAAGCTGTCGAGCTGAAGGATATCGACACGCTGGAACAGCTGCGGGAAGCCGAACGGGAATCCGTCAGCAGCGGAAAACAAACTGCAGACGGTTTTCCGCCCGGGAAAATATAATACAGGAAAAAATCAGGCGAAGCAGTTCGTTGGATTCTTTACCAGTGAGAACACCGGATTTCAGCAGATGCACCAGTCCCTGAGAATTCCAGGAGAAAGAAGGACAGGAGGAAACAGAATCTTCCGGTCCTTCTTTTTCTGTCTCTTTCAGGACAGCGATTTTTTTCCGGATCTCCTGCTTTCGCTGCTGGTATTCTTCCAGGGAATCCGCCCCTGCCTCATATGCCAGCCGCAGCCGTTCCAGCCGTTTTTCTTCGGCGCGGATCCGGGCCCGGACAGAACAGGGATGCCGGCAGTCCGACGGCGGCAGGGAAGACTGCGGGGGCTGCACGTAAGAGGACGCCCCGTGCAGGAACAGAGGACATTCTTCCAGCGCCTGCAGGACAGCTGGCTTCAGAAACCGCAGGGAAATATAATGGCTGCTGCGGCAGCGGCCTTTTGCGTAAGCGCCGCATTGAAGCGCACGTCCCCGGGCGGCGGACACAAGGGCGGAACCGCAGGCACTGCACCGGAGGATGCCTCCCGACAGAATTCCTGCTTTCTGTGCTGTGTCGGACGCGTTTTCTGAACAGGGCAAAACGCATTCCCGGTTCCGGGTCAGCCGTTTCTGCACTGCGTCAAAAAGTTCTTCCGGGACCAGAGGAATATGGGAGGCTGGGACAATCTGCACATCCTGTCCCCGATAAAACCGGTCTGCAGTTCCGGAGACGGGAGACTTTGGCGCGCCGGCTTTGTCGCTGGAAATTCTGCGGCGAAGTTTTCCGGTATACACAGGATTCGACAGGATATATTCCACCGTCCTGCTTTCGAACAGATTTCCCCTGGCCGTGCGGATCCCGGCGCTGTTCAGCCACGCGGCAATTCTGCGGAGAGAACATCCCTGGCTGTATTTCCGGTAGATCAGGGGGACAAAAGGGGCGGTGTCCTCGTCCGGTTCAAACCGGGAGTTTCCCATCCGGTAACCGAAGGGAGGGACGGACACTGCCTGGCCGCGGGAAAATTTTTCGTTCATCCCCCGCCGGACCTCCCCTGCCAGATTCAGGGAGTAATATTCGTCCATGGCCTCCAGAAGGGCTTCCACGAGAATGGATGTGGGATCGTCGGACAGAGGTTCCGAGACAGAAACCACATCCACGCCGCATTCTTTCCGGAGCATGGATTTATACAGAATGCTGTCCTGCCTGTTTCGGGCGAAACGGGAATATTTCCAGACAAGAATTACCTGGAAGGGGGTGGGACGTCTGCGCGCGGAGGCAATCATCTGCTGGAAAGCAGGGCGTTTTTGAGCGTTTCGTCCGCTGATTCCCTCGTCGACATAAATCTGATCGTCAGGAATGGTTATCTGGTGCTGTCCGGCGTACTCACGGATTTTTTTCAGCTGGCTGTCCGGTGAAAATTCCAGCTGGTCTTCTGTGGATACCCGGATATACGCGGCGCCTGTCATAAAAAATCACCCCGGATGGCTATACTTATGATATAGCCTATGGTTTCGGAGGGCAGCTTATGACCGGAAAGAAAAAAGGAGCGAAGACGGGGAAAAGCAGCGGTAGCGGCAGAGGCTGCGGCGGAGGGGAGATACAGGTCTCAGACCGGGCGGGAGCGCTTTGGCGTGCAGATGATCTGGCGGAGGACAGCAGGACAGGGCAGACCGTGCCGCTGAAGAATCTTTCGGAAAAGGAGAAAAGAGAGTTGGAAGAATCCATCAGTGAAAGGATCACCGGCTGGCTGATCGGGTATCTGCAGCAGAATCCCGGAAAGCAGAAGCAGGCGCTCGCGTGTCTGGAAGACGGGCTTTCTGCATCGAACGGAGATTTACTGGCGTCACCGGACGGAATCGGGAGGTCCCGATGGAGAGATGGGCGCGTCGATGCGCTATCTGTCCCAGAGATTCACCGCTCCGAACCGGACGGTGATGGGGGTTCTGACCGATGTGGGGACGGAGGAACTGGCCCATCTTGAGATGGTGGCTACCATCGTCCATCAGCTGACCTGCAATCTCACGCCGGAGGAAATCGAAAAACAGGGATTTGCCAACTATTACGTGGATCACACGGTGGGGATCTGGCCGCAGGCGGCAGGCGGCGTTCCGTTCAATGCCTGCGAATTTCAGTCAAAAGGCGACCCGGTGACCGACCTGTTTGAAAACCTTGCAGCAGAGCAGAAAGCACGCTCCACATATGACAATATCCTGCGGCTGGTCAAGGATCCGGAGGTTGCAGACCCGATCCGTTTCCTGCGCGCCCGCGAGATTGTTCACTTCCAGCGGTTCGGAGAGGCGCTCCGTTCTGTGCAGGATGATCTCGAATCCAGGAACTTCTATGCATTCAATCCGAGCTTTGACGCGCCGGTATCCTGTCCGCAGTGCGGAAAATAAACAGCCTGCCTGCCGCAACCGTTCCTCTGGCGGACGGTTGCGGCAGGTCTGTGCATTCACTGTACAGACCGTAAGAAAGCTTACCAGAACAAACGCGCAGCCGGAAACACATGTTGACAATAATCCGTTTTCGGATTATAATGAGTGTTGTCCGTTTTCGGATAAAAATGGAGGTGAATGATGGACAAAGACAACAGGGATCCTCTTGCAACGTTTAATCAGCTTTATAAGGAGATGGACGAGATCTATCATCAGTATGCCCGGGGACATGGAATTTCGGACACGGCTTTGTGGCTGCTGTACTCTCTTTATCTGAGCGATGTGCCTTATACCCAAAGAGAGATCTGTTCCGAGTGGCACTATCCGCCCCAGACATTGAATTCTGCGCTGAAAACGCTTGAGAGGCAGGAACTGATTTCTCTGGAACCTGCGCCGGGAAATCAGAAAAATAAGCAGGTGGTATTGACGGAAAAGGGAAAATCCGTGGTACGACAGATTATTTCGCCGCTGGTTTCTGCCGAGCGGCAGTCTTTTCACCAACTGGAAGAGGGAGAAAAAAAAGTGCTTCTGTCACTGACGCGGAAATATGTGGAAGTGTTGCGAAGTAATGTACAGAAAATATGCAACAGTTCAGCCAGCTGAACTGTTACGAAAATTTAACAAATGAGGGAAAGGAAGGAACCAATCAATTATGAACTCGACGGTTTTGTTTTCAAAAACACCGCCGCTGAAGCTGTTTTTTCTTGCTTCGATTCCCGGAGCAATCAGTATGCTGGCTTCCGCTCTTTACCAGACCATCGACGGAGTGTTCGTCGGACAGTTTCTGGGGGCGACAGCTTTTGCAGCGCTCAATCTTGCGATGCCTTTTGTAATTATCAATTTCTCGCTGGCGGATCTGATCGGTGTGGGTTCTGCCGTGCCGATTTCGGTCTGTCTGGGACAGAAAAAAACACAGGAAGCGAATAATATTTTCACCTGCGCCTGCCTGATGATTGTGGGAGCGGGTGTTGTGATCGGTGGGATTCTGTTTGCTGCAGCCCCGGCGCTGATCCGGTTTATGGGAGCGGAGGGCGAGTTTGCCCGGCTGGCGGTGCAGTATCTCAGGGTCTATGCGCTCTGTTCACCGGTGACCACGATTACCTTTGCTCTGGACAACTATCTCAGAATCTGCGGCTACATACGGGGCAGTATGTTTCTGAACATTTTCATGTCTGTTTTGAGCGGCGTGCTGGAGTTTCTGTTCCTGGGCGTATTCCGTTTCGGAATCTGGGGCGCGGCGCTTGCCACATGTTCCGGTATGGTGATCTGCGAGGCCATCGCGTTTCTTCCGTTTATACGGGGAAAGGCGCTGCTCAGATTCTGCAGGCCGCATTTTCACGGAAGGATGATAAGGCAGATCATTGCCTGCGGAAGTCCTAATTTCCTGAATAATATCGCAGGAAGGATCACATCGATTCTCATGAACGCAATCCTTGTGCGGCTTGGCGGCGAGACGGCTGTCTCTGTGTACGGGATTCTGATGTTTGCAGACGGATTTATCCAGCCGCTTCTGTACGGTATGTGCGATTCCCTCCAGCCTGCGGTCGGCTATAACTGGGGCGCGGGAAAATATTCCAGGGTGCGCGCGGTCGAGAAGTGCTGCTTTACGGCAAGCGGAATAGTCTCTCTGCTGGCGGTCTGCGTCATCGCGCTGCTTCCGGAACAGATTACCAGGTTGTTTGTGGCTGACGCCGGACCGGAGATTCTGAGCATGTCTGTGGGAGCACTGAGACTTTTCAGTATCACCTACGTTACCAGGTGGTTTTCCTTTGCCACACAGAGCTATATGCTTGCGGTGGAGAAGCCTCTGCCGGCTTCCGTTATCTCTGTCTCGACAGCTCTGATTTTCCCGGTGCTTCTCATAGTGGTTCTCTGGCCGCTGGGACTGACGGGAATCTGGCTGAACTTTGCCGGAACAGCCGTTCTGGCAGCGGTGCTGTCCGTGATAGTACTGCTCAGAGTCCGCGGCGAGTTGGTAAGGGCGGACACAGAATCGTAAAGTGTCGGAAAATTTATCATATGCGGAAATCTGCAGGCGTACCTGCAGAGAAGGGGCTGCTGCGTGTTCGCGGCGGCCCCTTTTATGCTGACAGGTTACAGTTCTGTCAGCTCTGTGCATTCATTTCACAGACCCTGGTACATCTGAAAATAAATACTCAGCCATTTGACTTGTCTATTTTCCTGACAGCACATATCAAAATACTCAGTGTAGCCCGCCGCGCCTGTGTTTTTGATATGCACTCTCAGAAAAATATCCTGCGTTATCTGACCAGATATTTATTTCCCGATGTACTAGGAAAGCACAGTGTCTGTGAGTGTCCGTTTATGGAAGATTCGGCAGAAGGCTTACCATATTTTCCTGTTTTGTGGTATACTATACTTTTATAAAAGATTTTGGAACGGTTTCGCAGAACAGCAGCAATCTGCGGAGCGGAAAAAGGATGATATCATGAGACAGTTTCTTGAAAATGTCTGGAAGTTACTGGGGAAAAACTGGGTAAGTCTTCTGATTTTTGAAATTCTATACCGGATTTTTTTCAATGAGCTTGTTACCCGCACTGCGCGGGCAGCGGTGAATTTTTCTCTCAGAAAACAGGGCTACAGCTATATGACAGAGGAAAATTTTATGGAGTTTATCGGGCATCCGCTGACGATTGTTCTGATGGTTCTGGGGATTCTGATGGTACTTTTGCTGCTTCTGTTTGAAATCTGTGCGCTGTTTGGCTGTATGGAAGCGTCCTGGAAGAAGGAGAAGATCAGCGTTCCGGGAATGATCTGCGCAGGAGTCGTCGGGAGTATCCGGTTCATCAGGAGAAAGCCGGCAGGATGGGCTCTGGCTGTAGGGGGAGCCGTTCCCTGTCTGCTGTTTCAGGCAATGTACGGATTTATCACCGGAATGAAGCTTCTGCAGATCACAGCCGCCAAAGTTTTTCAGGCATTTCCCAATTTTGTGATTCCCGGGATACTTGCCGTCCTTCTGCTGCTTCTGTCCGTCCTTTTTACGTATTCGCTTCCGTTTCGGGTGCTGATGGAGGAGCCGGAACGGAAGGTATTCCAAAGAGTGGGGGAGGTGTTTGGCGGCAGCTGGAAAAAGGCTGTCAGGCGGCTGGGAAGAGAGCTGGGCCGTTATTTTATTCTCCAGTTGATTTTTCTCGGGATCCTGCTGCTTCTGTATCTGGTTTCCCATGTGCTGATTGTGCTGTACGTACTGATTGTCGGCTCGCCGCAGGCGCTGGTCAGCGCAGTTCTGGTTTACTCAGACGGTGCAAAGTCTGTACTTGGCGGTATGGCTGCAGGGCTGGGAACTTCCGGTACTCTGCTGTATTTTTATCTTCTTTTTGCCGGTTCGGAGCGCGGCGGATACCGCAGGGAGAGACGGAGGAAGAAAACACCGTCCAGGCTGCGCAGGATTCTCGCGGGAAAAGCTGCGGCCATTGTGCTGACGGCTGTGCTGGCCGTGGGGGAATGTGTTTATCTGATTTACGTGGTCCAGAGGGAGCATCCCAGCGCGACGGCTTCTTCAGACTATATTTCGGTATCCGCCCATCGGGGCGGAGCGCGCAAGGCGCCGGAAAATACGCTGAGCGCGCTGGAGTATGCCATCAGCTCCAAGTCGGATTTCGCGGAGATCGATGTTCAGGAGACGAAGGACGGGGAAGTGGTGCTGCTCCATGACAATAATCTGAAACGGACGACGGGCCTGAATGCGAACATCTGGACCCTGACCTACGCGGAACTGCAGCAGCTTGACGCCGGCGTGCGTTTCAACCAGAGTTTTCGCGGTGAGAAGATACCGACACTGGAAGAGGCCATTGAGGCGGCAAGGGGAAAGATTCAGCTGAATATTGAGGTGAAATACAACGGACATAATCCCAACCTTGTCCGGAAAGTGGTGAGGATCATCGAGGAACAGGAATTTGCTGAGAACTGCGTGCTGACGTCGATGAACTATAAATTCCTGGAACAGGCAAAAGCCCTGAATCCGAAGATACGTACAGGATATACGATGAACATGACTTACGGAGATCTGGAAAATATGGACGGTGCGGATTTCTTTTCCGTGAAATATACCTATATTACCGAACGGTTTGTGGAGAAGGTTCATGCGCTTGGAAAGGAAGTATATGCATGGACGCTGAATTATCAGGGAGATATTCAGAGAATGGTCAACTGCAAGGTGGACAATATCATCACGGATGACCCGGAGCTGGTACGCCAGGTAATTCTCGGCGGGACAGATCGTTCTCCGGGATTTCTGGAACTGCTCAAATATGCTTTGAAATAGAGGGGGAACTGTGCTATACTGAAAAAAACGCAGCGGCCTGTCGCAAAGCGATTTTCAACGGTCAGCTGGCTGAACGGTTACGATCTTAACAAGGGTTATTAAAAGAAGGGTTGCAAAATGAGTCAAAACGGGACTGCAGGAGGGACACAGAGACGAAAGAGAACGGCAGGCTATTATGATTATAATCTTCTGCTCTGCCTGATACTTCTGATGTCGTTTGGCCTGATTATGCTGTACAGCGCCAGCGCATACGAGGCTTATACAAGCAGTAACATTACGGACAATATGTATTTTTTCAAGCACCAGCTGAGAAACTCTGTGGTAGCGTTTGTGTGGGTGCTGATTCTTTCGAAAATGTCCTATCATTTTATGGCGAAATTTGCCGGGTTCCTGTATGTGCTGGCTTTTGTTCTGATGGCGCTTGTCAAGTCGCCTCTCGGCATAGAGGAATTCGGCGCGAGAAGATGGCTGAAAATCGGGCCGATCCAGTTTCAGCCGTCGGAGATTGCGAAGATCGCGGTGATTATGTTTGTGCCGCTGGTGATTCTCCAGATGGGCAGAAAATATAAAATCGTCAAGGCGCAGGGATTTGTGTTTCTGCTGGGACTGATTCAGGCCCTGGGCGCGTGGATTCTGACGGAAAACCTGAGTACGGGAATTATTATCATGCTGATCACAGTCACAATTATGATCGTGGCCAGTCCGAAACAGAAGAAGAGGGTGCTGGCGGCGATCGGAATTCTCTTCTGCGCCGGTGTCGGTGTGCTGATTTATCTGAAAACGCATCTGAGTATTCTTGAAGAGATGGTGGAGGACGAAGTCGGTGGTTATCAGCTCAACCGCGTTTACGAATGGCTCGCGGGAGGAAGCTATCAGGTTCACCAGGGGCTGTATGCGATCGGCGCCGGAGGATTTTTCGGAAAGGGGCTGGGAAACAGCACGCAGAAGCTGGGGACGATCCCGGAGGCCCAGAATGATATGATTTTCTCCATTATCTGTGAGGAGCTTGGAGTATTCGGCGCGCTGCTTCTGCTTCTGATGTTCGGGTACCTTCTGTACAGGCTTTTCGTGATCGCGCAGAACGCCCGGGATCTCTACGGAACTCTGGTGGTCAGCGGTGTCTTCGGGCATATAGCGCTCCAGGTGATACTGAATATACTGGTGGTTCTGGGAATGATGCCGGCAACCGGAATTACGCTTCCGTTTATCAGCTACGGGGGAACCTCCCTGTTATTCCTTATGACGGAACTTGGCGTCGCGCTGTCCGTGGCGAATTCAATCCGGCTGGAAGAAAGTGAAGTCCGGCTTGGCAGCGCCTCCGCAGACAGAACGGCGTAACCGTTCAGCTGGCCGAACGGTTACGAACTGAGAAGCGGTTGTGAAAAATCTATTGACAAATACAGGAAGAACAGATACACTCATTCATGATATAATAGACGTCTTTCGGCAACGGTAAAAATGTACGGACAGCCGCCTGCCAGATGAGCGGCGGCTGTTCGGGACGGCACGTTTCCGGGACGGAAGAAAGGAGTCAGGGTACGATGTTAGAGAAGATGAAACAAATTCTTGCGGAGCAGCTGGGCTGTGATGCCGACATGATTACGGAGGAAACTTCTTTTAAAGACGACCTGGGTGCGGATTCTCTGGATCTGTTTGAGGTGATTATGGCGCTGGAGGATGCGTACGGAATCGAGATCAATACCGAGGATCTGACTGACCTCAATACGGTTGGCGATGTTATGAACTATCTGAAAGACAACGGAATCGAGGCATAAGAAACCGTTTGTTTTCGATAAGATAAAAAATGAAAAGGGGGCCGAATGCAGATGAGTAGTTTGGAGTATGTGAGAAGAGTGCTGACGGAAGCGGAAAGCGTGGTATGTCTGGTGGGACGGAGCACGACCTTCCAAACAGGGTGTCAACTGTACGACGGTGATTTTGAGTATGAAACGGAATCCCGTTACGGCCTCTCGGTGGAAGAGATATTTTCGGAGTCTTATTACAACAACCGGACAAAGGAATTTTTTGAATTTTACAGAGAAGAGGTTCTGAAGCACCGGGGCGAACCCAACGTGGTTTACCAGACGCTGGCCCGGATGGAACAGGACGGAAAACTGATCGGCGTGGTATCGAGAAGCATTTTTGCTCTTTCGGAACGGGCCGGCTGCCGGAATGTGGTGGACATCCACGGAAATATCTATCAGAATATCTGTCCCCGATGCGGGAGAACCTATGATTACCGCTATATTCTGGAACACACGCCGGTTCCGTACTGCGAGGACTGCCGGGCGGTGGTACGGCCGCAGATCGTTCTGACCGGTGAGATGGTCAGCAACGATAAAGTCACCCGTGCGACGGAGCTGGTTTCCCGCGCGGACGTTCTCTGGATTCTGGGTTCCACCATGCAGTCTTATCTGACAAAAAGTTTTATTAAGTATTTTAACGGCTCCAAAGTTGTGCTGGTCAACTGGGCGGAGCACTACTCCGACGTGAAAGCAGACGGAGTGTGCATCGGAAACCTGCTGGAGATCGTTCCGAAGATTTACCCGTAAGAATGAACGTAACAGTTCAGCTGGCTGAACGGTTGCGGTGAAAACATTACAGTTCAGCTGGCTGGACTGTTACCTGAAAACCCCGCAGCATGCTGCGGGGTATTTACAAGCACCTGAAACAGGAAAAACCTGTGTTCCCGGAGCGGAAGGTGCGTCAACAAGGAGGAAAAAATGAGCAAAGTTAAGACAAGATTTGCGCCGAGTCCCACAGGACGTATGCATGTCGGGAATCTGCGCACCGCGCTCTATGCATATCTGATTGCGAAGCATGCGGGCGGAGATTTCATGCTCCGTATTGAGGACACGGATCAGGAACGTTTTATGGAGGGAGCGCTGGAGATTATTTACCACACGCTCTCTGAGACGGGTCTGCATCATGACGAAGGGCCGGACAAGGACGGCGGCTGCGGGCCGTACGTGCAGAGCGAGAGAAATGCTTCAGGCATTTATCTGAAATATGCGAAGCAGCTGATCGAGCAGGGAGACGCCTATTACTGTTTCTGCGATCAGGAGCGTCTGAGCCAGTGCAGGAGAACGGTCAACGGAAAAGAAATTTCCATTTATGACAAGCACTGTCTGCATCTGTCCAAAGAAGAGGTGGAGGCAAACCTGGCGGCAGGAAAGCCTTATGTCATCCGTTTCAATATGCCGACGGAGGGAACCACCACGTTCCATGATGAAATTTACGGAAATATCACTGTCAACAACGAAGAACTGGAGGATCTGATTCTGATCAAGTCCGACGGCTATCCCACCTACAATTTTGCAAATGTTGTGGACGATCATCTGATGGGAATCACCCATGTGGTCAGAGGAAATGAGTATCTGTCCTCTTCGCCGAAATACAACCGGATTTATGAAGCGTTCGGCTGGGACATCCCAGTGTATGTTCACTGTCCGCTGATCACCAACGAGGAACATCAGAAGCTGTCCAAGCGAAGCGGTCATTCCTCCTATGAGGATCTGATCGAACAGGGCTTTCTGTCAGAGGCGATCGTCAACTTTGTCGCGCTGCTTGGCTGGTGCCCGCAGGACAACCGCGAGATCTTTTCTCTGGAAGAACTGGTTCAGGTATTTGATTACCATCATATCAGCAAGTCTCCGGCAGTCTTTGATATGACGAAGCTCCGCTGGATGAACGGTGAATATATGAAGGCTATGGATGATGAGAAATTTTATCAGATGGCGCTTCCGTATCTGAAAAAGGCGATTTCCAGAGATTTGGATTTCCACAAAATCGCGGCGATGGTGAAGACAAGAATTGAAGTTTTTCCGGACATTTACGAGCTGGTGGATTTCTTCCAGGAGGTTCCGGAGTATGATACATCCATGTATGTGCACAAAAAAATGAAGACAAATGAGGAAAATTCTCTGGCGCTTCTTCAGGAGGTTCTCCCGCTTCTGGAGGCACAGGAGGATTACAGTAACGACGCGCTGTTTGAGATGCTTTCTGCGTTCGGAAAGGAGAAAGGCTATAAGACGGGATATATCATGTGGCCGATCCGCACAGCGCTGTCCGGAAAGCAGATGACGCCTGCAGGCGCCACGGAGATTCTTGAGGTGCTCGGGAAGGACGAGTCTCTGAGACGTCTGAACGCGGCGGTTGAAAAACTGCAGGCGGCGCTTGCCTGAATGCCTATGGAATATAATCGTTCTCAGCGGCAGGCAGTGGAGCACACGGAAGGTCCGATGATGGTTCTGGCAGGCCCGGGGTCCGGCAAGACAGCCGTGATCACCGGGCGGACCTGCCGCCTGGTGGAGCGGGGAATTCCCGCGGAATCGATTCTGGTGGTGACATTCACCAAGGCAGCGGCGCGGGAGATGAAGGAGCGGTATCTGAAGCGGATGAACCGGCCATCGACCCGTGTGACGTTCGGAACCTTTCACGGGGTATTTTACGGGATTCTCAGAAACGCGTACCGCCTGTCCGGACAGAATATACTGAGCGAGGAGCAGAAACAGCGGTTGCTGAGAGAGCTGGTGCATACCTACTGCCGGGAGACGGAGGAAGAGGATGAGCTGACGGCGAATCTGAACCGGGAGATCGGCACCGTGAAAAATAACCGGATCGAACTGGAGCATTTTTATTCGACCGCCTGCCCGGAAGAAGTGTTCCGCACAATTTACCGGGCGTATGAGGAATGGAAGAAAAAGAACCGGAAGCTTGATTTTGACGATATCATGGTCTGGTGTTATGAATTGTTCCGGAAACACCCGGGAATCCTGTCTTTGTGGCAGAAAAAATTTCAATATATTCTGATTGACGAATTTCAGGATATCAATCCGATTCAGTACGACATTGTCCGGATGCTGGCGAAGCCGCAGGACAATCTGTTCATAGTTGGGGACGACGATCAGTCGATCTACCGTTTTCGAGGAGCACGTCCGGAAATCATGCTCCATTTTCCAGAAGATTATCCAAATGCAGAAACTGTCACGCTGGATGTGAATTATCGGAGCACCGGCGCCATTGTCCGTCAGGCGGGAAAACTGATCGCCAATAACAGAATGCGTTTTCCGAAAAACATTACCGCCAGCCATGGACAGGGGAAGGCGGTGGCCCTGAGAGAGTATGGCACGGTCAGAGAGGAGCTGCAGGAAGTGTCGGAGAATATCCGCAGCTGTGCTGCAGAGGGAACGCCGTATGAAGAGATTGCGCTCCTGTTCCGCACGAACGCAGGAAGCAGAATGGCGGTGGAACAGCTGATGGCGGACAACATCCCTTTTCAGATGAGAGACCGCTTGCCGAATCTGTATGAACACTGGATTTCCAGGGATATTCTCACTTATCTCCGTATCGGAATGGGGAGCCGCAGACGGGCAGATTTTCTGCAGATCTGCAATCGTCCGAACCGGTATCTGGCGCGTGATGCGTTTGACAGTCCCCAGGTCAGCTTTGAGGCGCTGTATGACTATTATGAGGGAAAAGACTGGATGTGCCGCCGGATTGAAAAACTTGAGCAGGATCTTCAGCTGCTCGGAAGAATGACGCCGTTTGGAGCAGTCAATTATATCCGGTATGCGATGGGCTATGAGGAATATCTGAAGGAATACGCTTCCTACCGGAGGATGAAGCCGGAAGAATTTCTGGAGCGTCTCGATGAGCTTCAGGAGCTTGCGCGGAGCCATCGGACTTCTGAGGATTGGTTCCGCCATATTGAAGAGTACCGGGAAACGCTGGCGGAGGATGCGAGGAAAAATCAGCAGGAAAAATCGGGCGTGACGATTTCCACACTCCACAGCGTCAAAGGGCTGGAATACGACTGTGTCTATATTCTTGACGTAAACGAAGGTGTGATTCCGTACCGGAAGGCGGTGCTTGAGGAGGAGATTGAGGAGGAACGCCGGATGTTTTATGTGGGGATGACCAGAGCGAGAAAACAGCTGACCCTCTGTACGGTGCGGGAACGATTTGACAAAAAAGAAGAGCCGTCCCGGTTTCTCGATGAATTGCTGCAGTCTACCTGACCATCAGATTCCACGAAGTTTAAATCCCCCGAAGCTTTGACGTACGGCGTTTCATCCTGCCGCACATCAGGACTTCGGGGAATCTGAAATTACAGTCTCTTCAGATATACACCGGAGCGTCACGCTTTTACAATATTTCCGGTTTCCAGTCCTGCTTCAAAATCCAGAGCATTCTGAAGCGTCGTCTGTGCAATCGCCGCCAATGCTTCCTGGGTGAAGAAGCCCTGGTGGGAAGTGATCATCACATTGGGGAAGGACAGGAGACGTGCAGTTGTGGAGTGCTCCAGGATTTCATCCGATCGGTCTTCAAAGACATTGGGAGTTTCCTCTTCATAGACATCCAGCCCCACACCGAAAAATTTCCGCGCACGGATCCCCTCGATCAGATCTTCCGTTTTCACAAGACCGCCGCGGGAGGTGTTGACCAGAATCACACCGTCTTTCATTTTTGCAATCGTCTCCCGGTTGATCATATGGTAAGTGCTGTCCATCAGCGGGCAGTGAAGGGAAATCAGATCACTCTGCGCCAGCAGTTCGTCCAGCGTCACATAAGTCACGAAATCTTTCAGAGAGTCGTTCTCGTAAACATCATAAGCGATCACTTTCATTCCAAAACCGTGGCAGATTCTTGCCATCGCCGCGCCGATTTTTCCGGTTCCGACGATTCCCGCCGTCTTCCGGTAAAAGTTAAAGCCCATCAGTCCGTTGAGGCTGAAGTCATTTTCACGCACCTTTGTGTAGGCTTTATGCATCCTGCGGTTTACCGTCAGGGCAAGGGCCATCGCATGTTCCGCAACTGCCTCCGGAGAATATCCGGGCACGCGGCGGATCTCGATGCCATATTTCTGTGCCAGCGGAAGATCTACATTGTTAAAGCCTGCGCACCGGAGCAGGATCAGGCGGACGCCCGCTTTGTGAAGTTCTTCCACCGTGCCGGTTCCCACATCTGAATTGACAAATGCACAAACCGCGTCATGGCCTTTCGCAAGAGCCGCCGTCCGGGGCGCCAGCGAAGTTTTCAGGAATTCCATTTCCACTCCCGGATATTTTTTTGCTTCGCGGCTGAAAGACTCCTTGTCATAGGACTGTGTATCGTAAAATAAGATTTTCATAATATAAGATTCCTCCTTATAAAAGTTCTGTACCGCTCCGGATTCTGTGCCGTCTGTTTCAGACATCCCGTCATCGCGTGCGTTCGCCGGGAGGACGGCAGAAGACATCGGAATCAGTATCTCCCTGTTTCGCTCTTACTATACGCTATTGTTAATTATTTGTCAATATTAATTGTTAAAAATTTATCATTTTTTTGAAAGGTTTCCTGACGCGTCATTCACGGGTTAACAGTTCAGTTGGCTGAACAGTTACGCGCAGCGTTCGGGCAAAAAAAGAAAATACTTTTAAAATAAAAGAAAATAGTGTATAGTAAGTAGCAGAAACGCAACAGAAATTATGTAACAGTTCAGCTGGCTGAACAGTTACGAAATTATACGGAGAGACAAAAAGCGCAAACAGAGACGGAAAGGGGTGGCGCCGGCAATGGAATGCGAAAGAGCGGAAAAACTGATACAGTCTTACGTGCAGGACAAGATGCCGGAAAAGGAGATGGAAGAATTCATCCACCATGTGCGGAACTGCCCGTCCTGCTACGATGAACTGGAAACGTACTTTATCATCCGTCGGGCGGCTCTCGCTCTGGACGATGACGATAAACAGTCCTACAATCTGAAAGGACTTCTGGAACGGGATCTGCGGGAAAAGGAACGCCAGATCCTGCAAAAAAGGCGCAGAAACGTGTTTTTTTCCGTGCTGATTCTGATCCTGACCATTCTGCTGATTTTATTCACACTGAATTATCTGGAGTTTGTTGAGATACCCTGGCTGAAAGGATTATTTTAATATGAGCGAAAAAATTGTACTGATTGACGGGCACAGCATTCTGAACCGTGCCTTTTACGGACTGCCGGATCTGACGAATTCCGAGGGACTGCATACCAATGCGGTCTACGGTTTTCTGAATATCCTGTTCCGGACGCTGGAGGATGAACAGCCTCAGTATCTGACGGTAGCCTTCGACGTACATGCGCCGACGTTCCGGCATCAGATGTACGGGGAATACAAGGGAACGAGAAAGCCGATGCCTTCGGAGCTGCGGGAGCAGGTGCCGCTGCTGAAGGACGTGCTGAAGGCCATGGGGGTTGAGCTGGCGGAGCTGGAAGGCTATGAGGCGGATGATATTCTGGGAACGATCGCAGGGCGCTGCGAGAGTCAGGGGATGGATGTGACGATTGTCTCCGGCGACAGAGATATTCTGCAGCTCGCCACAGACAAAGTGATGATCCGGATGCCCAAGACGGTCAGGGGGAAGACCACCATTGAAAATTACCATGCCGGCGAGGTGCTGGAGCGTTATCAGGTACAGCCAAAGCAGATCATCGAGCTGAAAGCGCTGATGGGCGACTCCTCGGACAATATTCCGGGAATCCCAGGCGTTGGGGAGAAAACTGCGACGAAGCTGATTGTGGAGTACGGATCCATTGAAAATGCATATGAGCATGTGGAGGAGATCAAGCCCAATAAGGCGAAGGAATCCCTGAAAAATCACTATGATATGGCGGTGATGAGCAAGAAGCTGGCGACCATCGACACGGAGGCGCCGGTGGATTTTGAACTGGAGCATGCCCGGATCGGCAGTCTGTATACGGCGGAGGCTTATGAGATCTTCCGGAGACTGGATTTCAAGAATCTTCTCGGAAGATTCGACGCACAGGCCGAAAAAGAGCAGGACAGTCTGCTGATCCGGATGGAGGCGGATCCGGGAGAGCTGGAGAGACTTCTGGACCGGGCAGCAGAGCAGCCGGCGGTCGGTCTTGAACTGTTGGAAGGCACAGGACATGAAATTCAGGGGCTTGCCGCAGCCTGGGAGGAGAATCAGGAGCCGCTGGTCTGCTATTTTCCGGTTTCGGAAAGAATAACCCCGGAAATCCTGGTCCGAAAAGCGGAGGAACTGTCCTGCAGGGCGAAGAAAATCTGTGTGATGGATATCAAAAAACTTCTGAAGACGGTGAAACAGGTGGAACCGGCAAAAGTTTTTGACGCGGGAATCGCGGCGTATCTTCTGAACCCTCTGAAGAATACCTACACTTATGATGATCTGGCAAAGGAGTATCTTCAGGTATACCTTCCGTCGACGGAAGAGATTTTCGGCACGGCGAAGCTCCCGGATCTGTCTTCCGTCCCGGAAGACCTGGCGGGCACTTATGCCGGAAACATGGCTTACGCCGTTTACCGGGTGAGCGGTACCATGGAACGGAAGCTGGAGGAAGAAGAAATGCTCCGCCTGTACAGGAAAGTGGAGATTCCGCTGGCCTTCACGCTTGCAGATATGGAGGAGGCAGGCATCCGCGTGGAGGCGGAAGACCTGAAGGAATACGGGGAACGGCTTCAGGTGAGAATCCGGGAACTGGAAGAAAAAATCTATGAGGAGGCGGGGGAAACCTTTAATATCAACTCGCCCAAACAGCTGGGAGTCATTCTGTTTGAAAAGATGAAACTGCCCGGAGGACGGAAGACAAAGAGCGGCTATTCCACGGCGGCGGACGTGCTGGAAAAGCTGGCGCCGGATCATCCGATCGTCTCGGATATTCTGGAATACCGTCAGCTGGCCAAGCTGAAATCCACTTATGCGGACGGTCTGGCGGCGTATATCGGCCCCGACGGAAGAATCCATTCCAATTTCAATCAGACGATCACAGCCACCGGAAGGATCAGCAGCACGGAACCGAATCTGCAGAATATTCCGATCCGGATGGAGCTGGGACGGCTGATCCGAAAGGTTTTTCTTCCGAAGGACGGCTGTGTTTTTATCGATGCGGATTATTCGCAGATTGAACTTCGGGTGCTGGCCCACATGTCCGGGGACGAAAAACTGATCGCCGCATACCGGCAGGCGGAGGACATACACCGGATCACGGCTTCGCAGGTCTTTCACGTACCTTTTGATCAGGTGACGCCGCTGCAGAGAAGAAACGCGAAAGCGGTAAATTTCGGCATTATCTATGGAATCAGTTCTTTCGGCCTGAGCCAGGATCTGAGCATCTCTCGGAAAGAGGCCCAGCAGTATATCGAAAAGTATTTTGAAACCTATCCGGGTATCAAGACGTTTCTCGACGACTGCGTGAAGAAAGCGAAGGAGCAGGGCTATTCGGTGACAATGTTCGGGCGGAGAAGGCCTGTTCCGGAACTGAAATCCAGCAACTATATGCAGCGTTCCTTCGGGGAACGCGTCGCGATGAACGCACCGATCCAGGGAACCGCGGCGGACATTATCAAGATTGCGATGATCCGTGTCAATGAACGTCTGAAACGGGAGGGGATGAACTCCCATCTGCTGCTGCAGGTTCACGACGAGCTTCTGATTGAAGCGCCGCTGGAAGAGGTGGAACACGCACGGGAGATCCTTGAGGAGGAAATGACCCATGCGGCGGATCTGAAGGTGAAGCTGGAGATTGATATGCATACCGGAAAGAACTGGTATGAAGCAAAATAAGAGGGGATGATACAAATGAGAATTATCGGAATTACCGGCGGCGTCGGCGCAGGGAAGACGGAGGTCATGACCTATATCGGACAGCATTACGATGCTGCGGTGATTAAGGCGGACGAGGTCGGATATCTGCTGATGGAGCCGGGCAGGGAATGCTATGCGCCCATTGTCCGGCTGTTCGGACGGCAGATCACCGATGAATCCGGCAATCTGAACAGAAAAAGAATTGCGGAGCTGATTTTCCGCGATCAGGAAAAGCTTCGCCAGATGAACCAGATCGTACATCCGGCGGTAAAAGCGTATGTGCGCCGGGCGATCGCGGAGGAGGAAAAGGCAGGAACCTCCTATGTGTTTATCGAGGCGGCGCTTCTGATTGAAGATCACTATGATGAAATCTGCGATGAACTGTGGTACATTTACGCAGACGAGCGTGTACGCAGAGACCGGCTGCGCAGAGGCCGGAACTATTCCGACGACAGGATTGACAGTATTATGGAAAATCAGCTTTCTGAGGAAGAGTTTTCCGAACACTGTGATTTTGAGGTGGACAACAGCGGAGCGTTCGAGGAGACGATAAAGCAGATTGCCCGGAGGATGAGTAAGTATGAGTGACTGTTCGGAGAATATCATTTTTAAATACCCTGATGACGCAGCGGTGCGTCGGGAAAGAGGAAAGTATGAAACTTTGTAGTATTGCCAGCGGTTCCAGCGGAAACTGTATTTTTGCGGGAAGTGAGAGAACGAGCCTTCTGATTGATGCGGGAATCAGCGGAAAACGCGTGGAGGCAGGGCTGAACAGTCTGGACCGCACGGCGAAGGAACTGGACGGAATTCTGGTTACCCATGAGCATATCGACCATGTACAGGGACTCGGCGTTCTTGCCAGGAGATACCAGATACCGATTTATGCGACACGGGGGACGATCCGTGCAGTGATGGAATGCAGAAACCTGGGAAAATTTCCGGAAGGGATTTTCCATGAGATCCGGGAGGATGAGTCGTTTACGCTGGGAGATATGGAAATTTTCCCTTTTGCGATTTCTCATGACGCGGCGCAGCCGGTGGGTTACCGGATGGAACATGACGGGCATGCGGTCGCGGTCGCCACAGATCTTGGAGTTTATGATTCTTATATCGTAGAACATCTGCGGGGGCTGGATGCAGTGCTGCTGGAAGCAAACCATGATGAAAAAATGCTGGAGGTCGGCTCCTATCCCTATCCTTTGAAGCGCAGGATTGCCGGGGCCAAGGGACATCTCTCCAATACGATGGCGGGGCAGCTTCTCTGTGAGATTCTCCATGACAATCTGAAGGAAGTGCTCCTGGGACATCTGAGCAAGGAAAACAATTATGAGGCGCTGGCTTATGAGACGGTAGCCGCGGAGGTGACGTCGGGGGACAATCCTTACCGCTCCGTGGATTTCCACCTCTCTGTGGCAAAACGCAGCGAGGTATCGCCGCTGATTGAGGTCTGATACGGACCGCGCGGAAACACAAAACCGGAACTGAGAAAAGGAGAACAAAATGAAGAAAACCATTATCACCGTTGTAGGAAAAGACGCCGTTGGAATTATCGCAAAGGTCTGCAATTATCTGGCGGACAATCAGGTAAATATCGAAGATATTTCACAGACTATTGTGCAGGGATATTTTAACATGATTATCGTGGCTGATATTTCCGAGAGCCCGAAATCCAATGCCGAGATGGCGAAGGAACTGGAAAAGGTAGGGGAAGAGATCGGAGTCGTCATTCGCTGCCAGCATGAAGATATTTTCAATATGATGCATCGGATCTGAGCCAAAGGAGATAAGTAGATGATTAACCTGTTTGAAGTAAAAGAGACCAATGAGATGATCACCAAGGAAAATCTGGATGTGCGCACGATTACCCTGGGGATCAGTCTGATGGATTGTATCGATTCCAATCTGGATAAGGTAAACCGCAAGATTTATGACAAGATTACAACGATGGCGCGCAATCTGGTGGCTACCGGAGAGGAGATCGAGGCAGAATACGGCGTTCCCATCGTCAACAAGCGGATTTCCGTGACCCCGATCGCTCTGGTGGGCGGTTCCGCCTGCAAGACTCCGGAGGATTTTGTGACCATAGCCGAGACCCTGGACCGTGCGGCCAAGGAGGTAGGCGTCAATTTCCTCGGAGGATATTCTGCGCTGGTGAGCAAGGGAATGACAAAGGCGGACGAACTGCTGATCCGCTCGATTCCTCAGGCAATGGCGCGGACCGAGAGAGTCTGCAGTTCTGTGAATCTCGGTTCCACAAAGACCGGCATCAATATGGATGCGGTGAAACTGATGGGAGAGATTATCAAGGCGACGGCGGAGGCAACCAGAGAGAACAGCTGTATGGGCTGTGCGAAGCTGGTGGTGTTCTGCAATGCGCCGGACGACAATCCGTTTATGGCCGGAGCATTTCATGGAGTGACTGAGGCGGATGCGATCATCAATGTGGGTGTTTCCGGACCGGGAGTGGTGAAATGTGCGCTGGAGAAAGTCCGGGGCGCGGATTTTGAGGTTTTATGTGAGACCATCAAGAAGACAGCGTTCAAGATTACCCGTGTGGGACAGCTGGTTGCCCAGGAAGCGTCGAGAAGAATGGGCGTTCCGTTTGGAATCATCGATCTTTCCCTGGCTCCTACGCCGGCGATTGGAGATTCCGTGGCGGAAATCCTGGAAGAGATCGGCTTGGAATCCGCAGGTGCACCGGGAACGACGGCGGCTCTGGCGATGCTTAATAACCAGGTGAAAAAGGGCGGCGTGATGGCATCCTCCTATGTAGGAGGATTAAGCGGCGCGTTTATTCCGGTTTCCGAGGATCAGGGAATGATCGATGCGGTGAACGAGGGCGCTCTGACGCTGGAGAAGCTGGAAGCGATGACCTGCGTCTGCTCGGTGGGCCTCGATATGATTGCCATTCCGGGAGATACGAAAGCGTCTACGATCTCCGGAATCATCGCTGATGAGATGGCAATCGGCATGGTCAATCAGAAGACAACCGCAGTGCGGCTCATTCCGGTGATCGGAAAAGGAGTAGGAGACACGGTGGAATTCGGCGGCCTGCTCGGATATGCGCCGGTTATGCCGGTGAATTCCTTCTCCTGTGAGGCGTTTGTGAACAGAAAGGGAAGAATCCCGGCGCCGATTCACAGCTTTAAAAACTGATTTTTCTGCAGAGCAAAAAAGGGCCTGTGAAAAACGTGAATGCGTTGTTTCACAGGCCCGTTTCTGTCGTGCGCCTGGCGGCGCACGTTTCTAGCGGGTGCAAGTCCCGAATCCGCCCGGTAGTGGGATGGCTGTACCGCAGGATACGGATGTGTATCTGGAAACAGTGGAAACTGCCCAAAACCCGGAGGAGAAAGCTGATAGGGCTGGGCTTACCGGAGTGGGAGGCCTGCGAAGGAGCATACAGCAGGAAATCCTACTGGAGAATGTCTAACACAGGTGTGGTCAAAAGAGCATTAACAAAAGAAAGACTGATAAACTGGGGCTTTTATGATTTAGCCACAGCCTATCAGTCTCTGCACGTCAACTATTGAAACCGCCGTGTACCGAACGGTACGCACGGTGGTGTGAGAGGACGGCGGCTAATCACCGCCTCCTACTCGATTGTCCCCGCAAATGAGGCAGTCAGACAATCACCACAGGAAGGCTCCGCTCATCGGGACGGGGAATCCCGGTTTTGCAGGCGAGGGCGGAGTGGTACAGATTGGATGCGAAAAGATCCTCCCGGACCGCGTGCCCGGGAAGTGCCGACAGACGCGAAACCAGCGGAAGCTCCGTGTGCCGTTTCAGGTAATTCAGCAGAGGGGCAGAGCTTTTCCGGAACCCCAGGATCCGCAGACAGGGAAGCGGATCCGATTCCCGTTCCAGGCGCAGAAGAATGTGGAGCAGAGAGCGGTTGATCCGTGTCCTGGTGGTTTCCCGGGTTTTCAGAAGTTCTGCGAACTGGCGGTAGCCGGTATATTCGCTGAGGCGCCGGTGGATGCGGTTGGCCAGCGCTTCGGAAACGTCGAGAAAGCCGGAGAGGGTTTCTGGCGTGCTCAGGAGCAGCTGATATTTCAGAGGAAGAGAAAAATCGTCCTCGCTCATCAGCGCGCCGTCTTTGACTGCTTCCAGCAGAACAGGGAGGACGTTGTCGGGGACAAACCCGGAAATCAGCTCCGGCTCCGGCCCGGTCAGCGTTTTCCGGATCGCCGTTGCGGAGGCAAAACCCTGATCCAGCCGGGGAGAATGGTAGTTGTCGCTGGTCCGTGTCAGCGTGACCGGACGGATCGGGCTGTTCAGCCTGCGCAGAGCCCGCAGGTATTCGATCCCGAGAATGTTATTGGGGGTGGTCAGAAGCCCGGCGGGAACCTGAGAAAGACGGGAATCCGTTCTGCAGGCTTCAAACGCTTTCTGACGCGCCGCCGGATAGGAGGCGCCGCTTTTCAGCGCTGCCTGCAGAGCGGAACGATATTCCGCCGGTTCCTGCTCAAGAATCCCGGCGGCCGCGTCCAGTGCGTCCAGATCCCCGGATTCGCTGCCGAAGCAAAGGTATGTCACGGCATGCAGAGCGTGCAGCATACGTATGGCTCCCGCTGCAAAGTCCATAGCGCTGGCAGTGGAGGAACGGACGGGCAGTTCCAGGACCAGATCGGCGCCGTTTTCCAGAGCAAAACGCGTTCTCAGATGCTTTTCCAGAATCGCGGGTGTTCCACGCTGGACGAAATCTCCGCTCATGACCACAATCAGGTACTCTGCGCCGGTCAGTTCACGGGCTTTGGCCAGTTGATACGCATGGCCGTTGTGGAAGGGATTGTATTCGGCAATAATTCCTGTGATTATCATAAAAAGATTCCTTTCAGATGTCTGAAAGCATCATATAACAGCAAACGGGGAAATGCAAGACGGAGTGTCCGGAAATTTACTGGTAAGCCCATCGAAGAGGAGAAAATGCATCATCCTCCCGCTCAGGACTACGGGGTCATCGACGGAGCCATAGCCGTTCAGAATATTTGTCTTGCCGCTCACGCACTCGGACTGGGAGCCGTCTGTTTGCCACTGTTTCTTTTTTCTGCGGCTCAATATTGTTAAAAATATAACTACCCTTGCCGGTAACAGAAGATCGTACTATAATGAAATTAATGAGCAAATTTAGCGAAAGGAGTCAAAGAATCATGGGATTTATTGACACAATTAAAGCAAGAGCAAGAGCAGACAAAAAGACAATTGTTCTGCCGGAATCAGAAGACAGAAGAACATATGAGGCAGCAGCACAGATTCTCGCAGAGGATCTGGCAAATCTGATCATCATTGGCTCTGAGGAAGCAGTAAAGAAAGGCAGCGAAGGACTGGACGTATCCAAGGCAAAGATCGTAAACCCGGAAACCTGCGAAAAGACTCAGGCATATATTGACAAACTGGTAGAGCTTCGCGAAAAGAAGGGTATGACGCCGGAAAAGGCAAAAGAGACACTGATGAACGATTATACCTATTACGGAGTTATGATGGTTAAGATGGGTGACGCAGACGGACTGGTATCCGGCGCATGCCATTCCACCGCGAATACTCTGCGTCCGTGTCTGCAGATTCTGAAGACGAAACCGGGAACCAAGCTGGTATCCGCGTTTTTCCTGATGGTAGTTCCGGACTGCGAGTACGGCGACGACGGCGTATTCGTGTTTGGTGACTGCGGACTGAACCAGAACCCGACGGCGGAAGAACTGGCAGCGATCGCAGAGTCTTCCGCAGAATCCTATCGTCTGCTGACCGGAAATGAGCCGCGTGTCGCAATGCTGTCTCACTCCACAAAGGGAAGCGCAAAGCATGCGGATGTGGACAAAGTGGTAGAGGCGACAAGAATCGCCAAGGAAGCAAACCCGGATTTGGCTCTGGACGGAGAACTGCAGCTTGACGCGGCGATTGTTCCGAGCGTAGGAGCTTCCAAAGCACCGGACAGCAAGGTTGCAGGACATGCAAACGTGCTGATTTTCCCGGATCTGGATGCAGGAAATATCGGATACAAACTGGTACAGCGTCTTGCAAAGGCAGAGGCTTACGGTCCGATGACGCAGGGTATCGCTGCTCCGGTCAACGATCTGTCCCGCGGATGCTCCGCAGAAGATATCGTAGGCGTTGTGGCAATCACAGCGGTACAGTGCCAGAATCAGTAAATCAGAACATGTACGGCGGCGCAACTGTATGAAACATAGTGCCTGCGGGCATTCGGTCCGGGAATCTGGGCTGCATGAAAGAGGCCGTCAGTGAAAATTCGGGAGAAATATATGGCTTTCTCTGCTGCAAAAGGCAGGGAAAGCCATATCCTGTCATGACTGCAGCTGTGACGACGGCGGCCCGGCTGCGGAAAATATATAAAATCGGAGGAAATTTGAAATGAACGTATTAGTAGTAAACTGCGGAAGTTCTTCCCTGAAATTCCAGCTGATCAATTACGATAACCGTGAAGTGATGGCAAAGGGACTCTGCGAGAGAATCGGAATCGACGGACGTCTTGTTTACGGGCCGGAAAACGGAGAAAAAGAAGTGACAGAGGCAGCGATGCCGAGCCATACCGAGGCAATCCAGATGGTTCTGGACGCGCTTGTAAATGAGAAAACCGGCGTAATCAAATCTCTGAAAGAGATCGATGCAATCGGACACCGGGTTCTGCACGGCGGTATGAAGATCACACAGCCGGTGATCATCGACGACGAGGTTATCAAGGTAATCGAAGAGTGCTCCGATCTTGGACCGCTGCACAATCCTGCAAACCTGATGGGAATTCATGCCTGCATGAAACTGATGCCGGGCGTTCCGAACGTAGCTGTCTTTGATACCGCATTCCATCAGACAATGCCGCCGAAAGCGTATATGTACGGTCTGCCGAAGGAATACTATGAGAAATACGCGATCCGTAAATACGGCTTCCACGGGACTTCCCATAAATATGTTTCCAGAAGAACTGCAGAGTTCCTGGGGAAAGATATCAAGGATCTGAAGATTATCGTATGCCATATGGGCAACGGCGCATCTCTGTCTGCCGTTAAGAACGGAAAATGTGTGGACACCTCCATGGGTCTTACTCCGCTGGAAGGAGTAATCATGGGAACACGTTCCGGTGATGTGGATCCGGCGGTTGTAGAGTATCTGTGCCATAAAGAGAACCTGGATGTGTCAGAGGTTCTGAATATTCTGAACAAAAAATCCGGTATGCTGGGTATGACCGGAATCTCCAGCGATTACCGCGATGTATCCGCAGCTGCTGAGGCAGGAAATCAGGATGCAATCAACTGCCTGGAAGCATATGCTTACCGCATTATCAAATACATCGGTTCTTACATCGCAGCGATGGGCGGCGTGGACGTTATCACCTTTACCGCAGGCCTGGGCGAAAATGCGATTCCGCTTCGGAAAGAGATCTGTGAAGCATTCCAGTTCATGGGTCTGGTATTCGACGAGGAAGCAAACAACTGCCGCGGCAAGGAAATGATCATCACAAAACCGGAATCCAAGATTACCGCATGCGTGATTCCGACCAATGAAGAGATCGCGATCTGCGAGGAGACAGTGGAACTGGTAAAGAAGTAAAACAGTTCAGCTGACTGAGCTGTTTCGGCATCCGGCTATCGAAAATCGCTTTGCGATGGGCCGGATGCCCGCAGGTTCTGCGTTTTCACATGGTCTGTGCAGTAGATGCACAGACCGTATGAACTGTAAATGGAATGTTGTTTTTAAATAAAAAACAGTTGACAAACATTACCTTCGAAGTTATAATCTATTAATGTGTGATTAGGAGATTGTTATGGAAATCAGCCTTGTAAAGTTATTCTCACGGGATGGAGCATCGGAAGCCTATAAGCTTCCCCTCGAGCTTTCCGAGATGGAAATCGGCGGGGTCATATATCCGCTGCTGGAAAGTCAGCCTGTGGAACTTACTCTGACACATGAGGGAAATTACGTTCTAAAGATTACCGGAGGCACGAAGCTGAAGCTGGAATTGTCCTGTGCAAGATGTCTGTGCCCGGTGGAAAAGGAATTTGTCCTTGCCTTTGACCGGAAGATTGATTTCAATCTCACCGAGGAGGAACGGGAGGATCTGGGAGAAGATTCCTCTTTTGCGGACAAGAATTTTCTGGATGTGGAGGCGCTGATCCGCAATGAACTTTTAGTCCAATGGCCGATTCGAGTGCTGTGTAAAGATGACTGTAAAGGAATCTGCAGCCGATGTGGTGCAAATCTGAATATTCAGACCTGTGACTGTGATACCACAGTCCCCGACCCGCGAATGGCTGCTATCCGTGATATATTCAGCAAGTTTAAGGAGGTGTAAATATGTCCATCTGTCCAAAGAATAAATCTTCCAAAGCGAGACGCGATAAGAGAAGAGCAAACTGGAAAATGTCTGCTCCGAACCTGGTAAAATGCAGCAAGTGCGGTGCTCTGATGATGCCGCACAGAGTTTGCAAAGCTTGTGGTTCTTACAACAAAAAAGAAGTCGTTGCTGTGGATTGATTCCGAAACGGACGGGGCTTTGAGAGAAATCTCGGAGCCCCGTTTTTGCGCGATACGCCCGGCAAACGGCCGTCATGCTTGCATGAACGGACATTTGCCGGGCAACGGACAGCGAACAGCTTTGCTGCGAGCTGCCTATTGCCCGGCAGGCGGCCGCCGTGCCCGCATGGGCAGAAATTTGCCGGCTGCGGTTCTGCGGAGGTGACAAATGAAAAAGCAGAAGATATATTTTCATATTGATGTAAACAGTGCATTTCTCAGCTGGTCCGGTCTTCTGCACAGAGGTGAGCCCGGATATCCGGAGAAAATTCAGGAAATTCCGGCGGCGATCGGGGGAAATGAACAGAACAGGCATGGGATCGTCCTTGCGAAAAGTGTTGCGGCGAAGCGTTTTGGCGTGCAGACGGGAGAGCCGTTGGCCAGGGCGAGGGAGAAATGCCCGGAACTTCTGGTGTTTCCTCCGGATTATGATCAGTATGTCAGGTGCAGCAGAAAACTGATGAAGCTTCTCTCCGAATATTCGCCCAGCGTGGAGCCATACAGTATCGATGAAGCGTTTGTTGATATGACCGGAATGGAAAAGCTGTTTGGAGAACCTCTGGACTGTGCGCAGAAGATCCGCGTCCGTATCCGCAAAGAGCTTGGATTTACCGTAAACGTCGGAATTTCCGTTAACCGGCTCCTGGCTAAGATGGCCTCGGATTTTGAAAAACCGGACAAAGTACATACCCTGTTCCCGGAGGAAGTGCCTGAAAAAATGTGGCCGCTGCCGGTGCGCGAGCTGTTCGGCGTCGGACGGTCCACAGAGAAAAAGCTGGAAAAGCTGGGAATCCATACGATCGGTGAACTGGCCGGGAGCGATCGGGAGTTTCTTGTGAGAAATCTGAAATCCCAGGGAAAAGTGCTCTGGGAGTATGCCAACGGAATCGAGTCCTCACCGATGGTAGGCAGAGAGGTGGAGAACAAGGGATACGGAAACAGTGTAACCCTTCCCAGGGATCTGCTGACCCAGGAGGAAGCCCGTCTGGTGGTTCTGTCTCTTTGCGAGACGGTGGGAGCCCGTCTGCGCATGGATCAGATGAAAGGTTCTGTGGTGACGGTTCAGATGGTGGACAGCAGTTTTCGCCGGCGGTCGCACCAGGAGCAGCTGGGACGGATGACGGACAGCACCAACGAAATCTATGGGGCTGCCTGCCGTCTTCTGAAAGAGATGTGGAAGGGTCACCCGGTCCGTCTGATTGGCGTCCAGGTATCGAAGGCGGCGAAAGAAGAATATCATCAGCTTTCCCTGTTTGGCGAAGAGGAAAATGAAAAGCAGAGAAAGCTTGACGCGGCTATTGACAAAATCCGCGGAAAATACGGGGAGGATGCGATCAAACGGACCAGCTTTCTGGACAGCCAGTATTCCCATATGTCCAAAGGTCTGAATCAGGCAAAACGCAGAAATCATGAGTGACCGTTTTTGGTAACAGTTCCGCTGGCTGAGTGGTTGCCGTTGGAAGTTACCGTTCCGCTGGCTGAACCATTACCTGTTGGAGTGTGAAAATTAAGTGAAAGAATTGACGGGTGTAAAAAGCCTATGCTATAATGTTTTCAAATTGCAGTAAATCAGAAGAGATACAACGAACGAAAAGGGGTTATAAATATGAGAAAAAAGATAGTTGTATTTGCAGCGGTATGCGTACTGGGAATTTCGGTACTGGGCGGCTGCAGTTCAACAGACGACTCAGAAGGACAGGCAGCGACCGTGTCGACTGTATCGCAGGTAGCCGCGATGGACGATCCGGAGGCTGTGAAGGCAGATGCATCTCTGGAAAAACCCACGTTTACCACAGATCTTTCCGGAAGCGTATCCTTTCATCTGAATGAAGAGGCTTCGGCGCTGAACGTTGAAGCCACTGTGAGCAACGGAGGAACCGTCACCTATCAGTGGTACATGAACACAGTCAATTCCAACGGAGGCGGCACGCCGATCGAAGGAGCGACAGAGGCTTCCTATGTACCGGAACTGACCGAAGAAGGAATCTTCTATTATTATGTAGTAGCGACAGACACCCTGGACAAATCGATGGCCAAATCCACCAGCAGCACAATAGAAGTCCAGGTTCTGGCAGCCGGCGAATGGATCCAGGATGAAACCGGATGGTGGTACAGATATGAGGATGGAAATTACCCCGTCTCCTGCTGGAGAAAAATCAATGGAGAGTGGTACTCCTTTGATGAAAATGGCTACATGCGCAGCAACGGCTGGTATCAGGAAGGCGACGCATGGTACTATCTGAATCCCGACGGCAGCATGGCCCACGACACCGTAGTCGACGGCTACACCGTAGACTCCAACGGCCGCTGGGTACAGTAATAAAAACCACAGATCCGGAATTCCAGAATAGCAGAAACAATCAAAGATAAAAAGAAAAACAGCAAACAGAAAGACAAAAATATAAAAAACAATACAAAACAAATAACACAAAACCCACTCACACAAAACGCCGCAGGTTCTCAGACAATCTGCGGCGTTTTGCGTAGCCAGACAGTCAAAAGCCACGCACAAGCTACAAGACACCAAAACATAACAATACGTCGTATACCAAAACCGCAAATCACCCGATCGCCCCACTCCACAGACAGGCAAATGGCGCACACGGCGCGGTTCCGCCGGAGGGGCGCGAGGAGGGATGCGGGCCACGGAAGGAGAGGCGCCGGGCAGGGGAGGCAGGACGGGAATGCAGTGCTTGCGACTACAGGCGGACACAAACGGAGGAGATGTCCGCGGAGCGCAGAGCATAACTGCACCCCACCGTAGCCACACCTCACAATATGCTCTGCGAGCCGCGAACATCCCCCTCCGTGCCGTGTCCGAATGTCGGAGTGAGCACGCATCCCGTCCTGCCTCCCTCTGCCCGGCGTCTCTCCTTCCGCAAGGCCCGCATCCCTCCCCGCATCCCTCCGGCCAGAATCGTGCCGTGTGCGTCATTCGCCGCCCGCCTTATTTACACTTGATTTTTAAGAAATAGTCTAGTATAGTTATAACAGGTGCGTTTACGCCTCGAAAGGCATAAAATAACGGAAACAGAAAAGAGGACGAAAGAATGAGCAACCAGATAAAAGTAGCCGTAGATGCAATGGGCGGCGACTATGCTCCGACCGAGCCGGTCAAAGGCGCTGTAGAGGCCGCCAAAGCTGACTCCCGGGTACAGATTGCGCTGGTCGGCCAGCCGGAGAAGGTGAAAGCGGAGCTTGACAGGTACGAGTATCCCAAAGACCAGATCACTGTCGTTCCCGCATCGGAGGTCATCGAGACCGGGGAACCGCCGGTTCACGCGATCCGCACGAAGAAAGATTCCTCCATTGTTGTGGGAATGAAAATGGTGCGTCATCAGGAAGCGGATGCATTCGTATCTTCGGGGAGCACAGGAGCGGTCCTCGTGGGAGGACAGACCATTGTCGGCAGAATCAAAGGAGTGGAACGTCCGCCGCTTGCCCCGCTGATTCCGACGGAAAAAGGCGTTTCTCTGCTGATCGACTGCGGAGCAAACGTCGACGCGCGTCCTTCTCACCTGGTACAGTTTGCGGTGATGGGATCCATTTATATGGAACGGGTCATGGGAGTGAAACGGCCCAGAGTCGCCATCGTAAACATCGGAGTGGAAGAGGAAAAAGGAAACGCGTTGGTAAAGGAAACCTACCCGCTGCTGAAGGAGAACCGGCAGATCAACTTTGTCGGAAGCATCGAGGCCAGAGATATTCCGAAAGGAACGGCAGACGTGATTGTCTGCGAGGCTTTTGTAGGAAATGTGATCCTGAAGCTGTACGAAGGCGTGGGTTCTACGCTGATTTCCAAAGTAAAAGAGGGAATGCTGACGTCTCTGCGCAGCAAAATAGGAGCTCTGCTGGTGAAGCCGGCGCTGAAAGAGACATTAAAGAGCTTTGATGCCAGCCAGTATGGCGGAGCGCCGCTGCTGGGTCTGAAAGGGCTGGTGGTGAAAACCCACGGCAGTTCCAAAGCGGTGGAAATTAAAAATTCTGTTTTGCAGTGTATTGCCTTTACAGAACAGGATATCAACGGAAAGATCCGGGAATATCTGGCGGATACGGCAGAACATGAATGACGCAGAAGAATCGCGCCGCCCGGCAGACGGAACTGCTGCGGTGTGAAAAATGCGTCAGGAGGAGGAAAAGATGGAATTTGAAAAACTGAAAGAGATCATAGCGGAAATTCTCAATGTGGATCCGGATGAAATTACAATGGATACGACCTTCGTGGACGATCTGGGTGCGGATTCTCTGGATATTTTCCAGATCATTATGGGAATTGAGGAAGAGTTTGATATTGATATCTCTTCTGAGAACGCTGAAAAAATTGTGTCTGTTGCAGACGCAGTGGAAGAAATCAAAAAAGCAATCGGTTAAGTCCGGTCGTTTTCGTATCCGGAACCGGCGGTACATGCAGGCTGACGGATACGGAAACTGCCAAAAAATAACAGAAGAGACGTTACAGTTCAGCCAGGTCTGTGCATTCGCTGCACAGACCGTATGAAAGCATAGTGCCTGCGGGCATCCGGTCCATCGCGAAGCGATTTTTCATGGCCGGATGCCGTAACAGTTCAACTGGCTGAACTGTTACGAAGAGACGGTAATCCGGCTGGAGCGTGTTTGAAAACAACTTTCTGCAGTTCAGAAAAGAAGGTTCAGACACGCTTTGGTGTGTATTGGCAGACAGTCTGCGGACAGCGCCGGAATACCGTCTTTTTCGATAAGGAATAAATCCGGAAGGAAAAGAAGATGAATGATTTAAAAAAGATCAAGGAACTGGAACACAGAATTGGCTATCATTTCCGGGATTTCAACCTCCTGGTGATGGCGATGCGTCATTCTTCCTATGTAAATGAGCATCATATGGAGCGCCTGGAGTGCAATGAACGTCTGGAATTTCTCGGAGATGCGGTGCTTGAAGTTGTGAGCAGTGAGTTTCTGTATAAAAATTTCCCGAAGCTGCCAGAAGGCGAGCTGACGAAAAAACGTGCAAGCATGGTCTGCGAGCCTTCGCTGGCATTCTGTGCGAGACAGATCGAACTGGGCAGCTATCTGCTTCTTGGAAAAGGAGAGGAAGCGACCGGAGGAAGAAACCGGGATTCCATCGTTTCCGATGCGATGGAGGCGACCATCGGCGCAATCTTTTTGGATGGTGGTTTTACTAACGCAAAAGAGTTTATCCTGAATTATGTGTTGAACGATATTGAGCATAAACAGCTCTTTTACGATAGCAAGACTATCCTCCAGGAAATCATACAGGCTCAGACGGAGGAGGCAATGTCCTACGAAGTGCTCAAGGAGGAAGGGCCGGATCACGACAAGAATTTCTGCGTCGCTGTCCGGGTCGGAAACAAGATCCTCGGCACGGGAAGCGGGAGAACAAAAAAAGCGGCGGAACAGGAGGCGGCGTATCATGCGATCCTCTGCTGCCGGAAGAAACCGTGAGAGGCAGCCGCTTTGCAGTATGTGCATACCGCGGAATGAATTACTGTACGATACAGACAGCCTGGAGGTGACCTATGTATTTAAAGTCCATTGAGATGCAGGGCTTCAAATCCTTTGCCAACAAGATGAATCTGCAGTTCCACGAGGGCATCACGGGAATTGTCGGACCGAACGGCAGTGGAAAGAGCAATGTAGCGGATGCCGTGCGCTGGGTGCTTGGAGAACAGAGTGCCAAGTCTCTGCGCGGCGGCAATATGCAGGACGTTATTTTTTCCGGAACAGAGACGAGAAAGCCGCTGGGTTATGCGTCGGTGGCAATTACCTTTGATAATTCCGACCACAAGCTGAATATTGATTTCAATGAAGTGACCGTGACACGGCGGCTGTACCGTTCCGGGGAAAGCGAGTACCTTCTGAACGGCACATCCTGCCGTCTGAAGGATATCAACGAATTGTTCTACGATACCGGAATCGGAAAGGAAGGCTATTCGATTATCGGACAGGGACAGATTGACCGGATCCTCAGCGGAAAGCCGGAAGAACGGAGGGAACTGTTCGACGAGGCCGCCGGAATCGTGAAGTTTAAGCGAAGGAAAGCGACGACTCAGAAAAAGCTGGCAGAGGAACAGCAGAATCTGGTGCGTGTGACCGATATCCTGTCGGAACTGACCCGGCAGCTGGAACCGCTGGAACGGCAGTCTGAGACCGCAAAGGTTTATCTGAAGAAAAAAGAGGAACTGAAACTTCTGGACGTAAATATGTTTCTGATGGAGCTGGACAGAATCCGTGAGGATCTGGGAAAAATCGATCAGCGCTATCAGATCGCCAGCCGGGAACTGGAGGAGACGAAGGAAGCGTTTGAGCAGACCCGCCAGGAATATGACCGTCTGGAAAAGGAACTGGAAGCGCTGGATACGACCATTCATCAAGCCCAGGAGCTGGCAGGACAGAACGCTGTGCAGAAGCAGCAGATGGAAGGACAGCTGGAACTGCTGAAAGAGCAGATTCTGGCACATGGAAGGAATCAGGAGCAGTTTGGCCAGCGGATGGACGCTGTCCGGAAAGAACGGGAAACGCAGGGAAAGGAGCGTGCCTCTTACCGGAAACAGCAGGAGGAGCTTCAGGAGCAGCTGGAGACAGTCTCCGGGGAGAAGGAAGGAAAAGAGCAGCAGAGACAGGAACTCCAGCGGCAGATCCGGGAAAAGGAAGCGGTTGTGGAACAGAGCAAAGGCGAGATCATCACGCTTCTGAATCAGAGAGCTTCCACCAAAGGAAAGCTGCAGCGTTATGACGCGATGCTGGAGCAGATCGGAATCCGAAAGGCTTCCCTGAGCCAGAGACTTCTGCAGCTGAGAACGGAGGAGTCGGAGCAGGAATCCGTGCTTCAGGAACTTCAGCGGACCTGGAAAGAAGTAAAGGAAAAGCTGTCGGCCCTGCAGACAGAATCCGAAAAAAACGACAAGGCCATTGAGGTTCTGACCCGTGAGCTGGCGGAGTGTAACCGTCAGCTGGAAATCGGGCAGGCCACTTACCATCGGGAGGAGTCTCGTCTGGAATCCCTGAAAAACCTGACGGAGCGTTATGACGGTTACGGAAACAGTATCCGGAAGGTGATGGAACAGAAAAAGAAGTACCCCGGAATCCGCGGCGTCGTGGCGGATCTGATTCAGGCGGAAAAGAAATATGAGACCGCCATCGAGACGGCTCTCGGCGGCAGTATCCAGAATATTGTCACGGACAATGAGACCACGGCAAAAGCGCTGATCGAGTATCTGAAAAAAGGAAGATTTGGCCGCGCGACATTTCTCCCGCTGACCAGCATGCAGAGAAAACAGGCGTCCGTGCCGGACGGCGTGCTGCGGGAGACCGGTGTGCTCGGGGTTGCCAGCGACCTGGTTCGCTTTGACGAGGAATACCAGGGGATGGCAGTGCAGCTTCTCGGCCGCACACTGGTTGTGGATCATATTGACCATGCGATTGCCCTGGGCAGAAAGTACCGGCAAAGTCTTCGGATGGTTACCCTTGAGGGAGAACTTCTGAGTCCCGGCGGTTCGATGACCGGCGGTTCCTTCCGGAACAACAGTAATCTTCTGGGGCGCCGGAGAGAGATTGAGGAACTGGAAGGCCATATCCGTCAGCTGAAGAAAGAGCTGGAGGATATGCAGAAGCAGATTTCCGGAAAACGCGGGGAGCGCAATGATCTGCGCCAGAAAAAGACGGAGCTTGGGGAACAGATGCAGGCGCTGTATCTGGAACAGAACACTGCCAAGATGAATATGCAGAGCGCTGTGGAGAAAACCCGGGAGGTGCAGAGCGGCTATTCGTCCCTGAAAAGAGAGGGGGCGGAAATTGAGAGCCAGATTGAGGAGATTAACGAGAACCGGAAAGCCATCGAAGGCGAGGTGGAACTCTCCAAACGCCAGGAAGGGGAGCAGGAGGAACTTGCCAGCCAGGCACAGACAGAACTGGAAGAACTGCACCGGCAGGATGCCCAGGTGCAGAAAGAGCTGGAGGATATCCGGGTGTCCCATGCGAACGTCTCTCAGAAATTCGGATTCCTGGAAGAAAATATTGCCAGAATCGACAGGGAACTTGAACGGCTGGAGCAGGAAGAGGAAACTCTGATCATGCAGGCCGGACAGGAGAAGGAACAGGCCGGACAGAAAGAACAGGAGATCACTGCGCTGGAGCAGGAAATTGCAAAAGCCGGCGAGCGGGCGGAGCAGGAAAAAGCCCAGATGGAAGAATACCTGAAGAAAAAAGAGGCGATGAACGCCGAACACAAGGAATTCTTCCGGAAGAGAGACGAGCTTTCCGATCATATCGGAAGAATGGACAAGGAGTGCTACCGTCTGACCAGTCAGCGGGAAAAACTGGAGGAGGCCAGAGAGAGCCAGAACAGCTATATGTGGCAGGAGTATGAGATCACTCCGGTCCGCGCGCTGGAATATCGCATGGACGAAGTGCAGGATCGTGCCGAGATCAAGCGGCGGATCGCTGAATCCAAAGAGGCGATCCGGAAGCTGGGGCCGGTGAATGTCAACGCTATTGAGGAGTACAAGGAGCTCCATGAGCGTCACGAGTTTCTGAGCAGCCAGCATGAGGACCTTGTGCAGGCGGCCGGAACGCTCCAGGGAATCATCGATGAGCTGGACGAGGGAATGCGAAGACAGTTTACGGAGAAATTCGCAGAGATCCGTCGGGAATTCGACAAGGCCTTCAAGGAACTGTTCGGAGGAGGACGTGGAACGCTTGAACTGATGGAGGATGAGGATGTGCTGGAGGCAGGGATTCGCATTATCTCCCAGCCGCCGGGCAAAAAGCTTCAGAATATGATGCAGCTCTCCGGAGGAGAGAAAGCCCTGACGGCGATTGCTCTTCTGTTTGCAATCCAGAATCTGAAGCCGTCGCCGTTCTGTTTGCTGGACGAGATTGAGGCGGCGCTGGACGACTCCAATGTTACAAGATTTGCCACATATCTCCACAAGCTGACGAAAAACACCCAGTTTATCGTAATCACCCATCGAAGGGGAACGATGAATGCAGCGGACCGCCTGTATGGAATCACCATGCAGGAAAAAGGCGTGTCCACCCTGGTGTCCGTCAGCCTGATCGAAGGAGAACTGGACAAATGAAGAGAAATAGAATAAAATATTAAGGAATATTTTACATATGATAAGAAAAATTACTGCGGAACAGGAAAAAAGCAGAAGAAGCACGGCGCTGCACGAAGAAGAGAAGATTCAGGCGGCGAACGTGCGGCGGACAGAAGTCCGGACCGCAGCAGAAATCAGGAGGAAAAGAGATGGCGGAGGAAAAAGTTGGGTTCTTCAGACGTCTGGTCAACGGCCTTTCGAAGACACGAGACAGTATCGTTGCAGGAATCGACTCGATTTTCAGTGGATATTCCAGCATCGATGACGATTTTTATGATGAGATAGAAGAAATTCTGGTGATGGGTGATATCGGAATCGCTACGACCACAAAGATTATCGAAAAGCTGAAAGAGCGGGTTGCGCAGGAAAAGATCAAGGATCCTGCAGAATGCAAACAGCTTCTCATCGACAGCATCAAGGAGCAGATGGACGTGGGAGATACTGCTTACGAGTTTGAAAACAGAAAATCCGTGGTTCTGGTGATCGGAGTCAACGGCGTCGGCAAGACGACTTCTGTGGGCAAGCTGGCAGGATTGCTGAAAGACCAGGGCAAGAAAGTTGTTCTGGCAGCGGCGGATACTTTCCGCGCGGCGGCGGGAGAACAGCTGACCGAATGGGCGCATCGCGCCGGAGTGGATATTGTCGGAGGGCAGACCGGGGCAGATCCCGCGTCTGTGGTTTACGACGCCGTATCGGCAGCGAAGGCGAGAAACGCGGATGTGCTGATCTGCGATACGGCCGGAAGGCTCCACAACAAAAAGAATCTGATGGAGGAACTCCACAAGATCTACCGGATTCTGTCGAAGGAATATCCGGAGGCTTATCTGGAGACGCTTGTTGTTCTGGACGGAACCACAGGACAGAACGCGCTGGTTCAGGCCAGACAGTTTGCGGAGGTTGCCGACGTGACGGGAATCATCCTGACGAAATTGGACGGAACCGCCAAAGGCGGCATCGCTGTCGCAATCCAGTCGGAACTGGATATTCCGGTGAAATATATTGGAATCGGCGAGAAAATCGAAGATCTCCAGAAATTCAATTCCGAGCAGTTTGTCAACGCTCTGTTTGATGTGAAAGATCTGAGGGATAACGAGGAATAACCGTCCGGACAGTCAGCGGCGGATACTGGCTGTGCGAACGACGTAATCGTTCAGCTGGCTGAACTGTTACTAGGAAAAACATTGTGCCTGCCTGGCCTGCAGCGGGAGCATGACCCGGGCGGCGGACGGCGCGGATAGGAGAGAAGAGAATGGCAGAAGAAATGCTTACACTTGAGAAGTTTGAGGAAGCTTCCGAGACAGTGAAAAAAGTGACACAGGAGACTAAGCTGGTATACAGCGATTATTTCAGCGCGCAGACCGGGAACAAGGTATATCTGAAACCGGAAAACATGCAGTTTACCGGGGCGTATAAGCTGAGGGGCGCTTACTATAAGATCAGCACGCTCAGTGAAGAGGAACGCGCCCGCGGACTGATCACCGCCTCTGCGGGAAACCATGCGCAGGGAGTGGCCTATGCGGCTCAGTGTTACGGAGCAAAAGCCGTCATTGTCATGCCGACAACGACTCCGCTGATCAAGGTGGAGCGGACAAAGAGCTACGGCGCAGAGGTGGTGCTTCACGGGAATGTCTATGATGAGGCCTGCGAGAAAGCCTATGAGCTGGCGGAGGAGTACGGATATACATTTATCCATCCCTTTGACGATCTGACAGTTGCGACGGGACAGGGAACCATCGCGATGGAAATCATCAAGGAACTTCCTCTGGTGGATTATATTCTGGTTCCGATCGGCGGCGGCGGACTCGCCACCGGTGTCTCTACCTTGGCAAAGCTTCTGAAACCCAACGTAAAGGTAATCGGAGTGGAACCGGCGGGAGCTGCCTGCATGAAGGCATCTCTGGAGAAAGGCGAGGTCACAACGGTCAGCCCGGTCAATACGATTGCCGACGGCACCGCGGTTCAGACGCCTGGCAGCAAGATTTTCCCGTATATCCGTCAGAATATCGATGAGATTCTCACCGTCGAGGACGACGAACTGATTGTAAGCTTTCTGGATATGGTGGAGAATCATAAAATGATCGTGGAAAATTCAGGTCTGCTGACGGTGGCTGCCCTGAAACACCTGGGAGTGAAGGGAAAGAAAGTGGTTTCCATCCTCAGCGGCGGAAACATGGATGTGATCACAATGGCTTCGGTGGTACAGAACGGCCTGATTCAGAGAGACAGGATCTTTACCGTTTCTGTTCTGCTGCCGGACAAGCCGGGCGAGCTGGTGCGCGTTTCCCAGGTGATTGCCGAGGAAAAAGGAAACGTCATCAAACTGGATCATAACCAGTTCTTCTCGATCAACCGGAATGCGGCGGTGGAGCTGCGGATTACAATGGAAGCATTCGGCACAGATCATAAAAATCAGATTATCCGTGCGCTGGAGCAGGCGGGATTTGCGCCGAAGCTGGTGCGTCCGAACCTGTAAACAGCCGTTCAGCCGGCTGAACTGTTACGCTGCCTGAAAAAATGTCAAGAAAAAATACTTGACACATCGGATGCCCTGTGCTATGATACTTGAGGTGAGCGCATGGAAAAAATATTAGAACAGACTCTGCTGTATGATTTTTACGGCGAACTACTGACACAGCATCAGCGTCAGGTATATGAGGACGTGGTGCTGAACGACTTTTCCCTGAGCGAGGTGGCAGAAAACCGGGGAATTTCCCGGCAGGGCGTTCACGATATGATCCGCCGCTGCAACCGAAGCCTGGAAGAGTATGAGAGTAAACTGCATCTGGTGGAAAAATTCCTGGCGATTCGCGAGAACGTTGAGAAGATCCGCCGTCTGACCCGAAGCCCTGAAAAAGAGCCGGTTTCGGATGTGATGAGGCAGATTGAGAGGATTTCCACTGATATTTTAGAGGAGCTTTGATTATGGCATTTGAAAGTTTAACCGAGAAACTCCAGAATGTATTCAAAAATCTGAGAAGCAAAGGCAAGCTGACCGAGGCGGATGTCAAGACTGCTCTGAAAGAAGTCAAGATGGCGTTGCTGGAAGCGGACGTAAGCTTCCGGGTTGTGAAGCAGTTTATCAAGTCTGTGCAGGATCAGGCAGTCGGACAGGACGTAATGAACGGTCTGAATCCGGGACAGATGGTAATCAAAATCGTAAACGACGAACTTGTCAGGCTGATGGGTTCCGAGACAACAGAGATTGCGCTTCGTCCGGCCAGTGAAGTGACCATTCTGATGATGGCGGGACTTCAGGGCGCCGGTAAGACAACAACGACCGCAAAGATTGCCGGAAAGCTGAAGGCGAAAGGAAGGAAACCTCTTCTGGCGGCCTGCGACGTCTATCGTCCGGCGGCAATCGAACAGCTGCAGATGAACGGTGAGAAACAGGGCGTGGATGTATTTTCCATGGGAAACAAAAACCGTCCTGTGGACATTGCGAAGGCGGCGCTGGTACACGCAAAGACCAACGGCTACAATGTGCTGATCCTTGATACGGCGGGACGTCTCCACATTGACGAGGAGATGATGCAGGAGCTTCAGGACATCAAGGAAGCGATTCCTGTAGACCAGACAATCCTGGTTGTGGATGCGATGACCGGACAGGATGCGGTGAATGTGGCTGAGATGTTCAACGAAAAGGTGGGCATCGACGGTGTGATTCTGACAAAACTGGACGGCGACACCCGGGGCGGCGCGGCGCTTTCCATTCGCGCAGTATCAGGAAAGCCGATTCTCTATGTAGGTATGGGAGAAAAACTCTCCGATCTGGAGCAGTTTTATCCGGACCGTATGGCGTCCCGTATCCTCGGCATGGGCGATGTGATGAGCCTGATTGAAAAAGCCCAGGCGAACATCGACGAAGAGAAGGCGAAAGCCATGGAACAGAAAATGAAGAAGGCACAGTTCGACTTCAACGATTATCTGGATTCCATGGAACAGATGCGGAACATGGGCGGTTTTGCCAGCGTTCTCAATATGCTTCCCGGCATGGGCGGCAAAATGAAGGACATTGAGAGCATGGTGGACGAGAAAGATATGGCCCGCAAGGAGGCGATTGTTCTTTCCATGACGCCGAAGGAACGCAGCAATCCGGATCTGCTCAATCCGTCGAGAAAGCAGAGAATTGCAAAAGGCGCAGGCGTGGACATTGCGGAGGTAAACCGTTTTGTCAAACAGTTTGAGCAGTCGAGAAAAATGATGAAACAGATGGCCGGTATGGCCGGCAAAGGCAGAGGTGGTAAAAGAGGAGGTTTCAGACTTCCCTTTTAGATACACATAAAAATTACAGGAGGTGAAAGGTAAAATGGCAGTTAAAATGAGATTAAGAAGAATGGGACAGAAAAAGGCTCCTTTCTATAGAATCGTTGTTGCGGATTCCCGCTCCCCGAGAGATGGAAGATTTATCGAGGAAATCGGATACTATGATCCGAACCGCGAGCCGCATACAGTAAGCATCAACGAAGAAGCGGCTAAAAAGTGGCTGAACAACGGCGCACAGCCGACAGAGATCGTTGCTAAACTGTTGAAACAGGCTGGTATCGAGAAATAAGTCACTGGGGAGGTACATTGTGATGAAAGAATTAGTTGAAGTAATTGCAAAATCTCTCGTTGACAATCCGGATGAAGTCGTTGTAACTCAGACAGAAAGCGGAAACGATCTTCTGATTGAGTTAAAGGTGGCGCCCTCCGACATGGGAAAAGTGATCGGAAGACAGGGACGCATTGCGAAAGCGATCCGCACCGTTGTCAAGGCGGCTTCCTCAAAAAGCGACAGGAAAGTAGTCGTTGAAATTTTACAGTAAAACATGAAGTCATCCGGCCAGGCCTGTGCAGGAAATGCGCAGACCTGGCTGAACTGTAACGGAATTCCTGCGTTTTGGCGTCCCCTTGCATGGGTCGAAGGGATGGCAAAAGGCAGGAATTTTGCGATAACAGACCATATGAAAATGAAGGAGAGGTTCATGGAAGATTTTTTGAAGGCCGGAGTGATCTCATCCACGCACGGGGTGCGGGGAGAAGTCAAGGTTTTTCCGACGACCGGGGAACCGCAGCGTTTCAGAAACCTGAAAAAAGTATATCTGGATACCGGAAAGGAACGGATCCGACTGGAAATTGCAGGGGTAAAATTCTTCAAGCAGTTTGCTATCCTGAAATTCCGGGGGATCGATAATATCAATGATATTGAAAAATACCGGGGATGCAGCCTCTGGGTCGATCGGGAGGATGCGATCCCGCTGGAGGAAGATGAGTATTATATTGGAGATTTGATCGGCATGGAGGTGCTTACGGAGGACGGAGCGTCTTTCGGCGTCCTGAAAGACGTCATGGAGACCGGAGCAAACGATGTTTATATCATTGAAACCGCGGAACACGGAGAAGTCCTTGTGCCGGCGATCCGGGACTGTATTCTGGATGTCGACATTGAGGAAAAGAGGATGAAAATCCATCTGCTTCCCGGGCTGATCTGAAACTGTTCCGCATCCGGCGGAACGGTAACCTACGGAGGAACATATGAATTTTCATGTATTGACATTATTTCCGGATATGATTGAACAGGGACTGCACACCAGTATTCTGGGAAAGGCGATGGAAAAGGGCTGTATTACGCTGGAGACAACGAACATTCGTGAGTTTGCAGCGAATAAATACAACAGAGTGGACGATTATCCCTACGGCGGGGGCGCGGGGATGGTTATGGAGGCTGAGCCGGTCTACCGTGCATGCAAATCGGTGGAGCAAAAAATCGGCCGTCCGGTCAGAACCGTCTATCTGACGCCACAGGGCCGTGTGCTGAATCAGACCATCGTGGAAGAGCTGGCAATGGAGGAGGAACTGATTCTTCTGTGCGGCCATTACGAGGGAATCGACGAGAGAGTGCTGGAAGATGTGGTCACAGACTATATTTCCATCGGAGACTATGTGCTGACCGGCGGTGAGCTGGGAGCGATGGTGCTGATCGATGCGGTCTCCCGGTTTGTCCCTGGCGTGCTGAGCAATGAGGAATCCTCCCAGTTTGAGTCTTTGCAGGACAATCTGCTGGAGTATCCTCACTATACCCGGCCGGAGGAATGGCGCGGAAAAAAAGTTCCGCCGGTTCTTCTGTCCGGCGACCACAGAAAAATCGAAGCGTGGCGGTATGAAAAGTCGGTGGAACGAACAAAAGAACGCCGTCCGGACCTGCTGAAAAACGCGGTATCCGTCACCTGCGCGTTTTATGCTCCGGAAGAATCCCTGCGGGAGATGATTCTGCAAACCACCGGAGAAATGACCCGCTACGGAAACTTTCTGGATGTGGGAAGAAAGAAAATCCGAAAACAGCGCAATGCGTTCGGGTCCGGCGATTTTCTTCTGTTTGCCGTCCCTGCATGTCTGCCTTCCGACAGCCCGCTTGCGTCCCATGAGGAATTCTTCTGCAGTTTTCACGGAAAGGACACGCCGGCGGCGCTCATGATCTGCGGCGGTTCGGATGAGGCGGATCAAGCGTCCGGCCAGCTGCAGCTTCTGTCAGAACGGCTGAAAACAGCGCTGGAGGGCAGAGGCTTCCGGATCCTTGACACCTGTCTGAATCCGGAAGAGTCCCGGAAGCGGCGGCAGTTTCTTCTGGGACTCCGGGAGAAAATTTACCGGGGGATTTCATAAAAACCTTGATTCTTATGAAGGTATATAGTATAATATCTCGTGTTGTGAGAAAAAGATGGTCCGCTGTTGCGAAAGGCATTAAGAACATCCAAAATAAAAGGAGAGAAAAATCATGAACGACATTATCAAGAAGATCGAAGACGAGCAGTTAAAAGCGCAGGCACCGGAGTTCCGTGTGGGCGACACCGTAAAAGTTTACGGAAAAATCAAAGAGGGAAACCGTGAAAGAATCCAGGTATTCGAAGGCGTTGTTCTGAAAAGACAGGGCGGCGGAAACAGAGAGACTTTCACAGTGCGCAAGGCCTCCAATGGTGTGGGCGTAGAGAAAACCTGGCCGCTGCATTCCCCGAACGTGGAGAAGGTAGAAGTAGTAAGACGCGGTAAAGTAAGACGTGCGAAACTGAACTACCTGAGACAGCGTGTAGGAAAAGCTGCGAAAGTAAAAGAGCTTGTAAAATAATGGTCACTGTTCACGACAGCCGGAAGCACCTGGTGTTTCCGGCGTGAGGGCAGATCTCATTTGTACAGCGAATTTATGATGGGTCTGTGTAATTACATCATGACGTTGACGGAAGGCCGGAGGAACCACAGCGGTTCCTCCGGCCTTGTAACTATCTGAGATTGCAAGAGGAAAAATACTATGGGAATGAAAACCCAGTATATGAAAAAACATTTTTATAAAAACCGGATACGTTCCGTGCTGTTCTGGACGGTGGAGATTGCTGCGGTTCTTCTGCTTGCGGCTCTGTTTTCTGTTTTTATGTGCAAGAGCACGGTGGTTCAGGAGGGATCCATGGAACCGACCCTGGAAGCAGGAAACGAAGTGCTGATCAATACGGCGGCATACCGCTTTTCCTCGCCGAAGCGGGGAGATATTATTGCGTTCCGTCTGGGCGATGACAGCAGTTCCAGTATCCACATCAAGCGGATCATCGGTCTGCCGGGGGAGACGATTCTGATCGATGAGGGTCAGGTTGTGATCGACGGAGAGCCTTACACGGAGGAGAATATGCCGGCGATTGAAAATCCGGGAGTGGCGGAGACGACGCTGACGCTGGGAAAAAATGAATATTTTGTACTCGGAGACAACAGGAACAGCAGTGAGGACAGCCGCTATACGACGATCGGTATGGTGCAGAAAGACAATATTATCGGGAAGATCTGGTTCCGCACGGGACCGTTCTCGGAAATAGGCCTGATTCGGAGATAAAAGCGGCGGAAAAGGAGAGAGAAAGCGATGAATTATCAATGGTATCCCGGGCATATGACGAAGGCAAAACGTCAGATGCAGGAAGACCTGAAGCTGATCGATCTGATCATTGAACTGGTTGACGCCAGGGTGCCGGTTTCAAGCAGAAATCCGGATATCGATGCAATGGGGCGCAATAAGGCGCGCCTGATTCTTCTGAATAAGGCGGACCTTGCGGATGAGCGGTGCAACCAGAAATGGATGGATTATTTTAAGGAAAAAGGATTCTATGCGGTGAAAGTCAATTCCCGTTCCGGCGCCGGACTGAAGGGGATCCAGGCTGTCGTACAGGAAGCCTGCAGGGAGAAGATAGAAAGGGACAGAAAACGGGGGATCATGAACCGGCCGGTACGGGCGATGGTGGTAGGTATCCCGAACGTGGGAAAATCCACATTTATCAATTCCTATGCGGGAAAAGCGTGTACGAAAACCGGAAACCGACCGGGTGTGACAAAGGGAAAACAGTGGATCCGTCTGAACAAAAATCTGGAACTCCTGGATACTCCGGGAATCCTGTGGCCGAAATTCGAGGATCAGCAGGTGGGCCTGCACCTTGCAATGATCGGCTCCATCAACGACGAGATTCTGAACATTGAGGAACTTGCGCTGGAAGTGATCCGTTTTCTGGTTCGGGAGTATCCCGGCGTTCTGGCAGAACGGTATCAGATTGAAGAGCAGGAGGAGCCGCTGCGCATTCTGGAACAGATTGCCGAAAACAGGAAATGCATGCAAAAGGGCGGTGCACTGGACTATGCAAAGGCTTCCGGCATTCTGATGGATGAATTCCGCAATGGAAAGCTGGGAAGAATTACCCTGGAGTCTGCGGCCGGTTCGGAGGTGACCGAATGAAAGAAAAACAGAAACCCATATCAAAAATCAGAGAAGAATTTGAGGCAGCATCGATGGAGAAGCTGCCTTCTTTGTACCGGGAGTATCAGGAAGATACCCGTGCAGGCGTACGCAGCCTGATTGACAGATACCGGAAGAAAGAAGAAGCGCTGGAAAAAGAAAAAGTGCGGACGGAACAGATGAAAGTCTATGAAAGGCAGTATGAAGCCAGAGGCTACGTCTGCGGAATCGACGAGGTGGGCCGTGGCCCGCTGGCAGGGCCTGTGGTGGCAGGGGCGGTCATTCTTCCGAAAGACTGCGGGATCCTCTGGCTGAACGATTCGAAGAAGCTGACTGCCAGAAAGCGGGAAGAACTGTATGATGTGATTATGGAACAGGCAGTGGCGGTCGGTCTCGGCTGCGTTTCCCCGGCAAGAATTGATGAGATCAACATTCTCCAGGCTACCTATGAGGCGATGAGGGAAGCGATCTCAAAGCTGCCGATTCAGCCTGACGTGCTCTTAAATGACGCGGTGACGATACCGGGAGTAAATATCTTCCAGGTTCCGATTATCAAAGGGGACGGGAAGAGCGTTTCCATTGCCGCGGCCAGCATCGTTGCGAAAGTGACAAGGGATCATCTTATGGAAGAGTATGACCGGGAAATTCCCGGCTACGGATTCGCGTCCAACAAAGGTTACGGATCGGAACAGCACATTGAGGCGCTGAAAAAATACGGGCCGTCGCCGATACACAGAAAAACCTTTCTGACACATTTTCTGTAAAAAGGTGTTACAGTTCAGCCAGCTACGCTGAGTATTTTTGATATGTGTTATCAGGAAAATAGGCAAGTCAAATGGCTGGGTATTTATTTTCTGATGTACTTGTATAAGCCACGATAAATACCTTATCGTTTCGGTGAGGATGCTTTTTCGAGAGTACAGTTGTAAAAACGCAGGCGTAGCGGGCTTCGCTGAGGCTTTTACATCGGAAGAAAGGAAGGAACGCTTGAATCGAAAGGAAACCGGAGCGGTTTACGAACAGGCTGCGGCGGAATATCTGGAACAGCAGGGCTGCAGGATACTGGAGAAAAACTTCCGCAGCAGATACGGAGAGATAGATCTGGTTGCGGAGGAGGCCGGTACCCTGGTATTTGTGGAGGTAAAATACCGGACGGCCGTAACCATTCAGTATCCGGAGGAAGCCGTCAATCGGAGCAAACAGAAGAAAATCTGCAGAACTGCAGACTATTACAGGCTGCGGCGCCGGATTCCGGACGACGTTCCCTGCCGGTTTGACGTCATCGCCATAACACCGGAGGGGATTACACAGTACCGGAACGCCTTTGCGTACTGCAGATAAGAGGAGGAAAATCTTGAAACTGAAATGGAAAAATCCCGCGGCGCCCGGGCCGCAGGTCAGAGAAAACAACGGAGTCATCTGGTTAAGCTATCCGATGCTGGAGCAATGTCCGGGAGTCAGAAATGCGTTCTCCACAAGAGAGGGCGGCGTGAGCCAGGGAATCTGGAGCACGATGAACCTGAGCTACACCCGGGGCGACGACTCGGAGCATGTCACAGAAAACTACCGCCGCTTTGCGGCTGCGGCAGGATTTCGCACAGAGGACATCGTGTCCTCCGACCAGACCCATACTACCAACGTACGCCATGTTACGGAAAAAGACCGCGGGAGCGGAATCACCAGAGAACGGGAGTTCCATGACACGGACGGTCTGATCACGGATACGCCGGGAGTCGTGCTGGCGACCTATTACGCCGACTGTGTCCCTCTGTACTTTGTCGATCCGGTCCACCGGGCGATCGGTCTGTCCCACTCCGGCTGGAGAGGAACCGTCCACAGAATGGGAGCCGCAACCATCGAAGCCATGCGGGAAACCTTCGGAACCAATCCCTCGGATCTCCTGACCGCCATTGGTCCCTCCATCTGTCAGGACTGCTACGAAGTCAGCGAGGACGTCATCGAACAGTTCGCCGCCGCCTTTCCCGCAGAGCTTCACAATACTCTGTACTACAGAAAACCCAACGGCCGCTATCAGCTGAACCTATGGGAAGCCAACCGCCGGATCCTTCTGGAATCCGGCGTCCCCGCCGCCCAGATTCAGATGCCAAACCTCTGCACCTGCTGCAACCCTACCGCCCTCTTCTCCCACCGCGCCACCCAGGGCAAACGCGGCAACCTGGCTGCCTTTTTATGGATTACGGCTACAGCCACAGAAACGAAATAGTCAAAATAGCATCGCCTTTTTCGGCGTTCCCGAAATCATTAGAAGCCGTAAGGCAGGGCACCGACAGCAGCCTGCGATTAGGTTCTTGCGACTGCGGGCGAACAAAACAGGGCAGCGTGTCCGATCCCCGCGAGGGGGCGAACACGCTGCCCTGTTTTGTCCGAACGCCGGAGTGAGAAACGATGCAGACTGCTGTCGGCACCCTGTCTTACGGCTCCTGCCAGCGGCCGGGACTCATGCTGCCTGCGGCGGGCGGCAGGATGCCGTTCCGTCCGCTTATCTGTGTTTCGCCAGCAGTTTGTTGATTTTCTGGGTGGTGGAGCGGACTTTCTCCACGGAAACATCATGATTCAGCGTATCGATGATACTTGCCACATATTTTCCCATCTCCGCTGCCATATACCACGGTCTGGAGATCAGCTCCGGTGTGCGGTACGTAAGGTCCGTCGTAATTACTTTCGTGATATATCCCTTTTCGTAATAATCGTCAAATTTCGCCAGCCCGTCCGTAAACAGTCCGAATGTTGTGCAGACAAATACACGGTTTGCGCCGCGCTCTTTCATCTGCTTTGCCACATCCAGCATACTCTCGCCGGAGGAAATCATGTCGTCGATCACGATTGCGTCTTTGCCCTTGATTGAGTCGCCGAGAAATTCATGGGCAACGATCGGATTCTTTCCGTTGACAATCGTGGAGTAATCTCTGCGTTTATAGAACATACCCATATCGACGCCGAGAATATTTGAAAAATATACGGCGCGGGACATGGCGCCCTCGTCCGGGCTGATGATCATCAGATGGTCGTTGTCCAGTTTGAGATCCGGCACGGAACTGATCAGTGCCTTCAGGAACTGATAGGTAGGCATGAAGTTGTCGAAACCGCCCAGAGGAATCGCATTCATGACGCGGGGATCATGAGCGTCGAAGGTGATAATATTGGAAACTCCCATATTCATCAGCTCTTCCAGCGCCAGAGCACAGTCCAGAGACTCCCTCTTGGAACGCTTGTGCTGACGGCCCTCATAGAGAAACGGCATAATCACGTTGATGCGGTGCGCCTTGCCTGTTGCCGCGGCAATGACACGCTTCAGATCCTGATAATGATCGTCCGGAGACATGTGGTTTTCGTAGCCGCATACTTTGTAGGTGATGCTGTAGTTGCACACATCTACAAGAATAAAAAGGTCAACGCCGCGGACCGACTCGTTAATTTTTCCCTTTGCCTCTCCGGAGCCGAAGCGCGGACAGTCGCAGTCGATCAGATAGGAATCTTCCACGTAGCCGGACCAGTTAATCCCGTTTGCCTGCCGTTTCACCAGATCTTTACGAAATTCCACCAGATAGTTATTGACAATGTCAGCCATTTCCGTACAGCCTTTCAGAGCTGCGATTTTTAACGGTGCTACCGGGATAGAATTTTCCAGTAAATCCAAATTTGCCATAGAAACCTCCAGATATGAGTGTTTTTTACATTTTTTACATGATATTTATAACATTCCTTTACAAGGTGCGTCAAGTGAAAATGGAAAGAAACCTTGCTTTTTGTCTGGTAAATTGCTATTATAGATAGCAGGCTGTCCGGAAATACGCAGCAGTTCCGCAGGCTGAACTGCCGCAGAAATACAAAAAAGTCCGGACGGAGCAGTACATGGGAAAAGAAATATCCTGCGTCATCCGGACGGATTTTTATTTTCCGGTGTACCGAACGACCGGAGGAATGAACCGAGAGAGGAATGAACTGAGATGGAAAAAAACCGTCATATTATAAAGAGCATTGAGCCGGGAAGCATTGCGGAAGAGATGGAACTGGCACCGGGAGACGAGCTTCTGACTGTAAACGGTGAGGAAATCGAGGATATTTTTGATTACCAGTTTCAGATCAAAGATACCTATGTGGAACTGGGAATCCGCAGAACGGACGGCGAGGAATGGATTCTGGAGATTGACAAGGAATATGACGAAGACCTGGGAATTGTTTTCGAGAACAGTCTGATGGACGAGTACCGTTCCTGCAGGAACCACTGTGTCTTCTGCTTTATCGACCAGATGCCGCCGGGCATGCGTCCCACCCTGTATTTTAAGGACGACGACTCGCGCCTCTCGTTTCTTCAGGGAAACTATGTGACGCTGACCAATATGAGCGACAGGGACATTGAACGGATCATCCGTTATCGCCTGGAGCCGATCAATATATCCTTTCAGACGACAAACCCGGAACTGCGGTGCCGGATGCTTCACAACCGGTTTGCGGGGGAAGCGTTAAATAAGGTAAAAAAACTGTTTGACGCCGGCATAGAGATGAACGGACAGATTGTCCTGTGCAAGGGACTGAACGATGGCGAGGAGCTGGAGCGAAGCATTTCCGATCTGACGGCGTACCTGCCGCACCTGAAAAGTGTCTCTGTGGTGCCGGTGGGGCTGAGCCGTTACCGGGAAGGTCTGTATCCGCTGGAGCCGTTTACCCGGGAGGATGCAAAAGAGGTGCTCCGGGTGATTCACCGATGGCAGAAAAAGCTGTATGAGACCTGGGGACTGCATGTGATCCATGCCAGTGATGAGTGGTATCTTCTGGCGGAGGAGGAACTTCCGGAGGAGGAGACTTACGACGGCTATCTGCAGCTGGAAAACGGGGTGGGAATGCTCCGGCTGCTGCGGGAAGAAGTGAAGCAGGAGCTGGAGAACCGGGAAGGAGATCAAAGAGAACTTCATCTGTCTCTGGCAACGGGAAAGCTGGCTGCGCCGACGCTGGAAATGTTGGTTGGAAAAATCAGGGAAAAATATCCGAAGCTGGATGTAAAGATCTGGCCGATCCGAAATGCTTTCTTCGGAGAGAGCATCACGGTGTCCGGACTGATTACCGGACAGGATCTGATTGCACAGCTGGAGGGAAAACCTCTGGGAGATAAACTGCTTCTGCCCTGCAACATGCTCCGTGAAGGAGAGAATGTATTCCTGGACGACGTCACGGTGGAAGAAGTGGAGTATCGGCTGAAACTTCCGGTGCAGATTGTCGACGAGCCGGGCAGAGATCTGGTGCTGGCGGTACTGAATGAAAAGAATGAACTGACACATAAAAGGAGAGTAATGTATGAACAAAGCGATCGTAGCAATTGTGGGCCGTCCGAATGTGGGCAAATCGACCCTGTTTAATTCGCTGGCAGGTGGAAACATCTCCATCGTAAAGGATACGCCGGGAGTGACCAGGGACCGTATCTACGCGGAAGTCACCTGGCTGGATCACACGTTCACGCTGGTGGATACCGGCGGAATCGAGCCGGAAAGCCGCGACGTGATTCTGTCCCAGATGCGTGAACAGGCGCAGATTGCCATCGACACGGCGGATGTGATTATTTTTATCACGGATGTGCGTCAGGGGCTTGTGGACGCCGACGCAAAGGTGGCCGATATGCTTCGCCGCAGCCGGAAACCGGTGGTGCTGGCGGTGAACAAGGTGGACAATTTCGAGCGCCAGATGATGGACGTTTATGAATTCTATAATCTGGGAATCGGAGAACCAATGCCCATTTCTGCGACCGGAAAGCTGGGAATCGGAGACATGCTGGACGAAGTGGTAAAACATTTTCCGGAGCAGGCGGAGACGGAGGAGGCTGAGGAGATTCCTCATGTGGCCATCGTCGGAAAACCGAACGTGGGAAAATCCTCCCTGGTCAATAAGCTTCTGGGAGAGAACCGCGTCATCGTGTCGGACATCGCCGGAACCACAAGGGATGCCGTGGACACGACGATCGTGCACAACGGACGGGAATATGTGTTCATCGACACGGCGGGACTTCGCAGAAAGAGCAAGATCAAGGAAGAACTGGAGCGGTACAGTATTATCCGCACGGTGGCGGCAGTGGAGCGGGCCGATGTGGTCGTGATGATGATCGACGCGCTGGAGGGTGTGACTGAGCAGGATGCAAAGATTGCCGGAATCGCCCATGACCGCGGAAAAGGCATCGTCATTGCCGTCAATAAGTGGGATGCGCTGGAGAAGGATGATAAGACTATCTACCGGTTCACGGAAAAAGTAAGAACCACGCTGTCCTACATGCCTTACGCGGAGATCGTCTTTATCTCGGCGAAGACTGGGCAGAGAACCCAGAAACTCTTTGAAACCATTGATATGGTGCTGGAAAACCAGACCCTGCGGATTCAGACCGGAGTGCTCAACGAGATTCTGACGGAGGCGATGGCAATGCAGCAGCCGCCGTCGGACCGGGGGAAACGTCTGAAGATCTATTATATGACGCAGGTGTCGGTGAAACCGCCGACCTTTGTGATTTTTGTCAATGACAAGGAACTGATGCATTTCTCCTACACCCGTTATCTGGAGAACAGGATCAGAGAGGCATTCGGTTTCAAGGGAACATCCCTTCGGTTTATTATCCGGGAAAGAAAAGAGAAGGAGCAGTAATGCAATGGTTAGGATCATTTGTCTGTTGATAGGATATTGTTTTGGCCTGTTTCAGACCTCTTACATTTACGGAAGGCTTCATGGGATCGACATAAGAAATTATGGCAGCGGAAATGCGGGGACGACGAACGCCCTGCGGACGCTTGGCACAAAAGCAGGTGTCATTACATTTTTCGGCGACTGCTTTAAATGTGTGTTTGCGGTTCTGCTGGTACACCTGCTGTTCGGAAGAACATATCCGGATATGATCCGTCTGCTGGCGGTTTATGCGGCGGCAGGAACGATTCTCGGACATAACTTCCCGTGTTACCTGAAGTTCCGGGGCGGAAAAGGAATCGCTGCGACGGCAGGGCTTATTGTTTCCTTTGACTGGAGAATCACGATCGTCGCCCTGGTGGCGTTTGTGGCGGTCTTCCTGGCAACCCATTACGTCTCCCTGGGCTCTCTGGTTGTATATGGCGTGCTTCTGGTGGGAACACTGGTGCTGGGACAGATGGGTCTGTTTGCAATGCCGGCGGAATACCTTTACGAGATGTATCTCCTTATCGTTCTTCTGACAATCCTGGCAGTGTGGAAACATAGGGAGAATATTAAGCGGCTTCTTTCGGGAACAGAGAGAAAAACTTATCTGAGCAGCAAAGGAAGGAAGTAATCATATGGCAAAAATCAGTATCATCAGCGCGGGAAGCTGGGGAACCGCACTGGCGCTCCTGCTGCACAACAACGGGCATCAGGTGACGGTCTGCTCGGAAAACGGGGAGGAGATCCGTATGCTTTGTGAGAACCATGAGCATCTGACAAAACTGCCCGGCGTTCCCCTGCCGGCGGACATGGAGTTTACGACAGATATGGAGCGGGCGCTGAAAGGAAGAGATCTTCTTGTGATGGCGAAGGCTTCTCCTTATGTCCGGAACACATCGCGCAGACTGGCGCATCTGATTCCGGAAGGACAGCTGATTGTCAATGTGGCGAAAGGCATCGAAGGGGATACGCTGATGACCATGAGCGATATTATCTCTCAGGAGATTCCGTCGGCCAATGTGGCGGTGCTGTCAGGGCCGAGCCACGCGGAAGAGGTGGGGCGCGGCCTTCCCACAACCATTGTGGCGGGAGCAAAGGACAGGGAAACGGCGCTCTATGTGCAGAATGTTTTCATGAGTCCGGTGTTCCGCGTATATACCAGCCCGGACGTTCTCGGCATTGAGCTGGGAGGTTCCCTGAAAAATGTGATTGCCCTTGCGGCGGGAACTGCAGACGGTCTGGGATACGGGGACAATACGAAGGCTGCCCTGATTACCCGGGGAATCGCGGAGATTACCCGGCTGGGAATTGCGATGGGAGCGCAGGCAGAGACGTTTTACGGTCTTTCCGGAATCGGAGATCTGATCGTAACCTGTGCGTCTGTGCACAGCCGTAACCGGAAGGCAGGCTATCTGATCGGAAAGGGATATACAATGCAGGAAGCGATGGACGAGGTGAAGATGATTGTCGAGGGCGTTCACTCCGCCCGGGCAGGTCTGGAACTTTCGGAGAAATACGGCATTGAGACGCCGATTATCCGTGCGGTGGGAGACGTGCTCTTTGAGAATAAGTCTCCGCGTCTGGCGGTGGATGAGCTGATGCAGCGGGTAAAGAAAGACGAGCTTTCTCCGGAACTGTGGGACGGCTGATGGGAAAGACAGAGAAGAATACGGAAAAAGAAGAGAACCGTTTTGCTTACGGAACGGTTACAGAATGATAACGGTTCCGCCGGGGCTGCGTGTTTTGCGCAAAGCCCCGGCGGAGTTTTTTTTCGATAAGGCGACCGCGCTCGGTGCAAGAGTTCCTCATGTAACTGTTAGGACGGCGGAACAGGCTCAGTGAACACCCTGTCCGATCATATCGTCGGGGATTGAGGCGCTGCGGAACTGCTCGTCCATGGAATCGATCAGTTCCATATCCAGGTCGGAGAGCTGAAAATCGAAGATGGCTGCGTTCTCTGCAATGCGGGAAGGATTCGTGGATTTGGGAATCACGCAGATCCCCCTCTGCACCAGATATCTGAGCCCGATCTGCGCCGGGGTCCGCCCGTATTTTTCCGCCAGCCGGACAATGATTTCACGGTTCAGGTAAAGTCCCCGGGCAAGGGGCGCATAAGCCTGAACGGCGATGCCGTGCTGCTGGCAGTAAGACACCAGTTTTTTTCTGTTCCAGAGCGGGTGACATTCGATCTGATTGACTGCAGGAACGATGCCGGACATTTCAAAGAGCATCTGAAGATGCGGTTCCTCGAAATTGCTGACGCCGATGGAACGGCAGCGGCCCGAGTCTCTGATCTTTTCCAGAACTTTCCAGGTCTGCGGATAACATCCGGGAACCGGCCAGTGAATCAGATAGAGATCCACATAGTCCAGTTTCAGCCGGTCCAGGCTTCTGTGAAAGGCGCCCTCCACGTCGTCCATACGCTGAGCGTTGTTCCAGACTTTTGTCGTGACAAAAAGTTCTTCCCGGGGAACCGGACAACTGAGGATGCCGCGCCCGACGCCCTCCTCGTTTTTATAGACGGACGCCGTATCGATCAGCCGGTATCCCTGGCCTACCGCGGTCACGATCGCCTGCTCCACTTCCCCTTCCCCCAGAGCCTTGTAGACGCCGAGACCGAGGACAGGCATTTGATTGCCGTCGTTCAATGTGACAGTCGCAATTTCCGTATTCATTTCAGATCAACCTCCATTTTTTCTAAAATAAGGTAATTATTGGCAGATGGAAAAACAGGATGCCCAATGGAATAATTTCTGACAGCAGTTCAGCCGGATGAACTGCTGCAATTTCTGCTTATTGTACCACAAAAATGTGAAGAAACAACAGCAAGAGTATTAAAAAAGCTGTAACAAGTTTTCGCGACAGTTCAGACGGCCGAACTGTAACAAGTTTCCTGTTGTTTGGTTAACTGTTGTATTGATTTTGAAAAAAAAATAGAGTATAATACAAACGAATTGATAGAAATTTGACATTCCATAAGCATTCTGCCTATGGAACCCATATAAAAGGAGGGTTTTATGCATTTATTACATGATGAGAATGGAAATCCCGTTCCTCACGGCAGTCACGATGCACAGCATCACGACCATTCTCACGGACATGACTGTGAAAACGGATGCCATGAGCACTGCGAGAGCGGATGCAAAAACGAACACGTGGCGCTCCTGACCTATATGCTGCAGCACAATGAGCACCATGCGGCCGAACTGGACGAGATGGCGGATAAGCTGGAACAGGCGGGTCTTACGGATGCGGCAAAGCAGATCCGGGAAGGCGTATCCGATTTTCAGAAAGGAAATATGCGTTTGAGTCTTGCTCTGACACTTGTCAAGGAGCAGTTAAAGGAGGCGTAACAGAACATGTGTCTTGCAACAGTATATAAAGAACCTGACAACACCGTTGTCTGTAAGAACGTCGGACGGATCGACGTGGACGGAGAATACGTACTTATCACAGACATTATGGGAGAAGAGACGAAGGTTCAGGGACAGATCCTGTCGGTGGATCTGGTAAACAGTATTGTAAAGCTTCAGTGTGACTGAGAGCAGCGGCAAAGCCGTAACCATTCGACAGAACGGTTAACGCAAAGCGGAAGAAAAGCTTAAGCTTATGTTGCTGCCGGTCACCAGACGGAAACGGTTTGTATTTTTCAGAAACGATGAGGAATACAGCGGTTCGGGTAAGATAAACTGTGATGGATGATGGCGGCAACCGTATGATTTTCAAGCTTTTTTATAAACCAAAAGAATGCGGAGGTAAACATCATGAAATTATCAGAAATGATGAAGGAAAAACAGCTTCTTTCCTTCGAACTTTTCCCGCCGAAAACAGAAAAGGGAATGGCGAATCTTCCGGGCACGATTGAACATCTGTGCAAGTACAAACCGGAGTATATTTCCTGTACATACGGTGCGGGCGGCGGAAATGTGGGAGCCAACAGGGAAGTATGTCAGATGATCAAGAAGGCAGGCACCACACCGGTAACCCACTTTACGGTAATCCGCAACACAAAGGAAGGTATCAAAGAACAGCTGGATCAGTATCTTGCAGAAGGCGTGGATCATATGCTTGCGCTTCGCGGAGACCTTCCGCTGGGTGAGACTACCACCTGTGGGGATTTTAATTACGCGACAGATCTTGTGAAATTCGTCCGTGACAATTACGGCGACAAATTTGAGATCGCGGTGGCGGGTTCTCCGGAAGGACATATCGCATGCCGCAGTCTTGAAGCAGATATCGCAGTTCTGAAACAGAAACAGGACAATGGAGCCGATTACATTATGACTCAGCTCTGCTGGGATATGGAGCAGTTCAAACGTTGGCTGGACGGAATCCGCAAGGCAGGTATTACTATGCCGGTAGACGTAGGTATCATGCCGATTCTTGATCAGGCAGCTACGATCAATATGGCATTGTCACGTAACGGCTGTGTGATGGATCGCGAATTGTCCAGAATGATTTCCAGGCATTGGCTGTTCCCGAATCCGTTCAACCCGAAGGATGCAGACGGCAAACCGATCGATGTATTCTATGATAAGAAAGTGAAAGAGTTCAGAGAAGAGGGTATCGAGTATACGATCAAACAGATCGACGAGTATCGTGCTCTGGGCGTTAACGGAATCCATCTGTACGCGCTGAATAAGTGGAAAGACGTTTCAGAGATTATCGACAGATCAGGAATCCGAACACTTGTATAATTGTTAAAATTCAGATTCAGGAGGCGCCTGATTTATGGCACATGTAATTGCAGTCGCAGGAAAAGGCGGCGTAGGTAAGACAACTCTTTGCGGATTGCTGATACAGTATCTGTGTGAGCAGGGCAAAGGACCGGTTCTTGCAGTAGATGCAGATGCAAATTCAAATCTGAACGAGGTACTCGGCGTGGAAGTCGAGGCGACGCTCGGGGATATCCGCGAGGAGATTGCCCGCGCGGAGATGGCGAAGGAAAATCCGATTCCCGCAGGCATGAGCAAGGCAGATTATGCCGAGTTCAAGTTCAGCGGCGCATTGGTGGAAGAGGATGACTTCGATCTGCTGGTAATGGGAAGAACGCAGGGAAAAGGCTGTTACTGCTATGTCAATGGACTTCTCCAGGCGCAGCTTGCCAGGCTTTATCCGAATTACCCGTTCATGGTAGTGGACAACGAGGCGGGTATGGAACATATCAGCCGGGGAATTCTTCCCGGTATGGATACGGCGATTCTTGTCAGTGACTGTTCCCGCAGAGGAGTGCAGGCGGCGGCCAGAATCGCGGAGCTGATTCATGAATGTGATATGAAGCCGAAGACGATCGGGCTGATCGTGAACCGGGCTCCCGGCGGTGTGCTCAACGAGGGCACCAGGGAGGAAATTGAAAAGCAGGGGCTTCACCTTCTCGGGGTGGTGCCTCACGACGACACGGTTTATGAATATGACTGTGACGGTAAGCCGACCGTGACGCTTCCGGAAAACTCACCGGTGCGCGCGGCGCTGAAGGAAATTGTGAAGAATCTGAATTTGTAAAAATTCAGAAGGCGTATCCCTCCGGTATGCGGAATATCGGAGGGATATCGTGGCGTTTACATATCTCGTCGCCGCAGATGAGATTTTGTAGAAAGAAAATACAATCATTTGAAGAAAGGAAGTAATCGAAAAAGTAACTGTTCAGCGTGGCAGCTGTTCAGCCAGGCCTGCGCAGTTACGGATTATTTTTTAAGGAGGATCATAATGAGTGAATTCAAATTGACGACCGTAGAAGAGTTTGAACAGGCTACCAGCCGTCTTCTGGAGACAGGTGCAAAAGTTGGCGCTGATGCGTGGCAGCTCCGCGTAAAAAAACAGAGCCCACACTGTAAATTCGGCGAGGAAGGAGCCTGCTGCCGGATCTGTACGATGGGACCGTGTCGGATCACTCCGAAGGCGCCAAGAGGAATTTGCGGATGTGACGTACACGGCATTGTAGGAAGAAACTTCCTTCGTTTCACGGCCGGAGGAGCGGCGACTCACTCCGACCACGGACGTGAGATCTGCCATACCCTGTATGCGTCTGCCGCAGACGGCAATTACAAAGTAAAAGATCCTGAGAAACTGATTCGTATTGCGAAAGAGTGGGGAATTGAGACAGAGGGAAGAGATATCTACGATCTGGCTCACGAGGTTGCAGAGACCGGTCTGATGGAGTATGGAAAGCCGTTCGGAACCCAGCGTTTCCTGAAACGTGCTCCGCAGCATACCCAGGAGATCTGGGAGAGGGAGGAAGTTGCTCCTCATGCGATCGACCGCGAGGTATCCCGCGCGATGCATATGACTCATATGGGATGTTCTTCCAAGGCGGAGGCTCTGATTCGCCAGTCCCTGCGTTCCGGTCTGTCTGACGGATGGGGAGGTTCCATGATGGGAACCGAGTTTTCCGACGTTCTGTTCGGTACCCCGAAGCCGGTGGACACAGAGGCAAACCTTGGCGTTATGAAAGAGGACGAAGTCAATATTATCGTACACGGACATGATCCGTCACTGTCCGAGATGATCTGTGAATATGCAGATGATCCGGAGATGATCGCCTATGCGAAGGAAATGGGAGCGAAAGGCATCAACGTTGCCGGCGTCTGCTGTACTTCCAACGAGGTGGCAATGCGCCGCGGCATTCCGATGGCCGGAAACTTCCTGCAGCAGGAGAACGTGGTTCTGACGGGAGCCTGCGAGGCCATTGTCGTGGATGTTCAGTGTATTTTCCCGGCGCTCGGACCTCTGAGCAAGTGCTTCCACACAAAATTCGTCACAACCTCTCCGATTGCGCAGATGCCGGACTCCGAGTTTATCCGCTTTGATGCAAAGACTGCCGGAGAGAACGCAAAAGCGATCGTAAAGATGGCTGTTGAGAATTTCAGGAACAGAAAACCGGAGCTGGTACATATTCCGAATATGAAGCAGAACGCTACCGTGGGATATTCCGTTGAGGCGATCATCAAGACCCTGGACGGCGTAACCAATTCCCAGGTAGACGAGACCGGAACACTGATGCCGCTGTGGCAGTGTGTGGCTTCCGGCGTCATCCGCGGCGCAGTTGCGATGGTAGGATGCAACAACCCGAAAGTCCGCCCGGATACCGCTCATATCGAGCTGATGAAGAAACTGATCGCCAACGATGTGATTATCGTTGCTTCCGGATGCTCCGCACAGGCGGCCGCAAGAGCCGGACTCATGGACAAACGTGCGAGAGAACTCTGCGGCGCAGGTCTGAAACGCGTCTGCGAGCTGGCGGATATCCCGCCGGTTCTGCATATGGGATCCTGTGTGGATATCTCCCGTATGATGATTCTGGTATCTGAGCTGGCTAAGATTGGAAATGTAAACATTTCTCAGCTGCCGGTGGTAGGATGCGCTCCGGAGTGGATGTCCGAGAAAGCGGTTTCCATCGGAAACTATGTAGTAGCGACAGGTATCGACACATTCCTTGGAGTGGAACCGTATGTTTCCGGCTCCAGCGAGGTGACGGAACTTCTGACAAACGGCGTGCGCGACTGGGTAGAGGCTGCGTATACTGTGGAAAAAGATATCGATAAGCTCGGCGACGCTATGCTGGCGCGCATCGAGGAAAAACGTGCCGCTCTGGGTGTCTGAGAAGTCAGTCGGAGAAAAAGGCATAAGAGATTCTGAAAAATAACGGATAAAGGGATTGAGTAAAATGAAAATTGCAGTGACAGGCAAGGGCGGAGTAGGTAAGACAACAATCGCTGCCACGCTGGCGAGACTGTATGCGGAGGAAGGGCGTCCCGTACTGGCGGCGGATGTGGATCCGGACGCCAATCTCGGGCTGGCCCTGGGATTCCCGGAGGATCTTCTGGATTCCATCGTCCCCATCAGCAAGATGCGTAAGCTCGTGGCAGAGCGTACCGAAGCCAGTGCGGACAACAGATTTTACAAAATCAACCCGAAAGTCGATGATATTCCCGACACCTACAGCAAGAGCTTCAACGGCGTGAAGCTTCTGGTGCTGGGCACCGTGGAGACAGCCGGCAGCGGCTGTGTGTGTCCGGAGCATGTAATGCTACGTAGGATCATCAACAACCTTGTGCTTCGCAGAGAGGACGTTGTGATCCTGGACATGGAGGCAGGGCTGGAGCATCTCGGACGGGGAACCACAGAAGGCATGGATATGTTTATCGTGGTGATCGAGCCGGGAGCGAGAAGTGTACAGACCTACAAAAACGTGAAGCGTCTGGCTGAGGAGCTGGGAGTTCATCAGGTTCATGTAGTGGCGAATAAGGTCAGAAATGAGGCTGATGAAGCATTTATCAGAGAGCGTATTCCGGCGGAGGATCTGCTGGGCATGGTACATTACAACATTGAGGTTATGGAGGCGGACCGGGCAGGGTCCTCTCCATACGACTACAGCGCTGCAGCAACCGAAGAGATACGAAATATAAAGGCAAAAATCGATGAGTCAAACAAGTGATAGGAGGAAAAACGGATGACATTATTCGAGAGAGTTTTTGGCGGAAATGACGCCGTATATGGCCTGACGGAAGGAGCAATCGATGCTGCGATCGCGCAGCACGGCGAAGAGAAGGCGGTAAGCTTTCCCAACACCGCATACGCTCTGCCCTGCTATTATGCGGTTACCGGTACAAAAGTTACCAACCTGAAAGAGCTGAAAGAGGCTCTGGGTGTTGTGAAAACCCTGATGACCAGAGAAAATAAACTGAACGATGTATTTATGTCCGGTGTTGCGACAGCTCTCTGCGCAGAGTTTATCGAGGCGATCAAATACATCGACGGAGCACAGCCTTACGAAGAGCCGTGCTACGGACATTTAAGCGACGCAGTGATCCGTGAGCTGGGTGTGCCGCTGGTAACCGGAGACATCCCGGGCGTTGCGGTAATTCTCGGCTCCGCTCCGACCGCACAGGAAGGCGTGGACCTTGTCAAGAGCTATCAGGCACAGGGTATTCTGGTAACATTGGTAGGCGGAATCATTGATCAGTGCCAGGAGCTGGGATATAAGACCGGCGCCAATGTCCGCGTGATCCCGCTGGGCAAGGATGTTACTTCAGTGATCCATGTAGTATCCGTTGCAGTTCGTGCAGGTCTGATCTTCGGTAATCTTACTCCGGGTGACGCAGGCGCTCTGATGGCATATACAAAAGACCGTGTTCCGGCGTTTGTAAACGCATTCGCACCGATTGATGATGTGATTGTTGCCTGCGGCGCAGGAGCCATCGCTCTTGGCTTCCCGGTAATCACCAACGATGACAATGACGTTCCTCCGATTCCGAAGAGCCTGATTATCCAGAAAGATGTGAGCAAATTTAACGCGACTTCCCTGGAGGCCCGCGACATCAAGATCAAGATCACAAATATCGACATTCCGGTTGCGTTTGCATCCGCATTCGAAGGCGAGATTATCCGCCGCGGCGATATGCAGGTGGAGTTTGACGGCTCCCGTGTGGACTGCTGCGAGTTGGTTCAGTCTAAGGATATGTCCGAAGTGGAAGATCACAAGATTGAGCTGATCGGACCGGATCTCGACGAGTTCGAGGTTGGAAGCAAGCACAGCATCGCTTATGTGGTTGAAGTTGCAGGAAAGAACATGCAGACAGATTTCGAGCCTGTCTTCGAGCGTAAATTCCACAGCTACCTGAACTGCATCGAGGGTGTGATGCATACCGGACAGCGTGATATGATCCGTATCCGTGTCAGCAAAGACGCGTACGCGGCAGGCTTCCGTGCAAAACACATCGGAGAGGTTCTGTACGCTCAGGTGAAAAATGAGTTCGAGGCAGTCGTTGACAAATGTCAGGTTAAGATTTACACCAATCCGGAAGACTGCACGAAGATCCGCCATGAAATTGCGATTCCGGCATTCGACAAGCGTGACGAGCGTCTGTCCACAATGACCGACGAGTCCGTACCGGTTTACTACAGCTGCATCATGTGCCAGGCATTCTCCCCGTCTCATGTCTGCGTTGTTACGCCGGAGCGTCTTGGCCTGTGCGGCGCCGTTTCATGGCTGGATGCGAAAGCGACCAACGAGCTGGATCCGAACGGTCCGTGCCAGGTAATCACCAAAGAGCGTGTAATTGATGAGAGAATCGGAGAGTACGAGGACGTCAACGAGGCAGTGAAGAAACTGTCCCAGGGCGCTCTGGAAGACGTATCCCTGTATTCCATCATGGAAAAACCGATGACCTCCTGCGGATGTTTCGAGTGTATCTGCGGTATTGAACCGTTCTCCAACGGCGTATGTATCGCGAACCGTGAATATGCAGGCATGACTCCTCTGGGTATGACCTTCCCGGAACTGGCTTCCATGACCGGCGGCGGTGTTCAGACTCCTGGATTCATGGGACATGGAAAACACTTCATCGCTTCCAAGAAGTTTATGAAAGCGGAAGGCGGAGTTGCCCGTATCGTATGGATGCCGAAAGAGCTGAAGGAGCAGGTGGCTGATCGTCTGAATGAGACTGCAAAAGAGCTGTATGGCATTGAGAACTTTACCGATATGATCGCAGATGAGACCATTGCGGAAGATCCGGAGACACTGGTGGCTTTCCTGACAGAGAAAAACCATCCGGCGCTCAGCATGGATCCTATGATGTAATAATTCGCTGCCGGCGATTCTCCAGCAGGTAATGCTTGCAAAATGCAGTCAGAAAAGATAAAATAACTGTGTAAGCCCGGAGTGTGTCCGGATCATGTTCCGACATACTCCGAAGGCAGCGGAGCCTGAGGCTTGCACGGAACATAAATCAATAGTTAAGGAGGCTGTTAAAATGCCGTTTAATCGCAAACCACAAAAGTTTAATGCAGCAATCAAAACCGTTGAAATTGGCACCGGGGATAAGAAAGTAACTCTGGGCGGAGAGAATGTTTTCCCGTTTTATGCATTTGACGGCGAGATCACAAACGAGCCGAAAGTCGGCGTTGAGATCTCTGACCTGGGACTGGAAAATGAGGTTCCGGGCGTGAAAGCATATTATGAAGGTGCGAACACAATCGGTGAGATGGCAAAAAAAGCGTCAGAAATGGAAGGCGCTGATTTTGTATGTCTTCGTCTGGAGGGCGGAGATCCGAACGGAGCGAACAAGTCGGTGGAGGAGCTGGTAGCGGTCGCAAAGGAAGTTGCAGACGCTATTGACGCTCCACTTGTTGTGGAAGGATGTAAAAATGTGGAAAAGGACGCAGAGCTTCTTGCAAAGGTTGCGGAAGCGCTTCAGGGCAAGAATGTCCTGCTGCTGTCCGCAAGAGAAGAAAATTACAAGGCTGTCGGCGCAGCGGCCGGTCTGGCTTATGACCAGAAAGTCGGCGCGGAGTCTGCGGTTGACATCAACCTTGCAAAACAGCTGAACGTTGTGATTACACAGCTCGGCGTAAAACCGGAAAGCATCGTTATGAACGTTGGTTCCGCTGCCGTTGGATACGGATATGAGTATGTGGTTTCCACACTGGATCGTATCAAAGCCGCAGCGCTGTCTCAGGATGACAAGATGCTTCAGATGCCGATTATCACTCCTGTGGCTTCCGAGACCTGGGGAGTAAAGGAAGCGATGGCCGAAGAAGAGGACGCTCCGGAATGGGGCAGCCGCGAGGAGCGCGCGATCTCCATGGAGATTCAGACTGCAGCAGCTTCTCTTGCAGCCGGCTCTGATGCCGTGATTTTAAAGCATCCTCAGTCTGTTGCTACAATTTCCAGAATGATTCAGGCTTTAGTCTAAGGAAAAGAACAGGAGGATAAACGATTATGGCATTAACAGGTATTCAGATTTTTAAAATGACACCGAAGAAAAACTGTAAGGAGTGCGGATGCCCGACCTGTATGGCGTTTTCCATGAAAGTAGCTCAGGGTGCGATGGATATTTCCGCTTGTCCTTATATGTCTGAGGAAGCTCTTGCTCAGCTTTCCGAGGCGACTGCTCCGCCGATGAAGACCATCAAGATCGGAACCGGCGACAATGAGTACAGTCTGGGCGGCGAGACCGTTCTGTACCGTCATGAAAAGACGTTTGTCAGCAAAACCCGTTATGCAGTCGCTCTGTGCAGCTGCATGGATGACGCTGCGATTGATGCGAAACTGGCGCAGGTTGCAAAGGTTGACTATGAGCGTATCGGCGAGCAGATGCATGCGGAGCTCCTGTATGTAAACTACGATGAGGCAAGCGGCGCGGACAGATATGTGGAAGTCGTTAAAAAAGCGGCTGCATCAGGTAAAGTTCTTGTTCTGGGATGTACGGATCCGGAAGTCGCTGCAAAAGCGCTGGCAGAGTGCAAAGACGGCAAGCCGGTTCTGAACGGCGCCAACGCATCAAACTATGAGGCGATGAATAAAGTGGCTACAGAGGCAGGAGTTGTTCTCGGCGTCGGCGGTGCGACAATCGATGAGCTGTACGATACGGTAGCCGCTCTGGAGAAGCTTGGCAACAAAAACCTGATGATCGACACAACCGAAGACACCATCAAAGATACCTTCGCAACTACCGTACAGGCAAGACGTGCGGCGCTGAAGGATACGGATCGTACGTTCGGATATCCGTCCATCGTAAATCTTGTAAAGATTGCGAAAGGCGATAAATATATGCAGCAGGCGCTGGTTTCTCTGTTTACAATGAAATATGGCTCCATCGTTGTTATGGAGGAGCTGGGATATGCAGAGGCGCTTCCGCTGTTCGGTCTGCGCCAGAACCTGTTCACAGACCCGCAGAAACCGATGAAGGTAGAGCCGGGCATCTATCCGCTGAACGGTGCCGACGAGAATTCTGTCTGCGTGACAACCGTAGACTTCGCTCTGACCTACTTCCTGGTATCCGGAGAGCTGGAGCGTTCCGGTGTTCCGGTAAACCTGGTAATCAATGATGCCGGCGGACTTTCCGTACTGACTTCCTGGGCGGCAGGCAAGTTCTCCGGAAACTCCATCTCTACATTCTTCAAAGAGAATGTGGAAGATAAGGTAAAATCCAGAAAAGTGATTATTCCTGGTAAAGTTGCTGTATTAAAGGGCGATATCGAGTCCAAGCTTCCGGGCTGGGAAGTTATCGTAGCACCTCTTGAGGCTGTACAGCTTGTGAAATTCCTGAAAGACATGCAGGAGAACGGACAGCTGTAACAGAACAATGAGGATCAGACAGTGGTCCGTAGAACCGTGGGAACACGGCTCTCTGACCGCTGTCTGCGAAAATGAATACAGAGGAAGACATGTGTCTGAAAATTCCTCAAGAAAAGGAGAAATAGAAATGGCAAAATTTATTACCATCGGTGAGAGAATTCACTGTATCTCTCCGGTTATCCGTGAAGCGTTTGCTACCCGCAATCCGGAACCGATTTTAAAGAGAGCAAAAGAGCAGCTGGATGCTGGCGCTACCTATCTGGACGTCAACATTGGACCGGCCGAGAACGACGGAGAAGATCTGATGAAATGGGCAGTAAAACTGCTTCAGGAAAACTTCGATAACGTACCTCTGGCTCTTGACACCGCAAACAGAAAGGCAATCGAGGCAGGTATTTCCGTATACAACAGAAGCAAAGGAAAACCGATCGTAAACTCCGCAGACGCAGGCGGAAGAATTGAAAACATCGACCTGGCAGCTGCCAACGATGCGATTGTAATCGCTCTTTGCTCCGCAGAAGGAATCGCGGCAGACAACGATGAGCGTATGGTACACTGTCAGACCATGCTGGAGCGTGGTATGGAGCACGGCATGGATCCGGCCGATCTGTGGTTTGACCCGCTGTTCCTGGTTGTAAAGGGAATGCAGGACAAGCAGATGGAAGTTCTGGAAGCGATCAAGATGTTCAGCGATATGGGCCTGAACTCCACCGGCGGTCTGTCCAATAACTCCAACGGAATGCCGAAAGCGATCCGTCCGATCATGGATTCCGCCCTGGTAGCTATGGCTATGATGCAGGGTCTGACAAGTGCGATTGTCAATCCGTGTGACCAGAGACTGATGGAAACCATCAAGTCCTGCGACGTATTCAAAGGCAATACTCTGTACGCTGACTCCTATCTGGAGCTGTAAAAAACATATCCACGACGAAAGCAGGCCGCGGACAGTTTCGCTGTCCGCGGCCTGACTCCCTTTTTCAGGAATTCATTTCCTGGTTCGTTTCTCATCGTTCATTCGCTTTAAAAACTTCTTCTGATTTCTTCATATCCTCATATTTGCCATACTTTCTATCTTTTTCATGTGCAATCGGAAGAAAATGTTCCGGAAGTATGGAATGCTGTCTTCTGTTTGAAAACAAATCCCAATAGTCATTTCAACAAAACACATTTTTGTCACTTCATCCCAATTTTCTCATATAATCACTCAAAATCGGCGATTAAATCCCAAAAACTCACAGACATACAGTTTGCCGATGAAACGCAGTTCTCCGATGTCAGAAATCGTTACCATTCCGCCGGACATCTGCTGCGGGAGTCGGCATCCGGAAATATTTACGAGGAGGTATGCTATGATAAAAGTCGAATTGCTGGAATATCTGCAGTTACAGTGCAACTGCGAATATCTGTCCGACCTGAAATACAGTCCATACTGGCTGTCCAGGCTCCGCGCTATGAAACGACCGGAACAGTTTACGGTAGAAGAATGGAATCAGGCCCTTGAATATCTGACCGGTCAACCGGTTCGCTGCCAGACTCTGAGAGAGGTCCAGGCCTACCTGGCACGCTCCTCAGAACCGGAGAAGCAGAACCGGGAGAAAGAAAAACCATAAAATCAGACCACGGGAAGGGGCGCCCCTCTGCCTGCCCCTTCCCGTGGCCGTCACCCCACCATCTATTATGAAACCTGCCGGAAAGCGAAAGTAAATATTGCAAACCACTGTGAATTATGCTACACTGATTTATGATAAAAAGATAACAATGATTCTGAGAAAACAGGTGGCAGTTCAGCATGCTGAACTGTCACCGGAGTGTGTACGGATCCTGTTTTCTGCGGTGTATGTGCCACAGTTTGCGGGAAGAAATGCTCCAAACACACTTTGAGAAAATGCATAAACAGTTCGGTGCTTCTGAACCGCCATGATTGAACGGTTCAGCTGGTTGAACTGTAACTTATGTTTTGTGTAAATCTGAAAAGACTGGAGAGAGTACAACAATGTATAAAGTGACGTTTCAGTTTGAACAGGGGGATCCGGTTGTCACCTATGCGACGGAAGGTGAACGCCTCCTGGAAGTCGCTCAGAAAAGCAATGTAGCCATTGACGCGCCGTGTTCCGGCAATGCTTCCTGCGGAAAATGCCGGGTGAAACTGGTTGAGGGAGAGCTGGATTCCAAAAAGACAAGACATATTTCCGATGAGGAATACGCGGAAGGGTGGCGTCTGGCCTGTGTCAGCTCCGTGACCGGGGATGTGACGGTGGAGGTTCCGGATATTGCATCTGCTTACCAGAGCCGTATGAAAGTGGCGGATCTCAGCTCGAAAGCGGAAGTGGAGCTGTTCGAACGGATTAAACACCAGGTGGAGGATGCAGGCCTTGAACTGAAAAACAGTATGAGAATCGTATCAGTTTTGATGAACCCGCCGACTCTTGACGATACAATGCCGGATAATGAGAGACTGTCCTGGGCGCTGGAGGATGCGACCGGTCTTTCCATCATCCGCATTCCGTACTCTGTGCTGAAAAAACTGCCGGATGTTCTTCGGGCCAGCAACTTTTCCGTGCAGTGCGTGATCCGTGTAACGAAAAAAGATGTGTTTGTATATGATATTCTTCCTGCGGATGCGAAGGTGATTGCAGGCGGACTGATTGTGGATATCGGTACGACGACGGTATCCGCACTTCTGGTGGATATGCTGACCGGAGAGATTCTTGCGAAAGCATCCGCCGGAAACGGTCAGATCCGCTACGGCGCGGATGTAATCAACCGGATCATCGAATCCGCGAAACCAGGCGGACAGAAACGGCTTCAGGATGCGATCGTGAAGGAAACCCTGAATCCGATGATTCGGCAGATGTGTGCGAGCGCCGGATTTTCCGGCCAGCATATCTACCGGATGGCAGTGGCGGGAAATACGACGATGGAGCATCTGCTGATGGGGATCAATGCGGATCCTCTGCGTATGGAACCGTATATTCCGACTTTTTTCAAGACAAATTCTCTCTATGCGTCGGATATCGGAATCGCGATTCATCCGGACGCACATATTATCGTGGCTCCGAATATCGGAAGCTATGTGGGCGGCGATATCACCGCCGGTACGCTGGTCAGCATGATCTGGAACCGTCCGGAAATGTCTTTGCTGATTGATCTGGGAACCAACGGAGAGCTGGTTTTCGGAAACTCTGATTTTATGATGAGCTGTGCCTGTTCCGCGGGTCCTGCCTTTGAGGGCGGCGATATCAGCTGCGGGATGCGCGCCACCGATGGTGCCATTGAGGCGTGCTCCATCGACAAGGAGACCATGGAGCCCTCTTACCAGGTGATCGGAGAGGAAGGGCAGAAGCCGATCGGCATCTGCGGGTCCGGTATTATCGATGTGATTGCCGAACTGTTCCGCTGCGGCATCATCAATCCAAAAGGAAAATTTGTCCGTGAAGGAAAACGTATCCGCCGCGACAAGTACGGAATGGGAAGTTACGTCCTTGCCTTTGAGGAAGAGGCGGACAGCGTCCGGGATGTGGAGATCACGGAAGTGGATATCGATAACTTTATTCGCGCAAAAGGTGCGATTTTCTCGGCAATCCGTACAATGCTCTCGTCTCTGGATATGGACGTCTCCATGATTGAGGATGTTTATGTGGCGGGAGGAATCGGAAGCGGCATCAATATGAAGCACGCGGTGACGATCGGAATGTTCCCGGATATTCCGCTGGAGCGGTTCCATTATATCGGCAATTCTTCCCTGTCCGGAGCGTACGCGATGCTGATTTCCACCCAGGCGGAAAAGAAAACCTATGAGGTGGCAAGAAATATGACGTATCTGGAACTGTCTACGGTTTCCAGCTATATGGACGAGTTTGTTGCTGCATGTTTTCTGCCTCATACAGACACAACGCTGTTTCCGTCCCAGGAACAGCTGTAAAGGCGTCGGAAAGAAAAATATACAGAGAGGGCAGCTGCTTACCAGTCTGAATGGCTGCCGGAGAGGAATTATGCATCGATGGGTATGGAAGTAAATTATGAAAAGGACAGTAAGGAAAGAATTCCTTTCGAACATTATCTGGAATTATACCGCCAGGCGGATCCGGAAGAGATTGCGCAGCGCTGTGCGTTTCCCTACGATCCGGAAACCGGAAGGTTTCAGGTCTGCCTGATGGGAGTAACTTATATGGTGTCCTGGCCGGAGTATGAGATTGCTCATGAACAGGAGGACAGGATCGGATATTATCCGCTGGAAACGAAGGCAAACGCGAGAATTCTTCTTCTGCGTTACCTGACGGAAGGAGGAGCGGCTCCCTCCACCGGAAAGTTCCTGACTTACCGGGAGATTCCGTGGGGTGAGGTGTATTTCAAACAATTTCAGGGTCGGTGCCTGTTGCGTCTGGCCTTTGGCTTTGGCAATAAGCTGGAGGTGTTCCGTGAGATTATGGAACGCGTCGGAGCCTGTCCGATCAAGGCGGGCGACGCCGGTTATGAGCTGGAATTTCTGAAGGGCCTGCGGGTGCAGCTGATTCTGTGGGAGGGGGACGACGAATTTCCGCCGTGTGCACAGATCCTGTTTTCGGACAATTTCCCGGTGGCTTTTACTCAGGGAGAGGATATGGCTGTCGTCGGCGACGTTGTCAATGACATGCTGAAAGCACTGAAAGGTTAGTTGAATATCCCGCAGGCGCGTCTGCATGGCGCGCTGTCCGCGGAAATATAAAAAACACTTATGGAGGATGAGTTTATGGGTTTTTCAACGGTACCATGTGATGAGTTTGTAACTGTGCTTGCATCCAAAGCTCCCGTTCCGGGCGGCGGCGGAGCGGCGGCGCTGGTGGGAGCTGTGGGGACGGCTCTCGGCAATATGGTTGGTTCCCTGACCGTGGGAAAAAAGAAATATGCGGCGGTTGAGGAGGAAATGCAGGAGCTGAAGGCGAAGGCGGATGGCCTGCAGAAAGAACTGCTCCGCCTGGTAGAGCGGGACGCGGAAGTGTTTGAACCGCTTTCCAGAGCGTATGGAATGCCGAAAGAGACGGAGGAGGAGAAAGCGGAGAAAGCCCGCGTGATGGAGGCTGCTCTGAAAGACGCCTGTTCCGTGCCGATGGAGATCATGGAGAAATGCTGCGAGGCGATTGATCTTCTGGTGGAATTTGCCGCTAAGGGTTCCACGCTGGCAATCAGCGACGCAGGCGTGGGAGCCGCATTCTGCAAGGCGGCGCTGGAAGGCGCGTCTCTGAATGTCTATATCAACACCAAATCCATGGCAGACAGAGAGTATGCGGAAAGCCTGAACAAAAAATGCGACGAGATGCTGGAAAAATACACAAAGATTGCGGAAGATGTTTTTGAGAGCGTTCTCGGACGTCTGAAAAAATAAGGCACGGCAAGTGCGTCAGGGAGGAAGAAAGAATGGCAAAACAATTACTTGGAAAAGAGGTAACGGCGGCTCTCAACGAGCGGATCAAAGGCAATGTGGCAAAACTGAAAGAGAAAGGAATTCAGCCGACGCTTGGAATTATCCGGGTGGGTGAGCGCGAGGATGATCTTTCCTATGAGCGCGGAGCGACAAAACGTTGTGAGACACTTGGCGTTGCGTATGAGAAGATTCTGCTTCCGGCGGACGTCAGCCAGGAAGAACTGATGGCTGCGGTGGATCGTGTAAACAATGACGACAACATTCACGGCGTGCTGATTTTCCGTCCGCTTCCGAAACATCTGGACGAGGCGGCTGTGATCAAGGCGCTGTCTCCGGAGAAAGATGTGGATGGTATCACGGATGGCTCGATGGTGGGTGTGTTTGCGGGAACGGATCAGGGCTTTCCGCCGTGTACTCCCTGGGCATGTATGGAGATTCTGGATCATTACGGAATCGACTGTACCGGGAAGAAGGCTGTCGTGATCGGACGCTCTCTGGTTGTGGGAAAACCGGCGGCTATGATGCTTCTGAAAAAGAACGCGACGGTTACTATCTGCCACACGAGAACGAAGGATATGCCGTCTGTGGTGAAAGAGGCTGATATCGTGATCGTGGCTGCGGGCCGCGCGGGCATCGTGGACGATACCTATCTGCGGGAAGGCCAGATTGTGATTGATGTGGGAATCAATGTCAATGCGGAAGGCAAGCTGTGCGGCGATGTGGATTACGCAAAGGCGGAGCCGGTTGTGGAGGCGATCACTCCTGTGCCGGGCGGCGTGGGATCCGTGACAACCTCTGTCCTGGTCGGACATGTGGTGGAAGCGGCAATGAGAAAGTATCTGTAATCAAAGGCTGCAGTTCCGCCGACTGAACTGTTACAGCTGAAGCATCTTTCGATAAATGGAAATCCGGGGAAATCCGGGTGCAGTCACTGTGCCGGATATCCCCGGATGTTTTTATATAACAGGGAACAAAGTTCCCTGTTATATAAAAACGCTCCGCGGGATGCAAACTCGCGCGAAGCAGAAATATGTCGCCAAGGCGACCGCGCTCGGCGCGAAAGTTCCACAAGCGGAACTCTTTGTTTTTCCAACGGCATGTTTGAAGGTATATCCTGCTGTCAGATTACATATAGTATAACAGTAGCTGCCGATTGTCAGAAAATGGCTACATACATTTCAGGACAAGGGGGAAATCTTTCATGGATGCGTTTTCTGTTTACAAGGATATACAGACCAGGACGAACGGGCAGTTTCTGATTGGTGTGGTGGGACCGGTGAGAACCGGGAAATCCACGTTTATCCGACGTTTTATGGAGGTGCTGGCGCTTCCGGAACTGCCGCCGGAGCAGCAGGCGGAAGTTCGCGATGCGCTGCCTCTGAGCGGCTCCGGGAAACTGATTACGACGGTGGAGCCGAAATTTATACCTAAGGATGCGCTGAAGCTGACACTGGGAGAGGGAGAACCGGTGCAGCTCCGGCTGATTGACTGTGTGGGGTTCCTGATTCCGGACGCGGTGGGAAATATGGAAGAGGACAGGGAACGGATGGTCCGGACGCCCTGGTTCGAGCAGGAGATTCCGTTTCACCAGGCGGCGGAACTTGGGACACGAAAGGTTATCTCCGACCACTCGACCATCGGTCTTGTGGTGACCAGCGACGGTTCCTTCGGGGAGCTTCCCAGAGAAAACTTTGTTGAGGCGGAGGAGCGAACCGTACAGGAACTGAAAAATCAGGGAAAACCGTTCCTTGTTCTGCTGAATTCCCAGAAACCGTACCGGGAGGAGACACAAAAGCTTGCCAGAGAGCTGGAGCAGAAATATCAGGTCTCTGTGATGCCTGTGAACTGTGACCAGATCCGGAGAGAGGACATCGTGCATATTCTTGAGAAGGTGCTGTACGAGTTTCCTCTGCGCCAGATTGAATTTTACATACCTAAATGGGTGGAACTTCTGCCGCTGCAGGCTCCGCTGAAAGCGGAACTTCTGTCGAACATAAGGGAACTGTCGGAAAAGCTTCATTATGTCAGAGACATTCGGAAAGACACGGTGAATCTGCCCAGCGGGTATGTAAAAAGCACCAGCCTGCAATCCATGGACTTGTCGACCGGAATCGTGGAGGTGCGGGTGGATATCCGCGAACAGTTCTATTACGATATGGTCAGCGAGATGACCGGAGTGGAAATTCAGGATGAATACGGACTGATGCAGACGCTGAAAGAACTGTCGCGGATGAAAGAAGAGTACGTCAAGGTACAGGATGCCATGGTTTCCGTCCGCGGCTGCGGATATGGAGTTGTCATTCCGAAGAAGGAAGAGATTACCCTGGATGAACCGGTAGTGATTAAGCAGGGAAGCAAATTTGGAGTGAAGATCAGATCTACCAGCCCGTCGATTCATATGATAAAGGCAAACATTGAGACGGAAATCGCTCCGATTGTCGGGAGTGAACAGCAGGCGAAAGACCTAATTGCGTTTATCAGAGAGAGTGCAAAGCAGGAAGACGGCATCTGGAAGACCAATATTTTCGGCAAATCCATCGAACAGCTGGTGGAGGACGGCATCCGGACAAAAATTGCACAGATCACGGAAGACAGTCAGGCAAAGCTGCAGGATTCCATGCAGAAGATCGTAAACGACAGCAAAGGAGGAATGATCTGTATCATAATCTGAATCTGCGGGCATCCTGCCTGTCGCGAAAGCGATTTTCAATAGCCGGATGCGGATTGTATCGAATTCTGTCAAAAGAAAAAGATACCACTTGAAATACGATAAGAATTAGTTTATAATTCATTATAGAAAAAGAGCAAATGATAAAGGTAATTACCTGGAATGTGCGATAATCCTATTATTTTGAACCTACATTTACTTTAAACGGGAGACTTATTATCGTCCTGCTTATGTCAGGCCGCCCTGGAAACAGATGTCAGCGGAAGGCAGACGTTGTGACTGCGGTTACCCACCTAGCATGCGCGCTAGGAGTCAAAATATAGGAAACGGCATCCCGGGGTTACAAAAGAAAAAGGGAGAGCCATGCAAATGGCTCTCTTATTATTTTAACAGGAGAGTGAGAGGTATGAACAGGACAACATTTGGAACTGTAGAGGGAAGAGAAGCGCAGCTGTATTCTTTCGAAAATGCGAACGGAATGGAGATGTCGGTGTGCGATTACGGTGCGCATCTGGTCTCTGTAAAGGTTCCCGGAAAGGACGGCGGCAAAAAGGATATGGTTCTGGGGTATGACGACGTATCCGGCTATGTGACGGATCCGTGCCATCTGGGCGCGACGATCGGCAGAAACGGCAACAGGATCGCCAACGCTTCCTTTGAACTGAATGGAGTGAAATTTCAGCTGGCAGCCAATGAAAATGAAAACAATCTTCACAGCGGACCGGACGGATATGAGTATCGTTTCTGGGAGGTCAAAGAGGTGAAGGAGCAGGCGATCACGCTGCATCTTGACAGCCCGGACAAGGATCAGGGATTTCCGGGGAACTTCTCCGTGGATGTTACATATACGCTGACAGACGACAATCAGGTGGCGATTCATTACTGCGGAACCTGCGATGCGGATACGGTTGCAAATATGACAAATCACAGCTATTTCAACCTGAACGGCCATGACAGCGGCGACGTTCTGAAACATGCAGTCTGCCTGAAAGCCAGCTGCTACAGCCCGGTGGCGGATTCCAAATCGATTCCCACAGGGGAACATGCGGCAGTTGCGGGAACTCCGATGGACTTTACCAGGGAAAAGACCATCGGCCTGGAGATTGGCGCGGATTTTGAACAGCTGAAACTGACCGGAGGCTATGACCACAACTTTATCATTGACAGAGACGGCGACGGCCTGCAGCTGTTTGCTGTAGTCAGAGGAGATCAGACGGGAGTCGTGATGGAGGCCCGCACGGATCTTCCCGCATTCCAGTTCTATACTGGAAACTTTATCGATCATGTAAAGGGAAAAGACGGCGTGGTGTATACAAGCCGGACAGGCTTCTGCCTGGAATCCCAGTATATTCCCAATGCAATCAATGAGGAAAAAGAAGACAAGCCGATCCTGAAAGCAGGAGAGACTTACGACACCACGACAGCGTACCGGTTTATTTTCTGATTCTGCGGTCCGGAAACAGACGGCAGTGTATGCCAGATGTCCCATCTGCATATAATAAAGCATGGGAAAAAAATTTGATGGTTTTGAGCTGATTCTTCTGGCCTGCTGTTTTCTGTTGTTTGCGGGATTCTGTCTGACGAAAGGGAAGCTGGACGGAGGGACAGAGAAAAGCGGAGCGGGCAGCGGGCAGAGTATGGCCGACGCCGGCGGGGAGCTGTCCCGGGAAGAACTGGTTCTCAGGGAGCAGGAGGCGTATCTGCAGAAAAATGCGCCGCAGGAGACAGTGTCCGGCAGTGGGAGCGAAGAGCAGCCGGCAGCGGAGTCTGAGGCCCGGGAGGCGGTATCTGAAAGCGCGGAGGCTCAGCAGCCGGCGAAGGGGGCGGAAACGCAGGAGGTCACCTACGAGGATCTGAAGATCCGCGTGCTGATTAAGACGACAGATTACGCGGGATATTTTCATGATAAGCTGGTGCTGAAGGGAAATTCGCCGCTTCATCTGAACGGGGATACCTATGTGGCCGGCGCCGGGGAGGCGGTGGAGATCACGCAGGATTCCCCGTGGTTTCAGAACGGCTGCATTACGGTACACCCGGAAAACAGTGAGGCGGGCATCTCGGTGGAAAATCTGAAACGGGCACAGGGCGTGCCGGTGTATGAGGGAATTTTCGAAGTTTATCAGGGAAGCAACGGTCTTGTCCTGGTCAACGAACTGCCCCTTGAGACATATCTGAAATATGTAGTGCCCAGTGAAATGCCGGCGTCCTATGCCGGGGAGGCGCTGAAAGCCCAGGCGGTCTGTGCAAGAACGTACGCCTACCGGCAGATGCTGGGCGGCGGTTTGTCGGAGTATCACGCGCAGGTAGACGACAGCGTCTCCTACCAGGTCTACAATAATACCAGCAGGCAGGAGTCTGCGGACCAGGCGGTGGACGCTACGGCGGGACAGATTCTGACCTGTGATGGCGAGCCGATCACCGCGTATTTTTTCTCCACATCCAGCGGCCATACCAGCACGGATGAGGTGTGGGATTCCAGCAGTGACGAGGCGTACCTGGAAAGCGTCTATCTGGGAGACAACGCTGCGCCGGACATCAGCACCGAGGAAGCGTTCGCAAACTTTATCACGACGAAGGATGAGAGCAACTTTGAAGCGGAGGACGGCTGGTATCGCTGGCAGGTTACGCTGCCCATCGATTATCTGAACCGCCGCATTGCCCAGTATGGAATCGGGACGCTGAGCTCCATCGAGGTGGTCAGACGTTCCACCGGCGGAGCGGTCGAGACGTTGACGGTCCACGGAACCTCCGGCAGCAGGACGCTGACCAGCGAATACGAAATCCGGGAACTGTTCTCGACAAAAGGGTATCCCGTCCTGAAAAATGACGGAAAGACGACAACGGAGATGAGTCTGATGCCGAGCGCCTATTTTATCTGTACTCCGGTGACCGAGAATGGCACGGTGACCGGTTACCGGTTTATCGGAGGCGGATACGGCCATGGAGTCGGAATGTCCCAGAACGGGGCGGCGCATATGGCGGAGCGGGGAAGCACCTATGAGGAGATTCTGCACTTTTTTTATGCAAACGTGGAACTCACGGAGATCGGGACAACAGGCGAGTGAATATGGGAAAGGAAGCAGAAGACGGTGAAAAAGGAAAATGAAACAATTCGGGTGATCCGGGGATTTCTCAGAAGATTTAACGAAGATCATGTAGGCGCTTACGCGGCACAGAGCGCCTACTTTATCCTGCTGTCCTTTATTCCGTTCGTGCTGCTTCTTGTGACTCTTGTACAGTATACGCCGCTGACCCAGGAAATCGTAACAACTGCCCTGGTGCGTATTGTACCGGAAGAATTCAGCAGCTTTGTCGAGGGTGTGGTCAGAGAGATTTTCGGGAAATCTCCTGCATACGTTCCGTTGTCTGCGGTGATCGCCCTGTGGTCCGCCGGAAAGGGAGTCAACGCCCTGACCAACGGGCTCAACTGTGTCTATCGGGTGGAAGAAACCAGGGGATACCTGATCAACCGCCTGAGATCCACTGTTTATACCCTGATTTTTGTGGTGGCAGTGGTCCTGACGCTGATTCTTCTGGTATTCGGAAACCAGATACAGGCGGGAATCGCCGCAAGATTCCCGATGATTGCGAAAGTGACTTCGTTTATTATTGGAATGAGAACTTTTATCACTCTTGTGTTCCTGGGGCTTGTGTTTCTGCTGATTTATAAATTCGTACCGAACCGGAGAGCCAGCTTTAAGAGCCAGATTCCGGGCGCGATGGTATCGGCGGTGGCGTGGTCCCTGTTTTCCCTGGCATTTTCTGTCTATATAGATTTCACGCCGGGCAGCATCAACATGTACGGAAGCCTGACGACTCTGGTGCTGATTATGCTGTGGCTGTATTTCTGTATGTGGATCCTGCTGATAGGAGCTGAAATCAACTCCTATTTCGAGGACAAGCTTCGATGGCTGGAGTCGGCGGCGCTGACAAGGCTGAGAAAAAGAACTTGACATTTTTTCGCAGTCTATATAGAATGAAGTGAGTGGTAACCGGCAGAAGTGTGCGGCGGTTCCGCCGGCTGAACGGTTACCTGCCGCGGAGTTTTGCTGAATGTTGTATGTTTATCTGCATGGAGGTGTCAGCAGGGGATAAACGGTTTGTGCCCGTTGCCGTGCGGTATAAGTGCCCGGAATCTTCCGGGAATCAGTGTGGCGCCGCGAACAATTGTCTCGTCCCTTTGTGGATGAGGCTTTTTTTTGCCCTGCCGGAAAGTCTTTCGGACCGGCCGGCGAAACGTATGGATATTTGACTGGCGTGACGCAGCAGGCGTCAGAAGGAGGTTAAGATGATATTATATATCATCCGTCATGGAGAAACACAGTGGAATGTTGAGGGCCGTCTGCAGGGACAGTCAGACACACAGCTCGATGAGAAGGGCATCCGTCTGGCAAAAGTCACTGCGGAGGCTCTGAAGGAGGTTCCCTTTGCATTCGGGATCACAAGCCCGCTGAGCAGGGCGAAGGTGACGGCCCAGATTATCCTCGGGGACCGGAACGTTCCGCTGTATGAGGATGAGAGGATTCAGGAGCTGTCCTTTGGCTCCTGGGAAGGGCTGGGATGCAGGAAAGAGAATTACCAGATCCCATCGGAACATTTTGATTATTTTTACACAGATCCGCTGAACTTTCAGCCGGCGGAGGACGGCGAGACGATTCAGCAGCTCTGTGAGAGAACGAAGGAATTTTATCAGGAGCTGATTCATCAGGAAGAATATCAGGACAAGACGATCCTGATTGCCTCCCATGGCTGCGCCACACGGGCGCTGCTCCGGAATGTGTATACGGACACCAGTGATTTCTGGCATGGCAGCGTGCCGTTGAACTGTGCGGTGAATATTGTGGAGGTCCGGGGCGGAAAGAGCAGGCTTCTGGAGGAAGACAAGGTATATTACGGGAAGGAGGACTGCGTCAATTTTTACGGCGCAGATAAGTGACAGGAGAACATATGAAGACGAGTGATTTTTATTATGACCTTCCGCAGGAACTGATTGCCCAGGACCCGCTGGAAGACAGGAGCGCCTCCCGGCTGATGCATCTGGACAAGGTGACCGGCGAAGTGCAGCACAGACATTTCCGGGATGTTCTGGAGTATCTGAAGCCCGGAGACTGTCTTGTCATCAATGACACAAAGGTAATTCCCGCACGGCTGTACGGCCATAAAGTGGGGACGGACGCAGCGATTGAGATTCTGCTTCTGAAGAGAAAAGAGAAGGATGTCTGGGAAACGCTGGTAAAGCCGGGGAAAAAATGCAGACCGGGCACGGTGATTTCTTTCGGGGACGGGATTCTCACGGGAGAAGTGATCGACGTGGTGGAGGAAGGAAACCGTCTGATCCGGTTTGACTATGAGGGGATCTTCGAGGAGATCCTGGACCGTCTGGGAGAGATGCCGCTTCCCCCGTATATTACCCACAAGCTGAAGGACAAAGACCGCTATCAGACAGTCTATGCGAAGCATGAGGGTTCCGCCGCGGCGCCGACGGCGGGTCTGCATTTTACAAAAGAGCTGCTTGCGCAGGTGGAGGAGATGGGAGTGAAAATTGCCCATGTCACGCTTCATGTAGGGCTTGGAACCTTCCGTCCGGTGAAGGTGGAGGATGTGACCCAGCATCATATGCACTCGGAGTTTTATGTGGTGGAAGAGGATCAGGCGAAGCTGATCAACGACACCAAAGCCTCCGGACACCGGGTGATTTCCGTGGGAACCACCAGCTGCAGAACCCTGGAGGCGGCCACCGGCGAAGACGGCGTTCTGAGAGCGGGAAGCGGATGGACGGAGATTTTCATCTATCCGGGTTATCAGTTCCGGATGATCGACGGGCTGATTACGAATTTTCACCTGCCGGAATCTACGCTGCTGATGCTTGTGTCGGCGCTGGCGGGAAAAGAACATATTATGGCCGCCTATGAGGAGGCGGTCCGGGAAAAATACAGATTTTTCTCATTCGGCGACGCAATGATGATTGAATAGTTCCGCAGGATCTTCCGGCGGAGCTTTCCGGGGCGCCGGACGGACCGGAAACCTGCGATTTTTGTGTAAGATGTACAGAAATGCTGCAATATACCAGAAGAATCGATTTCTTTTGCATAATCGAAAAAACCTTACTTGATAAAAGTATGTTAATTTTGTATAATTATTTTATGTTAAATTTTCCGAAGGGAGGAAAAAAGATGATTTATGCGATTCTTCTGTTTGCAGCGACCTATGTGCTGATGCTGGCGCTCCCGAAATACAGGACCTATGTTGCCCTGGTTTCTGCTCTGTGCTTTATCATTTCGGGTATGCTGCCTCTGGATCAGGTGCTGGGAAGCGTTGATTTTAATGTACTGCTGATGATTGCCGGAACCATGGGAATTGTATCTCTGTTTATCGAATCAAAGATGCCGGCCCTGCTTGCGGACATTATCATTGCGAAGGTGCCGAATGCCTGTTGGGCGACGATTGCCCTGTCCCTGTTTGCGGGAGTGATTTCGGCTCTGGTGGATAATGTGGCCACGGTGCTGATGGTTGCTCCTGTGGCGCTTGCGGTTGCGAAGCGGGCCAAAATGTCTCCGGTTTCGATGATTATTGCGATTGCGGTTTCTTCGAATCTCCAGGGAGCGGCTACGCTGGTCGGGGACACCACATCCATTCTTCTCGGCGGATATGCGGGAATGAACTTCCTGGATTTCTTTGTTTACCAGGGAAAACCCAGCATCTTCTTTGCGGTGGAGCTCGGAGCCGTTCTGTCTCTGGTGATTCTCTATTTTCTGTTCCGGAACGAGAAAGGAACGCTGCCTGAGACGGAGAAAACCGTTGTGACGGATTACGTGCCTACGGTACTGATCGTTGGAATGATTGCGCTTCTGGTGGTGGCTTCGTTTATCCCGAATACGCCGGATATCACAAACGGAACGATCTGTGTGACTTTGTTTGTGATCGGCGGTATCTATAATTCTGTCCGCAAGAAGTCTCTCGATGGAATTGTGAATCCGCTGAAGGAGATTGATTTCGGAACCATTTTCCTGCTGTTTGGTCTGTTCATCGTAATCGGAGGAATCACGGAGCAGGGAGTCATCGACGCGCTGGCAGGAATCTTCGCGACTATCGGCGGAGACAGCGTATTTCTGATCTATACGCTGATCGTCTGGGCGAGCGTACTGTTCTCTGCATTCATCGACAACATTCCGTACGTGGCGACCATGCTTCCGGTGGTTCAGGGAATTGCCGCGGCGATGGGCGTGGATCCGACAGTACTTTATTTCGGCCTTCTCAGCGGCGCGACACTGGGAGGAAATATGACGCCGATCGGTGCTTCCGCAAATATCACGGGTATCGGAATCCTGAGAAAGAACGGATACGAAGTAAAGAACAGCGATTTCTTCCGGATCGGCATACCGTTCACTCTGGCGGCAGTCATTCCGGCCTATATCTACATCTGGGTGGTATACGGTATGTAAAGGAAACAGGGAGCGGTCTTCAATGGCCGGGCGTGGCAATCGTCCGGCTGACGGAATACTTATGGCTGCAAAACATATGGCAGACGTATGACAGGTCTTTTCATCGGACCTGCCTCCGTCTGCCTTTTTTCTGCTTCTAAAAATATTGACATTTTCTGCAGACAATAGTATGCTGTCTATATAGTTGCGCATGCAATAATTGCTGATGCAATATTATCGCAAAAGGGGTGGTTTTTCATTGAAAAAAGTATTTTTTTATCTGCGCCCGCATGTCCCGAAAATGGTTCTCGGTGTCACGATCAAATTTATCGGAACAATCATGGACCTGTTTCTCCCTTGGATTCTTTCTTTCCTGATCGATGTGATCGTTCCAAAGGAAAATATGGCGGAGATTCTGTTTTACGGGTTTCTGATGCTGGTCTGCTCTGTGATCGCGTGGGCAGGCAACGTCATTGCCAATCGGATGGCGTCCAGAGTTGCGAGGGACACGACGCAGAGCCTGCGTCACGATCTGTTCCGGCGGATCTCCTACCTGTCCTGCCGTCAGACAGATTCCTTTACGATTGCCTCTCTGGAATCCCGTCTGACCTCGGACACCTATAACATCCATCAGATGATCGGAATGATGCAGAGGCTGGGAATCCGTGCGCCGATTCTGCTGTTGGGCGGAATTACAATGACCATGTTTATGGAGCCGGTTCTGACGCTGGTGCTTCTTGCAGTGCTTCCGTTTGTCGCGGTGACGGTGTTCTATATTTCGAGAAGGGGCATTCCTCTCTATACCCAGCTGCAGCAGGCGGTGGACCGGATGACCCGCGTTGTCCGTGAAAATGCTTCCGGAATCCGGGTGATCAAGGCCCTCTCCAAAACGGAATATGAAAAAGAGCGGTTCAAAGCCGCAAACCAGAATATCGTCGATAAGGAGACGAAGGCGAACGTGACGATGGCTGCCAGCAACCCGCTGATGAATCTGTTCCTGAACACGGGACTGACTCTGGTGGTTGTGGCCGGCGCTTTTCGGGTTGCGGGAGGACAGACCCAGACCGGAACGATTCTTGCCTTCCTGACTTACTTTACGATTATCCTCAATGCGATGCTCTCGATCAATCGTATGTTTATGCTGTTTTCCAAAGGCTCCGCTTCCGCAAAACGTATCAGCGAAGTGCTGGATGCGCCGGAGGATCTGCAGATCGACGCCAGGGATCATGAGGATTCGGAGTACCATATTCAGTTTGACCACGTGTCCTTTGCATACCATTCCGGACGCACCAATGTGATTTCTGATATCTCTTTTGCTCTGAAAAAGGGAGAGACTCTCGGAATCATCGGGGCGACCGGCTGTGGAAAGAGTACGATCATCAATCTGCTGATCCGTTTCTATGACGCGGACGAGGGGACGATCCGGATCGACGGAGACGACGTAAGGGGAATTCCGGCCGGCGAACTGCATGAAAAATTTGGCATCGTATTTCAGAACGATGTGCTGTTTGCAGACACCGTGGAGGAGAATATCCGGTTCGGCCGTGAGATCCGTCCGGAGGAGATCGGGAAGGCGATCGAATGCGCACAGGCCCGGCCGTTTATCGAAGAGCTGAAAGACGGGCTCGGCTACCGCCTGGCAATCCGCGGTTCCAACCTGAGCGGAGGCCAGAAACAGCGTGTCCTGATTTCCAGAGCGCTGGCCGCGCACCCGGAGATCCTGATTCTCGACGATTCGTCCAGCGCACTGGATTATCAGACCGACGCACGGCTGCGTCAGGCCCTGAGTGAGAATTTCAGCAGAACCACAACGATTATCGTCGCGCAGCGTGCAAGTTCGATCCGCCATGCGGATCACATTCTGATGCTGGAAAATGGCAAAGAGATCGGATACGGCACTCATGAGGAACTGATGACCACCTGTGAACCGTACCGGCAGATCAGCATTTCACAGATGGGAGGTGACGCCTATGAAGCCGTCTGACGGAAAAAAGAAGACGGAAAAGAAGAAAGCTTCCGGGGAAAATTCCTTTTCCTTCTTCGGAAAAGGAGCGGTTTCCGAGGAGGATGAGAAGTATTTGAAAGAGAAACCCAGAGACCGGCGTTATGTACTGGTCCGTCTGTGGGGTTATCTGTATCAGTACAAATGGCTGCTCCTGCTGGCGCTGATCCTCACTATCGTCAGTAACCTGCTGGGGCTGGTCGGTCCGATGCTTTCCGGCTATGCGATCGACGCGATTCACGGTCCCAACGATGTGGAATTTGAGCTGGTCTTCTTCTATGCGGCGCTGATGATCGGATTTTATGCGCTGTCCTCTCTGCTGATGTATATTCTGACCCGTATTACGATACGGTTCAGCCAGAAGGTGATCTACCAGATGCGGAAGGACGTCTTCGACACGCTGATGAGCCTCCCTGTGGGATATTTTGACCGCACACAGACCGGAGATATCATCAGCCGTATTTCCTACGATATCGATACGGTCAACGCGTCCCTGTCCAACGATCTTCTGCAGATCTGTACCAGTGTGATCACAGTCATCGGTTCTCTGGTCATGATGCTGATGATTGCGCCTGCGCTGGTGTCTGTGTTTGTGATCACAATCCCGGCGTCAATCTTTCTGACCCGGTATATGACCCGGAAAGTGCGGCCTCTGTTCCGCAAACGTTCCGCAAAGCTGGGCGAGCTGAACGGCTATTCCGAGGAAATCATCAGCGGTCAGAAGACCATAAAGGCGTACCACCAGGAGGAAACGATGATCTCCCGGTTTGATCAGAAAAACACGGAAGCGGTGGATGCATATTATAATGCGGATTACTATGGAAGTATGACCGGACCTTCCGTCAATTTTATCAATAACCTGTCCCTGTCTCTGATCAGTGTGCTGGGGGCTGCGCTTTACCTGTTCCACAGCATTTCTATCGGAGATCTGTCCTCCTTTGTGCTGTACTCGCGCAAATTTTCCGGGCCGATCAACGAAGCGGCGAATATCCTAAGCGAACTCCAGTCTGCGACGGCTGCGGCGGAGAGGGTTTTCCGGCTGATCGATGAAGCTCCGGAGCCTGCGGATGCGCCGGATGCGAAGGAACTGACCGACGTCAGAGGCGACGTGCGGATGGATCATATCTGCTTCGGTTATCTGCCGGGACAGACGATTCTCCATGATCTGAGCTTCCACGCGGAGCCGGGAAGTCTGACGGCGATCGTCGGCCCCACCGGAGCCGGAAAGACCACTCTGATCAACCTGCTGATGCGCTTTTACGATCCTCAGTCCGGATCGATTACCGTGGACGGAAAAGAGATTTCCGGCCTGACAAGAAGCAGTCTGCGTCGGGCATATACGATGGTGCTGCAGGATACCTGGCTGTTTACCGGAACCATCTATGAGAACATTTCTTATGGAAAAGAAGACGCGACGATGGACGATGTGGTGCGGGCCTGCAAGGCGGCGCATATCCATGAAGCCATCATGCAGATGCCCGAAGGATATCAGACAGTTCTGACCGGCGATGGCTCCGGGCTTTCCAAAGGGCAGAAGCAGATGCTGACCATCGCCAGGGCCATGCTACTGGATTCCAAGATGCTGATCCTGGACGAGGCGACGTCCAATGTAGACACGCAGACGGAAGAGAAGATCCAGCTGGCCATGCGGGAACTGATGAAGGGAAAGACCTGCTTTGTCATCGCCCACAGACTGTCCACGATCCAGAATGCGGATCACATTCTTGTGGTGCAGAACGGAGATATTGTCGAGCAGGGTACGCATGATACGCTGCTGGGACAGGGCGGACTTTATGCCAAACTTTATTATTCACAGTTTCAATAATGTAAGTGCGGACGAGAGCCGCCGGAGGCATGTGGCATGCCTCCGGCGGCTCTCTGGAATTGAGGGGCGGCAGGATGGGTGGGGCAGTGATGTTATAAAAAATTACAAAAAAATACAAAAAATTTTAAAAAACTATTGACTTGCCCGGGGGAAGGAGAGTTATACTGCATAGCAAATGGGGTGTAGAAGGAAAACGTATTTAAATAAGAAAGGAAACGTTTAGGCAGTATGAGATGGAATCAAGGGCAGAAAATGACTGAATTGTTGGCGGGCATCGATATCGGCTCTACCACTACGAAGGTGGCTGTCGCGGTGCCTGGAAACGGTGAATTGGTTTACTCGGATTACCGAAGACATAATGCGAAGCAGGCGGAGAGCGTCCGGGCTGTGTTTCAGGAGCTGGTCCGGAGGTTTCCGGAAGCAAGGTTTCGTGTTTGCCTGACGGGTTCGGGTGCGAAAATACTGGCGGAGAGTATAGGTCTTCCGTTTGTGCAGGAGGTAGTCGCAAATTCTGTTGCGATCTGCAGACTGTACCAGAGCGCGGGCACGGCCATTGAGCTCGGCGGACAGGATGCGAAGATTGTATTTTTCCGCCAGGACGAGAAGACGGGACAGCTGCAGGCTGCCGATATGAGAATGAACGGAAGCTGTGCCGGAGGAACCGGCGCGTTTATCGATGAAATCGCTTCTGTTCTGAGAACTCCGGTGGAGGAGTTTGATCAGCTGGCGGCAGCGGGAACTTGTGTCTATGATATTTCCGGCCGCTGCGGCGTGTATGCGAAGACAGACATTCAGCCGCTGCTGAACCAGGGTGCGGCGAAGGAGGATATCGCGCTTTCTTCGTTCCATGCCATCGCAAAACAGACCATAGGAGGGCTTGCCCAGGGACTGGAGATAAAGAAACCAGTGATCTTTGAGGGCGGCCCTCTGACCTTTCATAAGACGCTGGTCCGCGTGTTCTGCGAGCGTCTGGGACTGACCAGGGAAGATGTGATTCTTCCGGAGCATCCGGAGCTTATGATCGCATACGGCGCGGCGCTTTCTCTGGAAGGAATCTACCGGGATCAGCGGAACGCGTATCCGGCGGAGACGCTGCTGAAAAAGACCGAAGAGGTTGACTATGCTTCCTGCAGAAAGAGTGAGGAGCATGGTTCTTCGGGAGAAAAACGCTTTTTTGACTCGAAGGAAGAGAGGGAAGCGTTTGAGCGCCGCCATCCCGCGCCGTCCTACGACTGGAAGAAACCTGAGAGCGGACAGACGGTGAATGCTTATCTGGGCATCGACTCAGGAAGTACGACGACGAAATTTGTGCTGATGAACGAGGAGGAAGAACTCCTGTATTCTTTTTATGCTTCCAACGAGGGAAATCCGCTGATTGTGGCGAAAAAAGCTCTGCTGGAAGTGAAAAAGAGGTACGAGGAAGCCGGGGCACGGCTGAACATTCTCGCGGCGGGAACGACGGGATATGGAGAGCTTCTGTTTGCCAATGCGTTTGACACAGAATGCCATGTGGTGGAGACTGTGGCGCATACCCGCGCTGCGGCGAAATATGTGGAGGACGTCAGCTTTATCCTTGACATCGGCGGTCAGGACATGAAGGCGATCTGGGTGGATCAGGGCGTCATTACCAATATCGTGGTCAACGAGGCCTGCTCTTCCGGCTGCGGTTCGTTTCTGGAAAACTTTGCCGCTTCCCTGAAGATTCCGGCCAGAGAGATTGCGCAGACAGCGTTTGACTCGGAGAGCCCGGCGGTTCTCGGAAGCCGGTGTACGGTGTTTATGAACAGCAGTGTGATCACAGAGCAGAGAAACGGGAAGACGCCGGAGGACATTATGGCGGGACTCTGCCGGTCAGTGATTGAAAATGTTTTCACGAAAGTGATCCGTATCTCCAACCTGGATAACCTGGGCGACAAAATTGTTGTGCAGGGCGGTACGTTCCGGAACGATGCGGTTCTCCGGGCGATGGAGCAGTACACAGGAAAAGAAGTGGTTCGCGCGCCGTATCCGGAGATGATGGGAGCCATCGGCGCTGCGCTGATCACAAAGGAGCGGTTTGCCAGAGAACATCTGAAGCCGACGTTTATCGGTCTGGACGCGCTGGAACAGTTCAATTACCATCAGGAAGCCAATGTGCTCTGCCCGTTCTGCACCAACCACTGCAAGCGTACGATTGTGACGTTCTCCAACGGAAAACGGTGGATTACAAACAACCGCTGCGAGCGGGGAGAGGTGCTGGGCGATCCGAAGGAAGATGCGGTGAAGGCGCAGCTGATGGAAAAGAAGAAAAACAAAGAAAAGGTTCCGAATCTGTATCGTACCCGGGAAAAACTGTTGTTCCGGGAATATCCTTACACGCTGACAGAGCCGGAAAAGGATGTGACCATCGGCCTTCCCAGGGTGTTGTTTTTCTGGGAGACGATGCCGTTCTGGACCACATTCTGGCGTTCTCTCGGCTTCCGTGTGAAGATTTCGGATCCCAGTACCAGGAAAATGTACGAGAGCGGACTTTCGGCGGTCACGTCGGATACGGTATGCTTCCCGGCAAAACTGGTACACGGCCATCTCCGGAATCTGGCGAAGAAGCATGTGGATCGTATTTTCATGCCTTCCGTCACTACGGTTCCGTCCGAAAATACGGAGAAGACCAGCCAGTCCATGTGTGCGGTTGTCAAGGGATATCCTATTGTAATCCGGAATTCCGATAACCCGGAGACCAGGGACCAGATTCCTTTTGACGCGCCGCTGTTTCACTGGTATGAGCCGGAGGACAGAAACCGCCAGCTGACCCTGTACATGGAAGAGACTTTCGGAATTGCGAAGGAAAGCGTTCTTGCGGCCATCCGGATGGCGGATGAAGCCCAGGAAACCTTCCACAGAGAGCTGAAGCAGGCGGGACAGGCAGTGCTGGAACAGGTACAGAGAGAGGATTCCTGCGCGGTTGTGCTGGCTTCCCGTCCGTATCAGAACGACGGCCTTGTCAACCATGAACTTCCGGAGATGTTTGCGCGTCTTGGCATTCCGGTGCTGACCGCGGACTCTGTGCCGGGAACGGAGCAGGTGGATTTAAGCGGATGCCGGCTGGATGTGGTAAACAACTTCCATGCGCGGATGTTGTCCTCCGCTGTCCTTGCGGCGGAAAATCCCCATCTGGAATATGTGCAGCTGGTCAGCTTCGGCTGCGGCCATGACGCTTATCTGTCCGACGAGATTATCCGGATGATGAAGGAAATTTCCGGTAAGGTTCCGCTGGTCCTGAAAGTGGACGAGAGTGACGTCCAGGGACCGCTGAGCATCCGGGTGCGTTCCTTTGTGGAGACGGTTTCCATGAAACGGGAAAACAAGGAGGAAAAGACCGTACGGAAGCTGTCGGATCCGTATCCGGTGAAATTCACGAAAGAATGCCGGAAGGAAAAAGTGGTCCTTGTTCCGAATACGTCCCATGCGTTCTGCAGGGTGATGTCGGCGGCGCTGAGCGGACAGGGAATCAAGGCGGAACCTCTGGCCATCGGCCGGGAGGAAGCGATTCGCCTGGGCAAACAGTATGTACATAACGATATCTGCTTCCCGGCCCAGATTGTCATCGGCGAGGCGCTGGCAGCGCTGCGAAGCGGCAAGTACGATGACCGACAGGTGGCAATCGGAATGGGAAAATATGTGGGCGACTGCCGTCTGACACATTACAGTGCGCTTCTGAGAAAAGCGCTGGATGACGCCGGATACTCCCATGTGCCGATTCTGACCAACGATGACGTCGACGCCCACAATATGCATCCGGGATTCAGGATGAATCTGGCGTCCGCGATGCGGATTGCATTCGCAATGCCGATGATCGACGCTCTGGAGGAACTGCTGCGGAAAATACGTCCGTACGAGCGGAAACAGGGAAGCGCGGACGCGGCGTTTGAGCGGGCGATGGATGCGGTGGTCTTCGGCCTGAAGGAACACGGCATCGCAGGAGCGGCGAAAGGGCTGAAAAAGGCAATTTCCATTATGAAAGAGGTGTCTTACGACCGTTCGCGTCCGAAACCGAGGGTGCTGATTGTCGGAGAGTATCTGCTGAACTTCCATCCGGGCGCAAACCATGACATCGAGGCATATCTGGAAAAGAACGGCTTTGAAATCATAGAGGCGCGCATGACGGATGTTATCCGTAAAACATATTTCTACCAGGATGCGCAGATCAAAGAGTATCATTTGAAGAAGCCGCTGGACAAGAAGATCTGGTACCGCACCGCGGACAATATTTTCAACCTGGCTCACGAGCTGACCGATCAGATTGCGTCGGCCCACCCGCTGTACGAGCGGCCCTGCCGGATGCAGGATCTTGTAAAGGACAGCGATCCGATCATCCATCACACCTTCGACGCAGGTGAAGGCGTGCTGATCCCGGGAGAGATTCTGCACCATGCAAAACATGGCTGCAAGGCCTTTGTGATTCTTCAGCCCTTCGGCTGTCTGCCGAACCATGTGGTCGGAAGAGGAATCTGCAAAAAGCTGAAGGAACTGTACCCGGAGGTTCAGATTCTTCCGCTGGATTACGACCCGGACGTCAGCTTCGCCAACGTGGAGAACCGGCTCCAGATGCTGATCATGAACGCAAAGGAGCAGGCTGTGGAGCAGAAAGTACAGAAGACAGAAAGAGAAGTGGAAAAAGCGCCGAACAGCCAGCCCTGGAGACGGAAGTACCAGGGAGCAGGGTCCACTGTCTGATCGTAGATTCGCAACAGTCTCTTGAAAATCGGATGGAATGATAGTATAATCACTTTATTGTCCGCCGGACGGCGATGGTGCAGCGATGTACCGCTGCGGCAGAACGGCCAGGCAGACAGATAACATAAGTGATAGGAAAGGATCTTCAGATTTATGAGTAATGAGAAAAACAGCGGTGCCAATCCGCTGCAGTTTGTGTTTCGGATCGTGCAGGGTGCGTTGATTGGCCTGGGCGCGGTTCTGCCGGGAATCTCCGGAGGGGTTCTCAGTGTTATCTTCGGTATCTATAAGCCGATTATGGAACTTCTGTCAAATCCAATTAAGAATTTCAAGAGCCATGTACCGCCTCTGATTCCGGTGGCAATCGGCGGCGTCATCGGCTTTCTCGGCGTTGCGAACATTCTCTCCTTTTTCCTGGAGAAATATCCGGACCCGTCGGTCTGCCTGTTTATCGGCTTGATTGCCGGGATGCTTCCGTCTCTGTTCCGGGAGGCGGGCGAGCAGGGAAGGAGCAAGGGCTCTTTCATTTCTATGATTGTCTGCATGTGTGTGATTTTTGCCCTTCTGATCGGACTGAAAATGTTCTCGGTGGAGGTTACGCCGAACTTTTTCTGGTATCTTTTCTGCGGGTTCTGCCTGGCGCTGAGCGTAATCGCTCCGGGCATGAGTTTTTCCACTCTGCTGATGCCGCTGGGACTTTACACACCGTTTATCGACGGGATCGGACATTTTGATCTGGGCATTCTGGTTCCGGGAGGAATCGGGGCGCTGGTAACGGTGATCTGCCTGGCGAAGGCAATCAACGCATTGTTTGACAACTATTATTCCATCGCATTTCATGGAATCATCGGCATCGTGATCGCGGCGACTGTTATGATTGTTCCGGTTTCCAGCTTTACGGTACCGAGCCAGTGCCTGGTGAATGTAATCTGCCTGGCAGTGGGCGTTGTTGCAGCGCTTGTGCTGGATAAGTTCAACAGCCGTGTGAAAGTGGAGTAAAGTCGGATGTTTCGCTGACTGAATTGCCGTGGGAAGAATTGCAGCCGGGAAAGCTGCGAAAAGATTCCCACGGCGTCCCTTTTTCCGGAAACATCCAGAGAAAAACTGTGACAGAAAAAACGGAAAGAAGAGGGAAGAAGAGGAGATATGATTCAGTACAGAACGCTGTTCGCTGACGAAATCTGTCAGGATTTATTTCAGAATTTTATTCGCCGTCAGGCGGTAAACAGATGCTGGCGGAAAGAAGGCGGAAAATGGGTGATCCGGGAGGATCCCTTCGTTGACGACTGGGGCGCCGAAGAGTATCAGTTTCTGATCAGCTGCCTGAAAAATACGGTGCAGACCGGCGGATATATCTGCGGAGCGTTCCGGGACGGAGCGCTGAAAGGATTTGTCTCAGTGGAAGCCGAACCTTTGGGCAGCCGGGGAAACTATCGGGATCTGACCAGCATCCACGTTTCCGAAGATCTGCGCGGTCATGGAATCGGAAAGATCCTGTTTCAGAAAGCAAAAGAATGGGCCGCAGCCCAGGGAGCGGAAAAACTCTATATTTCCTCCCATTCCGCCGTGGAAACCCAGGCCTTTTACCGGGCCATGGGCTGCGTGGAGGCAAAAGAATACAACAGAGCACACACCGAGGCAGAACCATATGACTGCCAGCTGGAGTGCGACCTGTAAAAGAAATGCGCAGCAGTTCAGACCTCTGAGCCGCTGCGCATTTCTTTCTGTAAAGCATTTTCCAGAACATCAGCGAATTCCTGAATCTGGGGCGTTATCGTTTTCAGCCATTTGGTTACAGACTCGTCTTTCAGAAGTTTTTCCGGATTTCTGCGTATTTCAAGAGCTTTTTTCATCACTTCCGGGTTGGGACAAAGATGGTGTTCCAGCGCCCATTCACCGGCGGCCGTTTTGGCTGCGATCTGATTCGTCTTCAGAGTATACAGACATCTTGCGGTGTCCAGCAGCCATCCGGCATCTGATGCTCCGTATTTCCGTATCGCCTCATAATGGCGTTGAATGGCCCGCAGGACTTCCGCCCGGGAAGGAAAAGACAGGAGATTTCGAAAATCCCTTCCGAAAACAAGAACTCCGTCCCGGATGAGCTCCATTTTTGTAAAAGGATCCAGAGAAAATTCAGAGAGAATTCGCTGCCCGCTGGTTCCCCACACACTCCCTCCGGAACAGATCTCCGTAAACAAAGATACAAATTCCACAGAAAACATTTTACAACATACTCTGATCATACCATAAATTATATTACAGCAAAAGTTTTTTCCGTTCTCATAAAGACAACCATAACAGTTAAAAATAAACAAACGGTTCAGCCGGATGTTTTCGTCCGAAAACCACTTGACAAACACTGGCCATCTGGATATACTGAACAAAAAGGCGATGACGGGATCAAGTAAACAGCATGGATGAAAACAGAAAGCTGCCGGCGGATGAGAGGCGCATGATGAAATGCTGTTGAATACCTCCCCAAGCTGCGCACCGAACACGGAAGAAAGAGACAGGCCGTAAGTAGGCTGCGACGTAAGAGACGAACGTTACAGCGTCAGGGTATTCGAAGTCTGGATACCGACAGAGGCAGCTGTCGTGAGGCAGTTGTGAAGTAAGGTGGTAACACGGGAGAATGTACACTCTCGTCCTTTCAGAGAAAGGGCGGGAGTTTTTTTATATAACAGGAAACTGTGTTCCTGTTATATAAATTTCGGATCTTTCCGGCTCATCGCCCTGTACAGAATACGACAATACAGTAAGTGAAAAGGAGAGAAAAGACAATGAAAATCTATGACGAACTGGTAGCTCGCGGCCTGATTGCACAGGTGACGGACGAAAAAGAAATCAGAGAACTGATCGACAATGGAAAAGCAACCTTCTACATCGGTTTTGACCCCACCGCAGATTCCCTCCATGTGGGACACTTCATGGCGCTGTGCCTGATGAAACGGCTTCAGGAGGCGGGAAACCGCCCGATCGCCCTGCTGGGAGGCGGAACGGGAATGGTCGGCGATCCGTCCGGCCGCACCGATATGCGCCAGATGATGACAAAGGAAACGATTCAGCACAACTGCGACTGTTTCAAAAAGCAGATGAGCCGTTTTATCGACTTCTCCGAGGGCAAGGCGCTGATGGTCAACAACGCGGACTGGCTGCTCGACCTGAACTACGTTGACTTCCTGCGTGAGATCGGCCCGCATTTCTCCGTCAACCGGATGCTGACGGCAGAGTGCTATAAGCAGAGAATGGAAAAAGGACTGAGCTTCCTTGAGTTCAACTACATGCTGATGCAGAGCTACGATTTCTACGAGCTGTTCCAGAGATACGGCTGCAATATGCAGTTCGGCGGCGACGACCAGTGGAGCAACATGCTTGGCGGCACAGAGCTGATCCGCCGGAAACTGGGCAAGGATGCATACGCGATGACGATCACCCTTCTGCTGAATTCGGAAGGAAAGAAGATGGGCAAGACCCAGTCGGGAGCCGTATGGCTGGATCCGAACAAGACTTCCCCGTTTGATTTTTACCAGTACTGGAGAAATGTGGCGGACGCTGATGTCCTGAAATGTCTGCGGATGCTGACCTTCCTGCCGCTGGAGCAGATCGACGAGATGGATACCTGGGAAGGCAGCCAGCTGAACCGTGCAAAGGAGATTCTGGCATACGAGCTGACCGCTCTGGTACACGGAGAAGAAGAGGCGAAGAAAGCGGAGTCCGGCGCGAAGGCAATGTTTGCCGGCGGCGGAGACGCAGAGCATATGCCGACCACTGAGCTGACGGACGAGGATTTCACCGACGGCAGCATCGACCTGATCACCCTGCTGCAGAAAGCGGAGCTGGTCGGAACCAGAAACGAAGGCCGCCGTGCGATCGAACAGGGAGGCGTTACTCTGGACGGCGAAAAGATTACAGATATCAAATTCCAGGTGAAGAAAGAGAGCATTCTGCCGGAGGGTTCCGTGCTGAGAAGAGGCAAAAAGAAATTTAAAAAGATTTGCGTCGGATAACGTGTTGTGGTATAGTATATAGGATATAAGCAAAAGAGTCAGAAGCAGTGCTTTTGGCTCTTTCGCAGGTCGTTTAGGAGGAAAAAACGTTGAAAAAGTATGGCGTGAATGAGCTCCGTAGAATGTTTCTGGAATTCTTCGAGAGCAAAGGACATCTGGCAATGAAGAGTTTCTCTCTCGTGCCGCAGAATGATAAAAGTCTTCTTCTGATCAATTCAGGTATGGCTCCGCTGAAGCCGTATTTTACAGGAGCGGAGATTCCGCCGAGAAGACGTGTCACAACCTGTCAGAAATGTATCCGTACCGGTGATATTGAAAACGTGGGAAAAACTGCCCGCCACGGTACGTTTTTTGAGATGCTTGGAAACTTCTCGTTCGGCGATTACTTCAAACATGAGGCGATTGCATGGTCCTGGGAATTCCTGACCGAAGTGGTGGGGCTGGATCCGGACCGTCTGTATCCTTCCGTATACGAGGATGACGACGAGGCGTTTGAAATCTGGGAAAAAGAGATCGGAATCGCTCCGGAGAGAATTTTCCGCTTCGGCAAGGAGGACAACTTCTGGGAACACGGCGCAGGCCCCTGCGGACCATGTTCTGAAATTTACTATGACCGCGGGGAAAAATACGGCTGCGGAAAGCCGGACTGTACGGTAGGCTGCGACTGCGACCGTTACATGGAAGTATGGAACAATGTATTCAGCCAGTTTAACAATGACGGAGAAGGTCATTACACTGAGCTGGCACAGAAAAACATCGATACCGGAATGGGTCTGGAGCGTCTGGCAGTGGTTGTTCAGGACGTGGATTCCATCTTTGATGTGGATACGATCCAGGCGCTGCGCGATCAGGTCTGCGCAATCGCAGGAGTCACCTATGAGACGGATCATGAAAAGGATGTGTCCATCCGTCTGATCACCGATCATATCCGTTCCGCGACCTTTATGATTTCCGACGGCATCATGCCGACCAATGAAGGACGCGGCTACGTTCTTCGCCGTCTGATCCGCCGCGCCGCGCGCCACGGACGTCTGCTGGGAATCGACCGCCTGTTTCTGGCGGAACTGAGCGCCGGTGTGATCGAGGGAAGCAAGGACGGTTATCCGGAGCTGGACGAGAAGAAAGATTTTATTTTCAATGTACTGAATAACGAGGAAAAACAGTTCAACAAGACCATCGATCAGGGCCTTTCGATTCTGGCGGAGCTGGAGGAAAAGATGGCGGCGGAAGGAAGCAGCATCCTTTCCGGCGACGATGCATTCAAACTGTACGATACTTATGGATTTCCGCTGGACCTGACCAGAGAGATTCTGGCGGAGAAGGGATATGAGATCGACGAGGACGGTTTCCAGAAAGCGATGGAAGAGCAGAGAAACCGTGCGAGAACCGCCCGTGAGACGACAAACTACATGGGCGCGGACGCTACGGTTTACGACGAGATCGATCCGTCGGTGACGACAGAGTTTACCGGTTACACGACGCTGACTGACACTTCCAAAGTGACGGTGCTGACCACCGAGACAGAGATCGTCAACGCTCTGATGGAAGGACAGAAGGGAACTGTTTTCGTGAAGAAAACTCCGTTCTACGCGACGATGGGCGGACAGATCGGCGACTGCGGGGAGATCCGCACCGCCAACGGCGTCTTTGAGGTGGAGGAAACCATCAAGCTGCGCGGCGGAAAATACGGCCATGTGGGCGTGATGAAATCCGGAATGATTTCCGAAGGCGATGAGGTGACGCTGGAGGTGTGCCGTTCGGCAAGAAAGAATACAGAGAAAAACCACAGCGCGACCCATCTGCTTCAGAAAGCGCTGAAAACAGTGCTCGGCTCCCATGTGGAACAGAAAGGTTCTCTTGTGACTCCGACCCGTCTGCGTTTCGACTTCGCCCACTTTGCGGCGATGACGCAGGAAGAGCTGGACAAGGTGGAAGCCCTGGTGAATCAGGAAATTCAGGAGCAGCTGCCGGTCCGGACCGATATCATGGACATTGAATCCGCGAAGAAATCCGGCGCGATGGCGCTGTTCGGCGAGAAATACGGCGATGAGGTCCGCGTGGTATCCATGGGAGACTTCTCCAAAGAACTCTGCGGCGGTACCCATGTACACAACACCAGTGAGATTATGCAGTTTAAGATTGTCTCTGAGTCCGGCGTGGCGGCAGGCGTTCGCAGAATCGAAGCGCTGACCGGAGAAGGCGTTCTGAAGTATTACAGAGAACAGGAAGCGCTGCTTCACAGCGCAGCGGCTCTGCTGAAGACGACTCCGGCGGAGCTGGACGGAAAGATCCGTCATCTGATGGCGGAAAATAAGGAGCTGTCCTCGGAGAACGAGTCTCTGAAGAGCAAAATGGCGCAGAATTCCCTGGGCGACGTGATGGACAAGGTGACGGAAGTGAAAGGTGTGAAGCTGCTGGCGGCCTCTGTGGAGGGCGTAGATATGAACGGGCTGCGCGACCTGGGCGATCAGCTGAAGGAAAAGCTGGGCGAAGGCGTTGTTGTTCTGGCGTCTTCCCAGAACGGAAAGGTCAGCCTTCTTGCGATGGCCACCGACGGCGCGATGAAGAAAGGCGCGCATGCCGGAAATCTGATCAAAGCCGTGGCTTCCATCGTAGGAGGCGGCGGAGGCGGCCGTCCGAATATGGCGCAGGCCGGAGGAAAGCAGCCGGAGAAAATCCCGGAGGCGATTGCGAAAGTGCCGGAAGTGCTGGAAGGGCAGATCAAAGCCTGACATAGAACTGTTACTAAAAATCTGTAATAAAAAGTCAAAAAAATATTGACGAATGAAAAATTTCTGCTATAATAAATCTAGTGCAGAAAAATACCCATACAGTTGTATTATGCACAATCTGCAACTGGAGGGAGGTTAGGTGTGAGACTATGTCAAATGTAATCGTAAAAGAGAACGAGACGTTGGACAGCGCTTTACGCAGATTCAAGCGTAGCTGTGCAAAGGCAGGAATTCAGCAGGAGATTCGCAAGAGAGAGCATTACGAAAAGCCGAGCGTTCGCCGCAAAAAGAAATCTGAAGCTGCCAGAAAACGTAAGTATAATTAATTGTGCAGAAAATCCCCGGTGAGAAACCCTATCTCTCCGGGGATTTTTAAAATAGCGCCGGAACAGCCGGCAGCATAGCCGCGGGAAACGGGATGATTCTGACACCTTTGAAATCCGGCGGCGGAAAGATGGTGAAAAATGAAAGCAATCTGGAACATGCTTTACCAGATCTTCGGGCTGGCCAGGAAAATTCTGAGAATCGTGTCGACCCGCCTGTTTATTATTCTGGCTGCGTTGGCTCTGCAGCTTGCGTGGATCATCGGAGTGATTCTGATCCTGAATGAAAGATCGATTTATGTGACTTACCTGCTGACGTTTATTGCGATCATCACCGTGCTGTGGCTGGTGAGTCAGAACCTGAATCCGGGGTACAAGCTGATGTGGACGTTCTGCATCCTGGTATTTCCGGTTGTCGGAATTATTCTGTATGCGGTGCTCGGTCACTCAAGACTGGCGCACAAATTTCGAATAGCCTACGACAGGGTGCTTGATGAAAACAAAAATATTATAAAGAAGGACAGTCTCCTGGTGGATTACCTGGAAAAGGAGAATCCAGGGGTCGCCGGACAGTGCCGCTACCTGAGCGACTATGCCCATGCGCCTCTGTATTCGAACACGCGGACCGAGTACTATGCGGTGGGTGAAGACTGGTTTGCGAAATACCTGGAGGAACTGAAGAAGGCCGAACATTATATTTTCATGGAATACTTTATCATCGCCGAAGGCTATATGTGGGACTCGATTCTGGAGGTGCTGAAGGAAAAGGCCGCGGCGGGCGTGGAAGTACGCCTGATTTATGATGATCTGGGATGCGTCAACACGCTTCCTGCCCAGTACTACCGGACGCTTCAGGCCTGCGGAATCCGCTGCGCGGCGTTTAATCAGTTCCGTCCGGTGCTGAACGTGGTAATGAATAACAGGGATCACAGAAAAATCACAGTGATTGACGGTCACACCGCGTTCACCGGAGGCATCAATCTTGCGGACGAGTATATCAACAGGAAAAGGAGATTCGGCCACTGGAAGGATTCCGGCATCTGGCTGTACGGGGAAGCTGTGTGGACTTTCACGGTCATGTTCCTGCAGATGTGGAGCGTCATTACAGGGACCGCCTGTGAGTTCGGCCGGTATCGTCCGCATATTTACCACATCGGAGAGTTCGAGGCGGACGGGCTGGTACAGCCCTACGGAGATTCGCCGATGGACAGCGAGACGGTGGGAGAGAGCGTATACCTGAATATCATCAACTACGCAAAACGGTATCTCTACATTTTTACGCCCTACCTGATTCCGGATAACGAAACCCTCACCGCCCTCTGTCAGGCGGCCAAGCGGGGCGTTGACGTGCGGATTGTCACGCCGTCAATTCCGGACAAGAAATCCGTTTTCCTTCTGACGCAGTCTTACTACGAGCCGCTGATGGAGGCGGGCGTGCGGATCTATGAATATCTTCCGGGATTTATCCACTCGAAGAGTTTTGTCTGCGACGACGAGATGGCGACCTGCGGTACCTTTAACGTGGATTACCGCAGCCTTTACCTGCATTTTGAGTGCGGCGTATTTCTCTATAAAAACAGCTCTGTGCTGCAGATCCGCCAGGACGCCCTGAATACGTTTGAGGTGTCGGAGGAGATGCAGCTGGAGAAGGTGCGTTCCAGAAATCTGGCGGTCCGCATGATACAGTCGGTGCTGCGCCTGTTTGCGCCGATGCTGTAACAGTTCATCTGGCTGAACTGTTGCAAATGCGCAGGCCTAGCTGAACTGTAACACCTGGTACAAAAAAGGTATAACAAGGTATGGATTCCTCATACATTACCATATAAACAAAACGGGGTGTATGTATGAAACGATTTCTTTGTGGAATCTGTGCCTTTTTTCTGTTTCTGACCGTGCTGTGGCCGGCGGAGTCTGTCCGGGCGGATCCGGAGACAGATGCACAGAGCCAGACTGCGGCCTTATCTCTCTCGTCCCCTTCCGCTCTGCTGATGGAGGCCAGTACCGGTCAGGTGATTTACGAACAGAATGCAGACGAGCAGAGGAGTCCCGCCAGCATAACGAAGATCATGACGCTTCTTCTGATTTTTGATGAACTGGAAAACGGAAACCTTACGATGGAGGAGGAGGTCACGACCAGCGCTTACGCAAAGAGTATGGGCGGCTCCCAGGTGTTTCTGGAGGAAGGGGAGAAACAGACGGTGGAGACGCTGATCAAGTGCATCGTCATCGCGTCGGGAAATGACGCGGCGGTGGCGATGGCGGAGCATATCGCCGGAACAGAGAGTGAGTTTGTCGCACGGATGAATGAGCGGGCGGCGGGGCTCGGAATGGAGAACACAAAGTTCGAGGACTGCTGCGGCCTGACGGATTCGGCGGGACACTATACAACGGCCAGAGACGTGGCGGTTGTGTCGAGAGAGCTGATCGGGCGTTATCCGAAGATTCTGGAATACTCTTCGATCTGGATGGAGGACATCACCCATGTGACGGCCCAGGGGACGAAGCCGTTTACTCTGACCAACACGAACAAGCTGATTTCCAGCTATGACGGATGTGTGGGGCTGAAGACGGGAAGTACCTCTGTGGCGAAATACTGCGTTTCTGCGGTGGCGCAGAGGGACGGAATCACACTGATTGCGGTCGTGATGGGAGCCCCGGACCATAAAGTGCGGTTTGCGGACGCCACGGCGATGCTGAACTACGGCTTTGGAAAGTGCAGTCTTTATGTGGACGAAAACAAGGAGGCGCTGAAGCCCGTCGAAGTGATCCAGGGAAAGGAAAAGGAAGCGCCTGTGGCTTTTGAAACGGAATTCCGCTATCTGGACTGCAGCGGACAGAAGCTCTCGGGCGTGGAAAAATACATAGAACTGCCGGAGGAAGTCAGGGCTCCCGTGCGGAAAGGAGAGACCGCCGGAAGGGCCGTCTATTCCAGGAACGGCGAAGAAATCGGAAGCGTTGCGATCGTGTACACGGCAGATGTGGAAGAGGCAGACTTTATCGATTATCTGGAAGAAGCTCTGACGCGGCTTCTGCCCACCGCGTAAACACAGCTTCCGGAACTGAAAAGAAGAACAAGGAGATGACAATGGCGAAGAAGAAATTTTATGCAGTACAGAGCGGGCGGGTGCCGGGCGTGTATCTGACCTGGGAAGAATGTAAGAAACAGGTGGACGGATTTTCCGGGGCGGTCTTTAAAAGCTTTCCCACCAGGGAAGAGGCGGAACGCTTTGCAGCCGCCGGGGGAAACCGGCAGACCGGCGGAACGCCTGCCTCTGGGGAACCTTCGTCAGCGGCGTGGGATGTGGTGAATCTCCCGGAGGCGCAGGCTGAGACTCCGGGAATCGGAGAGGAGCCGGAGGCGGTTGCCTATGTGGACGGGAGCTATTACCATCCGGACCGGAGATTTTCCTGCGGCGTTGTCATGTTCTGGAAGGGACAGGAGCTGCATTTCAGGGAGGCCTGGTCCGATCCGGAGCTGGCGTCCATGCGGAACGTGGCAGGGGAAATCAAAGGGGCGATGAAAGCGATGGAATTCTGCCTGGAACACGGAATCCGCAGCCTCTGCATTTATCATGATTATGAGGGAATCTCCAAGTGGTGCGAGGGCCAGTGGGAGGCAAAGAAAGAGGGCACCAGAACCTACCGGGAGTTCTACCGGCAGGCGTCGGAGAAGGTGAAGATCACGTTCCGGAAGGTGAAAGGACATTCGGGAGACCGATGGAACGATCTGGCGGACCGCCTGGCGAAAGAGGCGCTGGACCGTCCGGTCAGCTGAGTGGCTGCGGCGCTGAGAAACTGTCCGAAAATCCGGGGCTTGTGTGTATTTTTGATTTGCAGTATAATCAGAACATGGGGAAATTGAAAGTAAGAAGATATGATTTGAAAAGCAGAAAGTGCGGACCACAGGGAAACAACCTGCGGTTTGTTTTTATCAGCGACCTGCACAATGGGGTTTACGGCCCGGACAACAGGGGACTGATGGAACTGGTGCGAAGCCAGGAGCCGGACGCGGTGCTGATCGGCGGAGACCAGATTGTGGCGAAGCCCGGTTATCCTCTGGAGCCGGGCCTTATGAGCGTAAAGATGCTGGCGGAAGAGTTTCCCGTTTATTACGCCTGCGGAAACCACGAGTACCGCCTGAAGCTGTATCCGGAGGTTTACGGAGACGCCTATGACAGGCTGCGGGAAGGACTGGCAAAGACGAAGGCGGTCTATCTGGAAAATCAGACGGCTTCCTTCCGGAAAAACGGTTTCCGGGTGCTGATTTACGGGTTTGAGATGAAGAAAGAATATTATGAACGTTTCAGTCGCCGGGAACTTCCGGTGACGGAACTGACGGATGTCTTCGGCACTCCGCCGGAGGACGCTCTGTCGGTTTTGCTGGCCCATCACCCGGGATACGCGGATACCTATGAACGTTTCGGGGCGGATATCACATTGTCAGGCCATTATCACGGCGGAGTAGTCGGTTTCGGAACCCGGGGGCTTGTCAGCCCGGATTTCCGGCTGTTCCCGAAAAACTGCCACGGCTGTTTTGAAAAGAACGGGACGTACCGGATCATCAGCGCCGGCTGCGGAGAACATACCGTACCGTTCCGCATCCATAATCCCAGAGAACTGGTGGTGCTGGACGTCACATGACAGAACTGCGGCCGTCGGACCGCCCAAAGAAACGTGCAGGAGAGAGGAATGAAATGGAATGGGAATTCCTGTAAAACTTCCGGTGTTTGAGGGTCCGCTGGACCTTCTGCTGCACCTGATCGATAAAAACAAAATAGATATTTATGACATTCCGATCGTGGAGATCACAGAGCAGTATCTGGAATACATTCAGCAGATGGAGCAGGAAGACCTGGATGTGATGAGCGAGTTCATGGTCATGGCGGCGACGCTGCTGGACATCAAATGCCGGATGCTGCTTCCGAAGGAAACCAAAGAGGACGGCGAGGAGCAGGATCCCAGGGAGGAGCTTGTGCGGCAGCTTCTGGAATACAAAATGTACAAATATATGTCCTATGAGCTGCGGGACCGGATGAATGAGGCGTCCCGCTCCGTATACAAAAAGCCGACGCTGCCGGAAGAAGTCCTGGAGTACCGGGAGCCGGTGGACACCAGCGAGCTTCTCTCCAACGTGACGCTGGAGCGGCTCAACGCCGTCTACCGGGCGATCCTGCGAAGACAGGAGAACAAGATTGACCCGATCCGGAGCAAGTTCGGAAAAATTGAGAAGGAAGAGATCAGTCTTCCGGACAAAATGACCTATGTGGAGCGGTATGCAGTCGCACACAGAAACTTCAGCTTCCGCGCGCTGCTGGAAGCACAGCCTGGCAAAAATCAGATTATCGTCACATTTCTGGCGATTCTGGAGCTGATGAAGACAGGCAAGATCCGGATCGTCCAGGAGGAAGCATTCGGAGAGATCCGGGTGGAGTCTCTGGAGGCCGAGGGGACTGTGGTGGTTCCCTATACGGAGGCCGGAGAGGAAGACAGCGAGGATGAATTGGAATAATGGAACAGAAAAAGAATCAGAAGACAGAAGGCAGCCAGGAGACGCATCGTCCGGAAACCATTGAGCGCACCAAAGCCGCCATCGAGGCTGTGCTCTTTGCGATGGGCGATTCTCTGGAACTGTCAAAGATTGCGAAAGCGATCGGGCATGACACGGAAACCACCCGGAAGATCCTGCAGACAATGATGGACGACTATCAGAGAGAAGACCGTGGAATCCAGATTATCGAACTGGAAAATGCTTATCAGATGTGTACAAAACAGGAATACTATGAATATCTGGTCAATATTGCCCTGCAGCCGAAAAAGGCTGTGCTCAGCGATGTGATGATGGAGACTCTGTCGATCATCGCGTACAAGCAACCGGTGACGAGGATTGAGATCGAGAAGATCCGGGGAGTCAAATGCGATCATGCGATCAACAAGCTGATCGAGTATAACCTGGTACAGGAACTCGGACGGCTGGACGCGCCGGGGCGCCCGATTCTGCTGGGAACGACGGAGGAGTTTCTGAGAAACTTCGGCGTGGATTCCACGGAGCATCTTCCGACCATCAGCCCGGTCAAGCTGGAAGATTTCAAGGCGGAAGCCGAGGAGGAAATCCAGATCCGGCTGGACGTCTGATGGACGGATGTCCGCAGGCGCTATGCGTTCACAGGGTCTGTGCAGCGAATGCACAGATCCGGCTGAACTGCAACGACACAATACAGAATCAGAAGGAGGCGGTAGACATGCCTACAACGTATGCACATGACCGGTTTGGCAGAGAGGTCTGGAAAAAACTGCCGAAGGACCTGAAGGAGACAATCAGAAAACATAAAAAGCTATATCTGATCGGCCTGCACGGTCCCGATATTTTCTTTTACTATCATCCGCTGACAAAAAACCCGATTTCCGAATACGGTTCCGAGCTTCACCGCCGGACGGCGGAGGAATTTTTCCGCGAGAGGATCGCGGTCTTTCAGGAAAACCCGGACGACGCGATGCGCGTCTATCTGCTGGGCTTTGCCTGTCATTTTCTGCTGGATTCCACCTGTCATCCCTACATCAACGCTTTTGAAGACCAGACGGGAATCTCTCACGCGGAGATTGAGACGCACCTGGACCGCGCCCTGATGGAGATGGACGGAAAGGATCCGTTCCGCTACGAACCGGCCTCGTCCATCTGCCCCAACACACCGGGCAACCGTGTGATTCAGAGATGTTTTCCGCGGCTTTCCCAGGAAGAGATTCTGGAATGCCTGAAGGGAATGAAGTTTTATACCCATCTGCCGATCTGCCGCAATGAAATCAAGCGGGCGGCGCTGCTGGGCGCGCTGAAGCTGAGCGGCCATTACGACGCGATGGAGGGACAGATCATGAGAAAGAAGCCCAACCCCAAGTGCGAGACGGCGACGACAAATCTCCTTACCCTGTACCGGAAAGCTGTGAGCGAGGCGCCGGGAGAGCTGGAGGGACTGAACGAGTCCATTCTCACCGGAGCGTCTCTGTCCGGACGGTTCCGCCGGAATTTTGACTGAAGCCCATGATAAAAGAAAAAGGAGACAAACTTATGGCTGGAAAAATGACACGCCTGGAAAAGCAGTGGATTCTGTATGATGTGGGCAACTCAGCGTTTACAATGCTGTGCACGACGATTATCCCGATCTATTTTAAAAATATCGCCGAGGCAGGAAATCTGGCCGACAGCGATTCCACCGCATTCCTAAGCTTTACGCTGTCCCTGTCCACGATCCTTGTGGCGATTCTGGGGCCGACGCTTGGCACGATGGCGGATACGAAGAACTATAAAAAACCGTTGTTTGTCAGCTCCTTCCTGGTCGGGGCGATCGGATGCATGGCGATGGCTTTTGCGAGCAAATGGCTGGCCTTTCTCGCGGTGTTCTGCGTTGCAAGAACGGGATATCAGCTGAGTCTGATTTTCTATGATTCCATGCTGACGGATGTGACCACGGAAGAGCGGATGGACGAGATCTCATCCCAGGGCTACGCCTGGGGATACATCGGAAGCTGCGTTCCGTTTATCGCATCCCTGGTACTGATTCTCGGCGCCGATACCATCGGAATCAGCGGCGGCCTGGCGATGACGCTGGCGCTGTTTCTCAACGCGATCTGGTGGGCGGCCATGACGATCCCGCTGATCCGCAGCTACCGGCAGATTCACTACGTGGAAAAAGCCGGACATCCGGTAAAGGAAAGCCTCTCGCGGATCGTGGACGTGGTAAAAGGCCTCGGAAACGAGGGAAACCGGCAGATTCTGTTTTTCCTGATCGGATTTTTCTTTTATATTGACGGTGTGTATACGATCATTGATCTTGCAACCACTTACGGAAGCGATGTGGGAATCTCCGATACGGATCTGGTTCTGGCGCTGCTCATGACCCAGATCGTTGCGTTCCCCTGCGCGATTGCTTTCGGCAAAATCGCGAAGAAATTTGAGAACGGCAGACTGATCAAAATATCCATTCTGGCCTACTTCTGTATCGCGGTGTTTGCCCTGCAGCTGGACAAGGCCTGGGAATTCTGGTTCCTGGCGGTCTGCGTCGCAGTGTTCCAGGGAACGATCCAGGCGCTGTCCCGTTCCTATTTTGCGAAGATTATTCCCAAGGAGAAGTCCAGCGAGTACTTCGGGTTCTATGATATCTTCGGAAAAGGCGCTGCGTTTATCGGAACGACGGTGATGGGAGTTTCCACGATGCTCACGGGAAATTCCCGATATGGCGTGGCAGTGCTTTCCCTGATGTTCCTGGTGGGATTTTTCTTCTTCCGGAAGGCAGAGAAATGCGGCGGAAGGGAAGCAGCAAATTGAGAAAGAGAAGTGATTCATGAGCAGAAAAAAGAAACGTGTTCTGACAGCCGCTGCAGTCTTGATGATTTCGGCGGCTGTCTATGTTCTGGGGAGTCTGTGGGTATCCGCCAACTATCTGGTGGTCCGGAAGTACGAGGTACATGCCGGAAGCGCCGGCGCCGGACTGAAGGTTGTCGTCATTGGCGATCTGCATGACCATGAGTTCGGTGAGGACAATGAAAAGCTTGTGGAAAAAATTGCAGAGCAGGAGCCGGATCTGATCCTGCTGGACGGCGATATCCTCAACGGGGATTCCTCATCGGCAGAGGTGCCTGTAAATCTGATTGCCCGTCTGAAAGAGACGGCGCCGGTCTATTATGCGCTGGGAAATCATGAGATCACATATATGGAACAGGTGGACAGCCGTCTAACGGAAGAGCTGACAGCCGCGGGGGCAGTGGTTCTGGATAAGGAATATGTGGATCTGGAGGCGGGCGGAGTTTCCATCCGCCTGGGCGGCATGTATGCTTATGCCTTCGGCCCGGACAGAAAGACAGGAGAGAACAGGGCGCTGGCCGCTCCGGCGGATACGGTGGCGTTCCTCCGGGAGTTTCAGGACACGGATCGCCTGAAGATTATGATGTCGCACCGGCCGGACAGCTTCATTTTCGGAGACGCCAGCGAGGTGTGGGACGTGGACCTGGTGGTCAGCGCCCATGATCACGGCGGGCAGGTGGTGCTTCCGTTCCTCGGCGGCATGTACGGTGGAGATCAGGGCTGGTTTCCGCCCTATATTCACGGGCTGTATCAGATTGGAAAGATTCAGCTGTTTGTCACCAGCGGCCTGGGAACAAACCGGGAGCTGGTTCCGAGATTCAACAATCCGCCGGAGATCGCCGTGCTGACGATTGACGGCGGGGCGGCCGGGTGAAAGGTTACGGCGATTGTGCGAGGATAACAGGGTCCGTGCGTCGGGAAGGAGGAAAGAATGAAAAGTATATTCGTATCCAGTACGTTCAGGGATTTCCACAGAGAGAGGGATCTGCTGCGAAGCAGGATTATCCCTGAAGTGAACGACACAGCAAAAGAATACGGAGAGTTTGTCAATTTGTGTGACCTTCGATGGGGCGTCGATACGTCCGGAAACGAAGATCCTGAGCAGACTGTTCTTTCCGTGTGTCTGGACGAAATCGACCGTTCCAGACCCTATATGCTTGTATTTCTCGGGGAGCGCTACGGTTATGTGCCGGGAAAAGAGTATATCTGTCAGGAAGCGGAGAAGCGGGGACTGGCGCTGAAGGATCTTGAGATCAGTGTCACTCAACTGGAAATTGAGTATGGAGCTTTCCATGACAGAAATACGCTCGACCATACACTGTTTTATTTCCGTGAGATCGAAGATCCTCAGACGGGGACGGATCCGGGGGAAAGGCAGTACCGGGAAAAGATGTCTGCTCTGAAACGAAGAATCCTGGCCCTGGCAGGGGAACATGTTCATTTTTACAGAATCGGTCCGGATGCGGATGCTTCATATGAACAGCTGTGCCGGAGCATCCGAAAACATCTGGAAGAAATTTTCCTGGATGAATGGAAACTGTCTGCCGGGATGTGCCCGGAGGAGAAAGATCATCAGAAACAGTGGAATTATGTGAGAGAGAAAGCCGGTTATTTTAAAGTCGGTGCAGCTTTTGCCGGTGAGGTGATGGAGCAGATCGGGCAGGAGGAAACGTCGGTCTGTTTTCTGACCGGAGATATGGGGACAGGCAAAAGCACCTGTTTCAGCTTTATCTGTACGGAGATGGAGAAAAAAGGCTGGGACGTCCTTCCGGTCATGTGCGGAAACACAGCGTTGTCGACAGATGAAGAACAGATTCTTCGCTGCATAGTGTGGCTTCTGGAGAAAAGGTTGGAAGTTCCGCATCTGAGCGAAGAAAAAAAAGAAGCCGATGACGCCGGAAAAAGAGTGCCGCGTGAGGAAAAAATGGGAATTTTCCGGCCGGACAGTTTCCGGTCGGAAAACCGCAGATTTCAGGAACGTCTTCTGCAGCTGTATCGTCTGTACGGACAGACCGGCCGCCGTCTGCTGCTTGCGGTAGATGCGGCAGATCAGCTTCCGGGCGGAAAGGATCTGCGGAGTCTTCTTTTTCTCCCTCAGGAAAAAGAAAAAAACATAAAGGTCCTTCTTACTGTCGCAGAGAGTGGTTCTTCGCTGTCCGACGCAGTACAATACCGGATTCCTCCGCTTGGGGACGAGGACAGAAAAGATGTGATTGACAGAGTTCTCCTTAACAATGGAAAACGGCTGTCAGACGCTGTCTGTCATGTGCTTTTTCAGAAAGAAAACTCCAGGAATCCGCTTTTCCTTTATCTGGCGGCGAATCATCTTTGTCTGATGGATGAGGAAGACTATAACTGGATCGGTCAGTTTGAAGACTTTATGGAAGGAACCAACCGACGTCAGAGCGAAATTGTAAATCAGTTTCCTGATGATCTGGAGCAGATGGCGGCAGAGACGCTGAGAAAAAGTTCCAGGGTAATCCAAAGCGCGGCGGTCGACAGGTGCATGGATTATCTCTCTGTGTCAAGACATGGTTTAAGGAGCATGGATTTGGAACAGCTTCTGAATCGGGAGGGGCTTCGGTTTGTCCCTCTGCATTTTTCCCAGGTGATTCATTCCATGAACGAGTTGTATACGCTGCGCCTGGACGGCCGCTACGATTTCCTCCATCGTGCCCTTCGGGAAGGAATCCTGGAATCCCTGTCAGAGGATGAGAGGAAGCTTCTGCACCGACGAATCGCTGAGTATCTGATGACTCTGCCGGGGGAGGATTCGGTTCGCCAGCAGGAGCTTTCCTATCATCTGATCCAGGCCGATATGGGGAAAGAATATATCCGCAGCATTTCCGCAGCAGTCAGAAAAAAACTGCCGGAACTGGAATTCTTCGGAGAAGAACTATATCGCCAGTGTATGGAAGATCATGGCTATTGGATTCTGAAGCTTGCGTATCAGTCGCTTGCTCCGGATAAGCAGGATTCGGCGAAGCGATTCCGGCAGGAGACGGCGGAGGATCTCCTTCATGCGCTTTATTATTTTGAGACGGAAGGAGCAGAGAGATTTCTGGAGAGCAGGGCAGGTCTGCAGGAATATTATGAAATTCTGACAGATCTGATCGAAATTCTGGAACGTGCGGAAAAGGGAAGTCTGAATCAGGAAGGCTGGAGCCATGTTATGGCTCTCGGATACGCAAAGATGGGAGATCTTCTGGTAAAAATGGAATCACTGGAAGATCTTGCAAAGGCAGGAGAATATTTTGACCGGGCGATCCAGCTGCGAGAACGCATGCTGGAAAAGGAACGAAATGATTTCAACGCCATGGAGCTCGCGATCGCTTTCCAGGAAAAAGGAGACTGGCTGGATGAAATCGGAAGCAGTGAAAGTATGGAGGCGGCGCTTGCCCTGTATGAGCAGGCAGAGATATGGATGGAGGCGGCGCTGAGCGTCAACAGGGATGCGACATATATGAGAAATTATGCGAATCTCTGCAGCAGGATCGGGTTTGTCCATCATCAGATGAGTTCGCAGAAAGAGCTTCAGATAGCTCTGAAATACTATCGGCAGGCAGAGGATATTCTGCACGGGCTGATCCGGGTTCATGCTTCCGGAGAAAATCTGCTTGGCCTTTCCAATCTTCTGCGCCGGATTGCCGGGACGTACATTGACATGGAAAGTAATGAGAATATCCGGCGTGCGATTGCTCTGTACGAAGAGGCTTCCGAACTGGTTCTGAACGCATATGACGGGAGATACACCAGCGGCTGTGTGGATGAGCTGATTGATCTCAGGTACCGGATTGCGTTTGCGTGTACGATGTTGGATGGGCAGGATGCACTGCTTCGCGCCCTGGAGACTCTCAAACAGGCATACCGTCTGGCGTATGAGGCGTCGATGGTGCGTGGTCTCAACGCCAATTACAGAAATATGATCAAAGTCTGCCATGGAATCTGTACGGTATCCATCCGGCTGGCAGAAGACAGGTATCTGGAACAGGCGCTGGACTATGCCCATAAGGGCGTGGATTATGCCCGTTCGCTGACGTCCGCCAACTTTACAATGAGGAATCTTTCAACGCTCACTGCTTCTCTGTGCCATCAGGGAGAAGTTTATGAGGCGTTTGGAACAGACCAGGCGCTAAGAGAGGCAAGACGTTTCTATGATGAATCCCTGCGCTGGGCAGAGAAATTGCTCCAGGCAGAGTACGGATCTGTCACAATAACCGGTGAAATCATAAGGGTTCTCGAGCAGACGGGATATCTTTACGAAAAAGCCGGTGGAGTTTTAAATTATAAGAAAGCGCTTCCTTACTATGAAAAAGCCCTGCAGATGGAAGAAGAGAATATGGAGAAGTGTGGGGAATCTCCTGAAAGGCAGCGGAACATTGAGATTTCCTGCAACAAGGTCGGGAATGCGTGGATGCGCATCGGCACATGGGAGAAAGATGCTCTGGAAAAGGCCCGGCCATATCTGGAACGGGCAATGGATATTGCCGTCCGTCTGGCGGAGCAGATTGAACTGGACAAATATCGGTGGGATCTGTCTTTCTGCTTCCATCGCTATGCAGAGTGGCTTCAGCTGACTGAAGGAGATCCGGATGAAATCCGTAACTATTATCTCCGAGCATTCGAGATCCGAAAACGTCTGAATGAGAAGCAGAAGACGTTGGCCAGCCGGAAATCCCTGGCAGTCAGCTATGAAAAGCTGATCATTGTCTACAGCCGGTCCTCTTCCTATCATGACTGGGCGGTGGCGGCAAATTATGCACAGAAATTCAGCGATCTCTCCAGAGAAATCGCGGAAAACGAGAAGACCGTCGAAAGCAGGATGGATCTTGCCAACGCATACACATTGACAGGAGATCAGTATGCCAGACTTGGCAGATCAGAGATTCAATATGTGCCCAGAGCGGAAGCGTATTACCAGGATGCTTTAAAGATCTGGCCGGAGATCATCGGAGAAATCCGAACATATCGTGCATACACAGATTATATCGGTACATATTTCCGGGCTGCGCAGCTTGCGGTTCGCATGAAGCAGTATGACCGGGCGGAGCGTTGTTTTGAGGCGACCCTGGCGTTGACGGAAGAATTCCTGAAAACAGAGCCGGAGGAATCATACCGGCTGATGCTGCCTGACATTTACATGGAAATTGCTGACTTTTATGAGAACATAGATCGTGAAAAATATCTGGAGAAATGCCTGGATCTGTATCACAGGGCGCTGAACATCTATGAGTCCGTTGACACTGTGTCGGGAAATGACAAATATACCCCGAATTTTTCCGCAATCTGTTATTCTGTCGCCTGTACGGCTATGATGATGGGGAGGTATGACGAGGCGATTCGGTACTTCGAGCGAAGCATTGATCTGACGCTGAGCATTCCGGAAGAAAAGCGGGACCAGGGAAGGATTATCTGCATGTACAGCAGTTACAACCGGATTGGCGCTATGTATCTTGAATCCGGTAAGATGGAACAGGGAATCGAGTACTTCCGGAAGGCGGTTGCGTGTGAGGAGCAGGCGCTGGAAAACATCAAAGACGAGACCCGGATTATGGAAATTCTGGAAGATACCGTGAAAGATACTCTGATGCTTGAAGATATCGGTTACGTGACCGGACAGACCACGATGGCAGAGACATATTCCGACAAAGCGATTCGCTCTCTTTATCTCCTGATTCAGTTATGTCCGGAAGAATCGACGTATCAGGAACAGCTGATCAACATCTGCATCAGACAGCTTCAGAGCAGAATGTCCAGGGGCTCAGACGAAAAAGAGGTATGGCTTTATCTGAAAGTGATTCTGGGAATTCTGAAGGAACATCCGGAATATGAAGCATTGTTCAATGATCTTGAGAAAAACCTTGGGATCCGGATCGTGAAAGATGAGCCGAAGCAGAAAGATCAATGCAGAGAACTTGAGGATCTTTATGAACGGGCGGAGCATTATCTGGCGACAGGCAAAGATGAAATCGGTCTTCAGAGCTTCCTGCGGTTTCTTGAACAGATGGAGCAGCTGCCGGACAGTCAGCGCAGCGACAAACTGCGTATCTATGAATATAATGCCTTCAATCAGCTGGCAGCTTACTATGCTAACAAAAATACAGAAGAAGATTACCGGAGGGCGATCAGTTATTTTGAAAAAGCGGTGCAGAAAGAGAGGGAAGCGCTGAAAACTGTTGGAGAAGACCGAAGCCAGGAAATCGGAAATGACATTTACGAGGACTGTTCACACGCGATTATGCTGTGTCAGAAAATGAAGGAGAACGAAAAAGCCTCCTGGTTTTATGAAACCGCCCTGGCTGCCCTCATGACGCTTGCAAAGGATCATGCAAAGGAATATGAGATTCTGCTCGCGAGAGAAATGATGGAGTATGCGATGTTCCAGACTGCGGTGATGCGGCAGACGGAGAACGTGCCGGCTATGCTGGCAGGAGTTTATGCGCTTGCAGCAGAACATCCGGAACTGGAAGATATGAAATTGATGCTGGAACCTCTGTTTCAGGATATGCCGGAAGATGATGCTCCGGAGAGTTGACAGAGACAGGATAAGAAAAGACAAGAAGTAACCGTTCCGTAGGCGAAATGGTTATGATAAGAAAACAGAGGCAGCAGGCCGGAAATTTATGTTCCGGCCTGCTGCCTCTGTTCTGCTCTCTGGTTTCTTTTCGCTTCACTGTTCCTGCTTTATCACTTTCCGTTTTCCGGAACTGGCTGTTCGGAGAGCCAGCGGGTTACCGTCTCAATGCTGAAATCGACAAAGGAAGCGATGCTTTCAATGGAGAGGCCAGCTTTTGCCATGTTATAAACAGTCTTTTTTGCCTGACTGACAGACCCGTCCTTTCGACCAGCTTCTCTGCCGGCCTTCAATCCGGCTTCTCTGCCGGCCTTCAATCCAGCTTCTCTGCCAGCTTTTAATCCGGCTTCTTCTCCTTCCCGAAACCATTTTTCGCTGATATCACACATAATCTGATAACCTCCTTCCTCCTGCTTCAGAAAATGTATCCGCCGTGAGAGCGCTCCCTGACTCATATCACGGGGATCGGATGTTTTGAAGTACCGCATCAGTTTTGCCGCGTCGCTTCCGTCATCGACAGCTGCGTTGACGTACAGGATGTGAATCCCGTCCTCATAGGGAATCCGGGTTCCGGCAAAAAACTTCCGCACCGGGCAAACAGTTTTTCCGGAGTGCCACAGGTCGGTCTCGCTGATATAAACGATATAGACATCAGGCATTTCTGCATAGGTTGTTCCTTTTGCGAGAGACTCACTGTCAATCATGGAAGTGTAAAAGCGGGTTCTTCTGGCGTGGTCGACGGTGTCCTTTCGCTGAATTTCAATGTTGTACAGTTTCCCTTTGCTGTCTTCTGCGAAAACGTCAAGAATGGCATCGTGAGATGTGATGTTTGAAATGCGGTACTGGGTGCGGATCTCTTTCACTGTGAGATCGGGGATGCCTGTCAGAATTCGAAGAACATGCTGACAGGCGGCTGCATCGTTCAGGGCGACAGACAGAAACGTGTCGCTGAACAGATTCAGAGCCCGCGCTTCGGCGACGCGGCGTTCACGGGCGTTCAGGCTGCTTTCGTGTTTCTGTTTCAATGGATGGATTCCCTCCCTTTTATATGGCGGAATCCCACTCTTCTGCGGCTCAAAAACCGTCTCCTTTTTATGAATAGATTCTCCTTTGTAGCTATTATCATACCATTTGGTCGTGGAAAAAACAAGTAATTTTATCGGGAAATGTTGTAATTCCGTAACGGTTCAGCCCGCTGAACTGTAGCATGGTTCCATCAGGTTCTGCGTTTTCATATGTCCTGTGCAGGAAATGCACAGACCTGACGGAATTGTAAAAGAAAATTGTCTGAAATATTGAAAAACTCTTAAAAAACAGAGAATACCACCTACTTTAGTATGAGGCGGTATTCTTTTTGACATGCTATACTTTATTAGAAAATCAGAAAGCTGTGAAGTTTGCCAATTTTTTAACGCAGCTGGAAGGCAGCCGTCTGACCGACGGGATGCTGCGGAAAAGAAGCAGTCTGTTCACAAACGAAAGCAGGGAATGAAAGATGCAGATGAAAGACAAGGTAAGTGACAGGTTACTGGAGGCTTTACGATGCTTTCCGGAAGGAAAAAAGGCAGAGTGGGACACAGAGATCTCCGCGGAGGAATGGATGGAATTGTTCCGCATGGCGGCGCAGCATCAGGTTCTTCCTATGGTATTTGAGACAGTCTACACATGTCCGGCCTTTCGTTCATTGCCGGAGAACCAGAAGGGTTATATCCGCCAACAGGTGATCCGGCAGGTGATGCTGCAGGAGAGAAAAACAGTGGAGTTCCTGAATCTCTATCAGAAGCTGCTGGAAGAAAATCTGACTCCTGTGGTCGTAAAGGGGATGATTTGCAGAAAGCTGTACAGAAATCCGGATTACAGAATTTCCGGGGATGAGGATGTACTGATTCCCTGGGAACAGTTTCAGGCCTGTGATCGCGTGTTCCGCGAGAATGGAATGGAATATCTGGAACCGGAAAAAGAGGTGGAGAAAGAGGGGGAAGTTCCCTACCTGAAAACAGGAGGGGCGCTTCATATTGAACTTCACAAGGAACTCTTTCCTTCTCATTCAGCAGCCTATGGAGATTTCAATCAGTTTTTTCAGGATGTTTTCCGACGAAAGATTCAGACGGAGGTGCAGGGTGTCCAGGTTTATACCATGGGACATACCGACCATCTGCTGTATCTGATCTTTCACGCGTTCAAGCATTTCCTTCACAGCGGTTTCGGAATCCGTCAGGTCTGCGACATTGTGCTGTATGCCAATACATATGGTTCCGAGATTGACTGGGAGTATCTGTACCGGTCCTGTGCGCAGGTCCATGCGGAGAACTTTGCGGCAGCTCTCTTTGATATCGGTGAGAAGACGCTGAACTTCGACAGAAAAAAGGCCTGTTACCCGGAACTCTGGCAGAGAGAGAATGCCAACGGAGACGCTCTCCTTGAAGATCTGCTGGATGGCGGAGTGTTCGGTGATTCGAACATGAGTCGGAAGCACAGCAGCAACATCACGCTGCAGGCGGTGAGCGAGGACAAGAAGGGAAAGAAAGCCAATGCGTCGCTGCTTCATTCGGCTTTCCCGGACAGGAAGTACATGGAACGGACGTATCCATATGTAAAGAAATATCCGTTTCTTCTGCCTGTGGCATGGATTTCCAGAATCGGAAAGTATGTGAAAGAGACGCGGGGAGTCGAAGGAGACGATGTTCGGGAGAGCATTGAGATCGGAAGTAAGAGGGTGGAACTGCTGAAACAGTACAAGATCATTCAGTGACCGGAGCCGGATGACGGCGAAGGGCGATCGTCGGAGCAGTCAGAGAAAGATCTGTGTGCGTAAGAAGACATGAAAAAAAGATGCTAATTTAGATTTGGGAAAGATAACGCAGCAGTGGTTATGAAGTACTATTTCTGAGGGGACTTTGAATCATGGATTTTTATGGAGGTATGGAATGATGAAGAAAAATTGGGAAATGCCAAGGACGGTAGTGCAGAGATTTGAGCCGAACGAGTATGTTGCAGTATGCTGGGGAGTGGCTTGCGATGTGAGTTGGGCGAATGATTATGAGCAAACATATGGGTTCTGGGACGGCGGAAACGTTTCTCACGCATCAGACCATTGCGGAAATTCATCTAATCAGGTGATTTATGATCGGAATAATGACGGTGTTGGTGAAGCTATGGTAGAGACAGGTACGGATGGACTGGGTACTTTGACATGTACAATATATACTGATTATAATAGGTATACTGGTCGATTTACAGGCCAAACTTCCGCGTCCCAGGTTGAAGTTGGAGATCTGATTTATTGGACGACCAGCGCAGGAAACAGAACCTGGCATCACAGGGGCACAGTTACTGCGACCGCGGAGGGACATCCGAACCGTTCCTGATTTTTTTGTATATCTGTTCAATGATGCATGAAATGAAAGAAGAAAGCGGAAACAATTTGATTTTTCTGGAGAGGAGAGTTTTATGGAATCTCCGATATATGAAAATTCTGTTGAAAAGATGATGATTCAGCGATCCTTCATGATGCAGCGTCCGATCAACGGAACTTTGGAACTTCTTCCGCTTTGCAATATGAACTGTGAGATGTGTTACATACGTCTTGATCATTCAGAGATGAAAACGCAGGGGAGTCTGCGGACTGCGGATGAGTGGATTCGTCTGGGAAAAGAAATGCAGGAAGCCGGAGTGCTGATGCTGATGCTTACAGGCGGTGAACCGCTGCTTTTTCCGGAGTTTCGCAGACTGTATCTTGCACTCAGGAAAATGGGAATGATCCTTACAGTTAATACGAACGGAACACTTCTGAATGAAGAGTGGGCTGACTTTTTTGGGGAATATAAGCCTCGCCGAATCAATATCACGCTTTATGGAGTAAGTGAAGAAACATATGGTGCGCTTTGTCATTATCCGGAAGGGTTTGAAAAAGCAAAGAAGGCGATCCGTCTGCTTCGTGACAAGGGCGTTGATGTTAAAATCAACGGAAGTATTACAAAAGATAATTTTAATGAAATAGCCGATCTTTTTGCTATAGGGAGGCAGTTTGATCTTCCGGTTCATATGGATACTTATATGCTTCCGGGAATCAGAGACAGAAAGCTTCCATTAGAAAAGCAAGCCAGACTATTGCCGAAAGATGCAGCTGCGGCAGAGATTGACAGACTGAGAGGCGAATTTTCATCTGAAGATTTTATGTCTTATGTTGAACAGATGCTGCAACGCGTTGAGAATGCAGAAACGGAGTACCCGACCGGTATTACCTGTATGGCGGGAAATTGTTCTTTTGCTGTAAACTGGCAGGGACAGATGCGTCCATGTATTACGCTTTCTGAACCGTCTGTCTCGGTTTTTGATGTGGGATTCGAAACATCCTGGAATATAATTGCGCAGGAATCTAAAAAATTCCGCCTTGCGCCGCAGTGTGCGAAGTGCAGACTGCGTCCGATATGCCGAGTATGTGTTGCAAGTGCAAAATTGGAAACCGGATCCTATGATAAGGTTCCGGAATATTTGTGCAGATATACACATGCATACCTGGAATTGCTTCAAAGCATAAGGGATTCTCAGTAAATCAAATATGTCAGACAGAATATGGAAAATAATATTTACTGTAATGAAGAAAGACAAATGAGGAGGGGTATATTGGAAAAAGATTACCAGACATCTGAGGAACGCCAAAAAGGCGGAACAATGGATTCTTTAGACCAAAAGGAAAGCGCTGCAGATTCCCGGCGATTTTTGTCAAATCCAAATTTTATGCTTCGTGAGATTGCAGGAGAAGCTGTACTGATCCCGGTGGGCGAAGCAGGAATCTTTGAGAACAGTGTAATTTCGCTGAACGAAAGCTGCAGTTTTCTGTGGCGGCTGTTTCAGACACCGAGAACGGCGGAGGAAGCCGTTGCTGAGGCAAGGAAAGAGTATTCCGACCCGGACGGAGTGCTGGAACAGGGAGTATATCAATTTATAAAAGAATATCTACAGTATGATTTACTGAGGGAGGAAGAGAAATGAACAGAAACGTATGGAAACAGCCTATGACTGTTGTACAGAAGTTTGTGCCGAATGAGTATGTGGCGGCGTGCGGTGATAGCGGTACTACATATTTATTTAAGTGTGATGCTGGCGATGGCGTATATGGCAGTGTATATGAGGAGACAAATGGAATCCCAGGATTACAGACTGGTAGAGGAGGCGATGCTGAACTCGCCGGATATTCGAATGGTTGGCTCGGTGAGAGTGGGTTTTATGCATGCAATAAAACACATGAGGCGGAATCTAGTAATGCTTTTGTAGGCGGGTATTATTGTGCAAAGGGAGATACACATAATCCGATACAAGTAATTGTATGGAAAGAGCCGAGAGGATGGTGGATGCCGGATAATATTCACTGTACCACAAATCTTGACAAGGATTCTTGGGAAACCGCAAAATCATAACATTACATAAAACACCTGGCACCTGCATTAAAAAATATCTGATAAAAACTGTATATAGTATCGCCGAAAAAACAGGTGGATGCTATATACAGCTTTTTTATTCCAGCAGGCAGCAGCCTGTCTGCGCACTGGTTGTATTTACATTTTCTTGCACTGTATACGGATCATATGTATTTTCCGCGGCAGGAAACAAAGAATAGTCTATTACAAATTCTGACACCCGGCGGTACTGCTGCACCGTAAATTTCACACCCTGCAGCATGCTGCAGGGTTATTTGGCTTACAAGAACCGGAAAGGAGAATCTGCCAATGGAACCAATGGAAGACGCGTCTACCGTCGAGCGAATGCTTCTCGAACGTGCCAAAAGTACGCACACACCAGCCAACGGAAGCATCGAACTGCTCCCTCTGTGCAATATGAACTGCGATATGTGTTACGTTCGCCTCAGCCGTGAGGAGATGGAACGCCAGGGACGGCTGCGCACGGCGGAGGAATGGCTGGAAATCGGAAGACAGATGCAGAAAAGCGGCGTACTTTTCCTGTTGCTGACCGGCGGGGAGCCGCTTCTCTTTCCGGATTTTCGAAAGCTGTATCTGGGGTTGAAAGAGCTAGGCATGATCCTGACGATTAACACGAATGGAACGCTGATCGATGAGGAGACGGCTGCGTTTTTCGGAAAGCATAAACCCCGGCGTGTGAATATTACTCTCTATGGAACCGATGAGGAGACTTACAGAAACCTGTGCCACTATCCCGGAGGATTTGAAAAGACGATGAGAGGAATCCGCCTTCTGCGGGAAAACGGTGTGGATGTAAAAATCGGCGGCAGTCTGGCAAAAGCGAATCGGAAAGATCTGGAGCGGCTGATTGCAATCGGTGAAGAACTGGAAGTTCCGGTGCGGGTAGACACCTATATGCTTCCGGCGACGCGGGAGAGAGAAAAGCCTTATGACATGCAGGCGAGGCTGAACCCTGAGGAGGCCGCACAGGCGCGGATCTATGCACTGAAGCAGGAGATGGGGCCGGAGCTGTTCAGCCAATATGTGGCCCAGTCGGTCTGGCTGGCGGACAATCCGCCTCCGGCGGAAGAACAACCCGGACGTATGGCCTGCATGGCGGGCCAGTGTTCCTTTACCATCAATTGGCAGGGGGAAATACGTCCCTGTGTGATTCTCACAAAGCCGGCGGTTTCCGTCTTTGAGGTGGGATTCGACAATGCCTGGAAGTATCTGGTGGAGGAGACGGGAAAAATCCGTCTCAGTTCCAGATGCAGTGTATGCGAAATGCGCCATCTGTGCCGTACCTGTGCGGCCAGCGCGCTTCTGGAGACAGGAAGTTATGACGGGGTGCCGGATTATATGTGCCGCTACACACAGGAATCCCTGAACCTGCTGCGGAAGGAATTTGCTCTGTTGCAGAAAGAATCTGTCCAACCTGAACAGAAAGGATTCCGGGAAGCGGCTGCGGCAGAAGCAAAAGAGACAGAATCGAGAGAACAGGAGGAGCAGGAAAATGGATCAGATCTTTCGAATCGGTGATTTTACATTCCGTATGCGCTATCCGAAGGAAGTAAGTCCGCCTCCGAACTTCCTTCTGTTTACCCAAATGAGACATTCGGATTTCATACACGCCGGGGAAGCATATGGCAAAGACGATATTTCCGTCTCCGAACCGGAATACACCTACGAAATCCGTGTCTCCGACGTCCTCCCCCAGCCAACCGGAAAGGTCATCGCCCGCCGGCCGGATCTTGTGGTGTTTCAGAAAACAGACGGAACCGAACGGGAAAGCGGCGCCGACGAAGCAGTGAAAAGTGGCAGCGCCAGCGGCCATCCTGCGCTGGAAAGCCGCCTGATCGGCGTGAAGGGTACCGAGGGCTATTACGCCTGCTACCGGGAGACCGGCCCGGACCGGGCGGAGGTGGTTCTCGCCAGGGACAGGATCGAAGGGCTTCATATTGACCCGGTGTTCACTTCCCTTCTGGCGCTGGAGCGCCGCATGATCCGCAGGGACAGTCTGGTGCTTCACTGCGCCTATGTGCTGGATCATGGAGAGGCGATTCTGTTCTCCGCGCCGTCGGAGACGGGAAAAACGACCCAGGCGAATCTCTGGGAGAAATACCGGGGCAGCCGGACGGTCAACGGAGACCGGGCGCTGCTGGGGAAAATTGACGGCCGCTGGCATGCCCAGGGCTGGCCGGTCTGCGGAACCTCTGAGGTGTGCAACAATGAAGCGCATCCGATCCGGGCGATCGTCATGCTGAGTCAGGCAAAAGAAAACCGGGCGGAGCGTCTGACGCCGGGACAGGCCTTTTCGCTCCTGTACAGCCAGATCACCATCAACCGCTGGAACATGGAAGACCATATCCGGGCGATGGATCTGATGGAAAAGATGCTGGCTGAACTCCCGGTCTATCATCTGGGATGCACGATTTCCGGGGAAGCGGTAACATGCCTGGAGAATGCACTGCGGGAGGCCTGAAAAAATAGAGGGAAGATACGAATCAGGAGGAATCGCATGGACGAAGAAAACAAAATGGAAAATAAAAATCCGGCCTTTGAGTCGCTGGACATTCTGATCTCCCGCTGGAAAGACGGAACCTTCGGGGAGATTATTGACGACTGGAAGTGGATTTTCAGCTACAGCGCCCGCTACAAGGGAGCGATTATCTTCTATATTATTCTTGGGATTTTCAGCACCTCCATGGGACTGGTGAGCAGCGTTGCCAGCAAGTATCTGATCGATATCATCACCGGCTTTGAAACCAGCAGGCTCTGGGTTGTGATTGCGGTGATGGTGGGAAGTACGGCTTTCAGCCTGACTTTCGGGAGCATTATCAGCAGGATCTCCACGAAACTCAGCATCGATATCAACAATGATATCCAGGCGGATATCTTCGACAAGATTGTGGACGCCGACTGGCTGGCGCTGAACAGGTATTCCAACGGAGATATCCTGAACCGGTTCAACGGCGATATCGGAACCGTCAGCGGCAATGCGATCAGCTGGCTTCCGACCATCATCATCGCCATCTACAATTTTGTCGCGACTTTCTTTGTGATTCTCCATTACGACTGGATCATGGCGGTGATCGCCCTGGCCAGCGCGCCGTTTATGCTTCTCATGTCCCGGTTTATGATCAAAAAGCAGAGGGACTACAGCAAGAAGGTCCGGGAGATGAGCAGCGATCTGATGACCTTCGAGGTGGAGGCAATCTATAACTTCGACACGATCAAGTCCTTCGGGATCGCGCCCCATTACAGCAAAAAAATGCGCTGGTGGCAGGGAAAGTTCAAAGATATCAGTCTGAAATACAACATGTTTTCCATCAAAACCAATATCCTGATGTCGATTATGGGCACGCTGGTACAGTTTGCCGCGTTCGGCTACTGTCTGTTCCGCCTGTGGACCGGGGATATCACCTACGGAACCATGACGCTGTTTCTCCAGCAGAGAAGCAGTCTTTCTTCGGCTTTCAGCAACGTTGTCTCCATCATTCCTTCGTTTCTGAACAGTTCCGTGTCCGCCCACAGGATCCGTGAGCTGGTGCAGCTTCCCAGAGAGGTACATATTCCGGAGAGCAGCGAGATGGATCCCTATGCGGCGGACGGTTTCCGTGTGCAGATGAAGGATGTAAACTTTTCTTACATGGAAGGAATCCGTGTCATCACAGATTCTGTTTTTGAGGCGAATCCGGGGGAGATTGTCGCCCTTGTGGGTCCGTCCGGAGAGGGAAAGACGACGATGATCCGGCTGATCCTCGGCCTGGTGCGGCCCCAGGACGGCAGCGTCACTCTCTGTGCGTCGGACGGCAGGGAAATCCCGATGAACGCGGAGACGCGGCATCTGTTTGCCTATGTGCCGCAGGGTAATACGATCATCTCCGGAACCATAGCGGAAAATATGCGGATGGTGAAGGAGGACGCCACCGACGAGGAGATCATCGAAGCCCTCAAGGTTTCCTGCGCCTGGGATTTCGTGGAAAAGCTGCCGGAGACGATCAACAGCAACGTGGGCGAACGGGGGCGGGGGCTGTCCGAAGGGCAGGCCCAGCGGATCGCTATCGCTCGGGCAGTTCTGCGGGACGCGCCTGTGCTGCTGCTGGATGAGGCCACTTCGGCGCTGGATGTGACCACCGAGCGGAATGTACTGCGGAACATTGTCCGCCAGCATCCCAACAAAACCTGTATCGTCACCACCCACCGTCCCAGCGTGCTGAATCTCTGCCAGAGAGTGTACCGGGTGATGGAGACAAAGGTGACGGAGCTGAGCGAGGAAGAATCCAGCCGGATGGCAATGGACTTCTGAAATTCTGAGCAAAGAAGAATCCAGCCGGATGCCGTAACCGTTCCGCTGGCTGAACGGTTACGAAATTCTGAATGAGGAGGAATGCCGCCCATGACAAGAGTGGTGGATACAAGGGAATACCTGGATGTGCTCCGTGGGCTGACGGAGGAGGGGAAGGAAGTCTCTCTGCTGATTTCCGGCAGCAGTATGTCTCCGTTCCTGATTCACGCCAGGGACTACGTATATTTCCGCAAGCCGGACCGGGAACTGAAAAAGGGGGATATTGTTTTCTTCCAGCGGGACTCCGGGCAGTATGTCATGCATCGGATCTGCCGGGTGAAGGAAGACGGATATTATCTTGTGGGCGACGGGCAGACGCAGGTGGAAGGGCCGATTCGCAGGGATCAGATCTTCGGCCTGATTTACTGTGTCAGAAGAAAGGGCAGAAAGATTCAGCCCGGAGACTTCTGGTGGGAATTTTTCGCCCATGTATGGATCGTTTTTCGTCCTGTGCGTCCGGTTCTGACGAGGCTTTACGGCTTCCTGAGCAGGCTGCGAAGGCAGAAAAAAAGATGAGAACAGAGAAGGAGAGCGTCCGAAGCTCATCAGATGGAGCAGTCCATCTGATGAGCTTTTTGCTTGGTGCAGCAGTCGGTCCGTGCTTTCCCAATGCTGCGGTCAGGTGCCGTTTTTACACGAATTTTGTGTCAATTTGTGACAATACTCACTCTGAGAGAATCAGTTATGGTAGAATGGAGGGACAAAATTTGGTAATTGAAGAATTTTCCCTCCCAGGAAGGGAATGATATAGAGAGCAGCTCCCGGTCCGGCGGAACATTCGGCCGATATGAGAACGGTCCGGCTGATACGTGAATGGTCCGGCCGGTATACGGAGGTTCTGCAGGCAGGATTAGCTGCGGACGGCAGGAAAGATCCGGGAGCGCAATGGTATAACGGAGGTTACAGAATATGGAAAGAAAAGAAACTATGGAACTTTTTGAGGGATATCTGATCGAGAGAGAAAATGCGCCGGCGACAATCCAGAAGTATAAAACGGATGTGAGAACCTTTTTCCGGTATATGAAAAGCCGGAAGGAATTTGCTGACGGGGATTTTGCGGAAGAGATCACAAAGGAGCATCTGCTGCAGTATAAAAACTGGCTGATCGAGCATTATGCGCTGAGCAGCGTAAATTCCATGCTGGTGGCGCTGAATCAGTATCTGGTCTGTGTCGGTCTGGAGCGATGGAAACTCCGCAGGGTAAAGACCCAGAGAAAAATATACGAGGACGTGCCAAAAGAGCTGAACCGGGAAGAATACTTCCGGCTGATCGCCGCTGCCCGCAGCGAGGGAAAGGAGAGGCTTGCCCTGATGATGGAGACCATGTGTTCCACGGGAATCCGGGTCAGTGAACTGAAGTTTTTTACCGTGGAAAACGTCGACAGCGGGATCGTGCGGGTATGGAACAAGGGGAAATACCGGCTGGTGGTTCTGCCGGAGAAGCTCTGTGATAAGCTGAAACAGTATATCCGGGATCAGAAGCTTCAGTCAGGAATGGTTTTTATCACAAGAAACGGAAAGGCGGTGGACCGCTCCAATATCTGGAGGGAGATGAAGCGATTGTCGGAGCGGGCGGAAATTCCAAAAGAGACGGTTTTTCCTCACAATCTGCGGCATCTGTTTGGAAGAAACTTTTTTCATCTTACAAAAAATCTGGTTTTGCTGGCAGATATTCTGGGACACAGCAGCATGGAAGTGACAAGAATTTATGCATCCGACGGAATCGCATCCTGGAAGGAGAAGATTGAACAACTGAATCTTGTGATTTGAGTTTTGGCACATAATAATAGTTATGTTGTATTTATTCTGTCATTTACATAATGTCAAAACTACTTTAGCATTAATTCTACACAGAAAGATAAAAAAAGTCAATGTTTCTGAGAAGAGATTCCATCGCTATTTTGAGCGAAAATGTTCTCTTCTGTATTTTTGTGCTCTAAAAAGAAAGAAAATGAGGACATGTATGTGTTGTTAACTGAAAACACAGAAATTTTATTCATTTTCCAACTTTTTATCACTCTTCTTTTTTGCCGGATTCCCGGCATTTTTCCTTTTTCATTCTCCAAAATACAACATAACTATTATTATGTGATTCTGGAGGTACTTTTGAATGGTAGAGGTTTCACTGTTGGAATACCTCGCAATGAAAATGAATTGCGAATACCTTTCCGACCTGAGGTACGGGCCGGTGCGCAAGAAGCGGCTGCGGTACCTGCTCAGTGAAAAGTGCGGCTATGCGTCAGGGGAAGAGGCAGAGTGGATTGAGGTCTGCCGTTACCTGACCGGCGAAGAAAAAGAGACAGGACAGCAGGCCTATAAACGGCTGCTGCAGTTCTGCGAAGAAGATGAAATACCATTAGGGAGTGATGAGAAATGAGAGGGAAAGATTATACAAAGGCAACGGTGGCTGCCGATGCAGGACAGGCACAGCAGCTTGCGGACGGATCCTGTTTTTCAGAGGACTGGGAGGCAGGAGAAAGGAGACAGGCGCAGCGCCGGAAACTGCATGTCAGCAGAAGTATGGTTACTTTCCTGATTCTGGATCTCATTGCGATTACCATCGCTTCCTTTGCAAGTATCTGGATCAGATATGAATTTCAGTTTGATCAAATCGAAGAGCGGTTTGTTGACACGGTGCTCTGGTATCTGCCGGTCAATATGGTCGTAACGGTTGTGGTCTACTATTTGTTTTCGCTTTATACGACTTTATGGAAATATGCTGGAATCACGGAGCTGTGCAACATTACGGCGGCAGCCGCTGTCTCCAGCATTCTTCAGGTTTTAGGGATGGTAATTCTTGGAAAACCGATTTTCCGGAGCTACGTGCTGCTGTATTTTGTACTGCTGCTGGCGGCGACGGTTGCCACCCGCTTTTCTTACCGGTTCCTGCGCCTTGTGAGAAATAAGTACTTCCGGGCGTCGGCGGACCGGCGGATGAACCTGATGGTGGTGGGCGCCGGGGATGCAGGCGCGGCGGTGATCAAGGAAACCCGTCTGAGCAAGGAATCCACCCGGAAGGTGTGCTGCATCATCGACCGGGAGCCGTCCAAATGGGGAAAACGGCTGCTGGGCGTTCCGATTGTGGGAGATGTGTCAGAGATTCCTGCGGCAGCGGAGAAATATCAGATTCAGAAGATTCTGATTACGATTCCCTCGGCAAACCGCCGGGCGATCCGGGAAATCGTTGATATCTGCCAGAAAACGCCCTGTGAAATCAATATCCTTCCGGGTATCTACCAGCTGATCGACGGCGAGATCGTTACCTCCCGCCTGAGAAATGTAAAGATCGAAGACCTGCTGGAGCGGGATCCGGTTCGTGTGGATCTGGACGCGATCCTGGATTACATAGAAGGCAAGACTGTCCTGGTAACAGGCGGAGGCGGATCCATCGGAAGCGAGATCTGCCGCCAGCTGGCCGGACATGGGGTCGGAAAGCTGATTATTTTTGACATTTACGAGAATAACGCGTACAGCATCCAGAAACAGCTGGAATGGGAATATCCTTCCCTAGACATGGAAGTGCTGATCGGTTCCGTCAGAAACGAGAGCCGTCTGGCGGACATTTTTGAGACGTATCATCCGGATATCGTTTTTCACGCGGCGGCCCATAAGCATGTGCCTCTGATGGAGGACAGCCCCAACGAGGCGATCAAAAACAACGTGATCGGCACCTATCTGACCGCACAGATGGCCAGCCGGTATCATGCACGGAAATTTATTCTGATTTCCACAGATAAGGCGGTGAATCCCACGAATATTATGGGAGCCAGCAAGCGTCTCTGCGAGATGGTCATCCAGATGATCGGAAAGAAGAGCGAAACGGAGTTTGCGGCGGTCCGGTTCGGAAACGTTCTGGGCAGCAACGGAAGTGTGATTCCCCTGTTCCGCAAACAGATCGAACATGGCGGACCGGTCACCGTCACTGATCCGGACATTATCCGTTATTTCATGACGATTCCGGAGGCGGTGAGCCTGGTGCTGGAGGCGGGAGCTTATGCGAAAAACGGAGAGATTTTCGTCCTGAATATGGGGGATCCGGTGAAGATTGACGACCTGGCGAGAAACATGATCCGGCTGTCCGGATATGAGCCGGATGTGGACATCATGATCAAATATACAGGGCTGCGGCCGGGGGAAAAACTGTATGAGGAACTCCTGATGAACGAGGAGGGAATGCAGACCACCGAAAACGACCGCATTTTTGTGGGCAGGCAGATTGAATTCGACGAGGAGACCTTTGAGCAGAGCCTGCATGAGCTGGAGCAGGCCTCCAACTCGGAATCCCGGAAGATCCGGGAGATCGTACATAGAATTGTTCCCGAATACAAATACAGCAAATAAGGAGGAACGGCCGTGGACACAGGAAGAAACATGAAAGTGCAGGAAGATGTGATTCTGCGGGAAATCGCCGGCGAGTGTTTCCTGATTCCCACCGGGAAGACCGTACTGAAATATAACGGTCTGATCCATGTAAGTCCGCTGGAGGCGGAATTGTGGGAAATGCTGCGGCAGGGCACGAATCTGGAGGAACTTGTCCAGAAGATGATGACTGTATATGACGTGCAGGAGAGTGCGCTGAGGGAAGATATCCAGGAATTTCTGGACAGGCTGGACAAAAGCGGAATTCTGACGTCAGACGGGGAGGAAGACGGCGTCCCGGCAGAGACGGGCGCCCCGACAGATGAGAGATGAGAAAAGGTATGGCAGAACAGACAAAAGAATTGGAAACTACTGACGAAAAATTTTATATTGATAAATCGGCCGGGCTGGAACAGGCGCTGAAGGAATATCCCTGCGTGTACCTGGAAGGGGCGGCCGCGTCGGGAAAGACGACGGCGGTTCGGATGCTGTGCCGCAGACAGGAGAATCTTTCCGTTCTGGCGGTATGCGCCGGAGAAGAAGAGCTGGAAACCTATGGGGAAAGAATCCGGCGGTTCCTGAACCCGGAGACGGAGCAGAAAGGCCGGAACAAATGGATTTTTATCGAAGGCGTTCCCGGGACATTGACAGAGGAAGAAAAAACGTTTTTTCTCACGCTGATTCCGCAGCTCGGTCCCGGAGAGCGGCTGATCCTTGAGGGCAGGGACGATCTGCCGGAAGCGTTTCTGGACCTCTTATGGAAGGGGAAGATTCAGCTGATCGTCCAGGAGTCGCTGATGCTGACGCGGACGGAGGTGGTCCGGCTCGCCGCGGAGAGAAACAGTTTTTTGAATGCCTCGGAATTGTACGAGGAAACCGGCGGGTGGGCAGGCTGCGTGGATCTTCTCCTGCGCCTGACGGCGCGGCCGCCGGTGCGGATGGGCAATATTCCGTCTGTCCGGGAAATTCTCCGGCGCCGCGAGGTGCAGGAATATCTGGAGAAGGAGATCCTGTGTACCCTTTCTCCGGAGGAGCAGGAAGTACTCCGGTGGCTGGATCTGTGCCCCTGGACCCATCCGGATCTGTGCCGGGAAATCTTTCAGACGGACGGCTCTGTCGGGATCATAGAATCGCTGGAGCGGAAAGGCATCCTTGTCCGCTGCTGTAAAAAGCGTCTGTGGAAGAAACTACCGCTGTTTGTAAAGCCTGCCGGGCCGGAACGGGCGGCAGAAAGATGGTCTGCAAAGCGAACAGAAGCACAGATGCAGACGGTGGTTGAAACGCCTGAAAAAGCATCTCTGGAAAGTGCAGGCGTATGGTTTGATCGGAAAGGATTTCCGGCACAGGCCCTTTTCTGCCTGAAAAAAGCAGGGGACCGGACAGGATATCTGGAATGCCTGCGGAGCCACTGCGCAGAGATTCCGTTTTCCGGAATTTCTCCGGCGGAAGGATTTGTTTCGGAGGATTCGTCTCCGGAAGGCTGTTATCTGCGAGGCATGGAGGCAGTTGTTCACCATGACTGGGATGCTCTGCAGGAGGAGATTCGCCTGACAGAGCAGCAGAAGGATCAGAAAGACGCCGCGGAGATCTGGCTGAATCTGAGTTTTGCCAATCCGCTGCTTTCCCTGGAAGACTGGTTGAAAGCGCTGAAACGGACCGCAAAGACACACGGCCCGCTGCGGCTTTACCATATCCTGGGAGGGTCGTTTACGTTTCTCTGCGGCCTCCGGGATCTTTCCGGTCTGTTTGTGGGGGGAAGAAAGGCGGAGAGGAAACAGGCGGAACTCTGGAAAAACAGTCTCGGTCCGGAAGAGTGGAAGGCTTATCAGTTTGCACGTATGGAATTCTACCTGGAGACGAAGCAAAGAGACCGGATTCCGGACGAAGACTGGAAGCTGCTTCTGACGCTGGAGGAAAAGGAAGACTGGACGACGCTGTTTGCCAGATACTGGCTTCTGATCAAGCTTCGCCGGTCCCCGGATACCGATCCTGTTCTTGCGGAAGAAGAGGAAGAGGCGGAGAACGCTGTCCGGAAAATGCTCGGCGAAGAGGAAAATCCGGTCTGCAGACAGATTCTGGAGGCGGCGGACGCGCTGCGGGGAAGCGGAGGCGGAGAGAAGATCCTTTTTTCCTGGGTCCGCGAAAAGCGCTTCGAGTGGTCCGACGAGATCCGGGAGGAGACCGTGGGCATGTGGTACCTGCGTGCGGCGGCATGTTATGAGATTCAGCAGTATGACCGGACGGAAAAAATCCTGAAAAAGCTGATTCCTTTCGCCCGCAGCGGAAGACGAAGCCGGATGCTGGCGGAATGCCTGTTCCAGCAGGCAGCCGTCAACTGGTCCAGGGAGAACCGGAAAAAATCCCTCCAGGATGTGGTGGAATCTTTCCTCGTAACCGGGGAGTTCCGGTACGTCAGATTTTATACCCGCTACGGAAGAAACGGGTATGAAGTCCTGGAGGATTACATAGAATGGCTGAGCAACAATTCACCGGATACCTGGAGCCGCAAAAAGAAATATAATTACGGCAATGTCCTGAACATGCCGATGGAGGATTACATGAACGTCATCCTGCGGGAAGCGAAGAAAAACAGAGGCCAGACAGGAAAGCGGCTGTCGGAGGAGACGGAAGAGCCGCTGACAGTGACGGAGATCATCGTCCTGAAAGAGCTGAGCACGGGAATGACGAACGAGGAAATCTGTGCGGACCTGAACCTGAAGCTGACGACGGTGAAAGGTCATATTTACAGTATCTACAAGAAGCTGGGAGTGAAGAGCCGGGTACAGGCGCTTCTGATCGGCCGGGAGCGGGGCCTCCTGCGGGGAGAGTAGGCATGATCGATATACATACACACATTCTTCCGGGTGTGGACGACGGGTCCCCGGATCTGGAGACTTCACTGATGATGGCGGAGGCGGCGGCACGAAGCGGCGTCGCCGTGATCGCGGCCACTTGCCACAGCAACCAGGAAGAATATCAGAACTATGAATCTGAAGAACTGCGCCAGCGGTTCATGGAGCTGCAGGAAGCCCTGGAGCGGGAACGGATTCCCGTACAGATCGTCCGCGGCATGGAGATCTGGGCCGTCGGCCGGCTGGAAGAAAAGATCCGGAGCGGACGGCTGGTTCCTCTGAACGGGTCACGTTTTTTTCTGGTGGAAGTCCCGTTCGACGCCGAACCGGAGGAGATCCGCGCGCGGCTGACTGAGATCCTCGATCTGGGAAAGGTGCCGGTTCTGGCACATCCGGAACGGTATTACTGCGTGCAGGACCGGCCCAACTGGCTGTTTGAGTGGAGAATGCTGGGCGTCCTTGCTCAGATGAATAAGGGGAGTATTTTTGGAAGATTCGGACCGAAGACAGAGAAAACCGCCGGGATTCTTCTGGACCATCAGATGGTCAGCTGCATTGCCAGCGACGCCCACGGCGTGGAATACAGAACGACGGATATGGGTCCGATCCGGGAATTCCTGGAAAAACATTACTCGGAAGAGTATACAGATATCCTGCTGAGAAAAAATCCGGAGCAGATACTGAAAAACCGTCTGCCGGCCGCTGGTCCGCCGCCGGTTCCGGTCAGACAGGAAATACGATGGTTTTGGTAAAAGGAGAAACACAGAATGAGTAAAGCAAAGACAGCAAGCATCCTTTTGTTTGCAGTATCACTGGCGCTGTTCCTCTTCTGCATTTTTGTGCGGGAAGGCGGCCAGGACCAGAGCAGTCCCGAGATTCAGATGGATCAGCAGGAGATTCAGGTCAGCATCGCCGCAGACGACGCCACGCTCCTTCAGGGAGTGACGGCGACAGACAGAAAAGACGGAGATGTGACAGATTCCCTGGTGGTGGAGAGCATCTCCAACTTTATCGAAAAAGGCAGACGGAAAGTCAGCATTGTAGCCTTTGACAGCGACAATCATGTGACGAGAGCCGAGAGGGACATCGTGTACACCGATTACACATCTCCGACGTTCACACTGGACGCCCCGCTGAAGTTTTCTCTGGACGCTGAGAGTCTGACGGAAGGCCTGCATGCCCAGGACTGTCTGGACGGAGATATCACCAGCAAGATTCAGATGAGTTTCCAGGACGATATTTCCTATTATTCCGCAGGACAATATCAGGTAACCTTTTCGGTGGCCAACAGCGCCGGCGACGTGAAAAACCTGCCGGTGACGCTGGAGCTTTACGATCCGGCTCAGGAGACGAAGGGACCTTCCCTGACCCTGAACCAGTATCTGGTGAACCTTTCCGTGGGAGAGGGCTTTGATCCCTGGGGATACCTGGACAGCGTGACGATCAACAACTATCAGTATGTCCGGGGAGAGGACGGAGCTTTGTACGGAACTCTGACCGGAGAGGTTCTGGATTCCTCCGCCGTCCAGATCGAAAATCCGGTGGACACAAATACGCCGGGCGTTTACGAGGTGGTCTACAGCGCCTACGACGAAGACGGCACACAGGGCACGATACGCCTGATTGTATCAGTAAACGGTTGAGGAGGCTGACATGCGAGAGTACGAAAACAAATATATCAACTCGGAAAAAACAGCATGGGATCTGCGGAGCATTCTGTCGGATCTGGCAGGATCCTGGTGGATGATCCTTCTGGTTGCCCTGAGCGCTTCATTGCTGACTTATTCCGTGATCTCCTTTACCCATGAGGACCGGTATACAGTGAGCACGACGTTTACCGTCAGCCAGGGCGGCGGAGAATCCAATGCGGTTACGAATCTTTCCGCCGCATATGAGATGGCGCAGAAGTTTTCCGTGATCCTGGATAATAATATACTGAAAAAAACCGTAATGGAGGAACTGGGACTGGACAGCTTTCCGGCGACGATGAACGCATCCATCGTTCAGGAATCCAACCTGATGCTGCTGTCGGTGACGGCCGATTCTCCTGAGCACGCCTATCTGATCCTGGAATCCGTGCTCAGGAATTATCCGACTCTGTCGGATTACATTATTCCCAATGTGGTTCTGCAGACTCTGGAGCAGCCGCAGATTTCCGGCAGCCCGAGCAATCAGCTTCCGGTCAGACAGTATATGATTTACGCGTTCCTGGCGGCGGCGGCCGTGGTGGCGGCGCTGATCGCAGTGTTCTCCCATCTGCGGGACACGGTGAAAAACGAACAGGAATTCAATCAGAAGGTAGACGCCTATCTTCTCGGCACCATCTATCATGAAAAGAAAAAGAGAAAGAGCTCGATGCTGATCACCAATCCCGTGCGCAGTTTCCGCTATGTGGAGGCCTACCGGATGGCCGCGTCGAGAATCCGGGGAAGGATGGAGCGGAAACACGCCCAGATCCTCCTGGTCACCAGTGTGGCGGAAAACGAAGGAAAATCCACCACAGCGTCCAACCTGGCGCTGGCTCTGGCCCAGGAACAGAAAAAAGTGCTCCTGGTAGACTGCGATTTCCGCCGTCCGGCGCTGCACAAGATTTTCGACGTGAAAGACAGAGAAATGAAAGATTTCTCTCTTGTGCTGCAGGGTAAGGAGAAGGCCAGCGGAACCTTTGAGAAAGTGCAGAATCTGCAGCTGTACACCGCCTTCAGCAAACATTCCATTGAAAATCCGTCGGAACTGATTTCCAACGGCAGGCTGGAGCGGCTTCTGCGGTCCTGCTGCAAAAAAATGGATTATATCATTCTGGACTCCCCGCCGATGGGACTCGCCGTCGACGCGGAGGAGCTGATCCAGATCGCCGACGCGGCGGTACTGTCCGTCCGCCAGGACGCCGTCCTGACCCAGGACATCAACGACGCCATCGACGCGCTGAATCAGAAAGAAGAAAAAGTCATCGGCTGCATATTCAGCAATGTCTATCCGCCGATCGGAGAGCGTCTCCGCCAGGGAGCCTACGGATATGAAGGCTACGGAAAATACAGCAAGGCAGATCGCTAAAGGGGAGCAGTATGAGAAAAGAAGAGACAAACGAATACACGGACGAACTGGAAAAAATCGACCTGTTCAGCTATCTTTATGAATTTATGAAGGCACTCAGAAAGTTTTTCTGGCTGGTGCTTCTGATCCTTGTACTTTGTACGGCCGGCGGCTGTCTCTGGAGCTGGCGAAGCTATCGCCCGATGTATGAGGCGTACACCTCCTTCGTCGTGACCTCCTCCGGCCAGACCTACAACAGTTCCTACTACGACAACACGACCGCAGAACAGCTGGGAAAAACCTTTCCCTACATTCTCACCAGCGGCGTGCTGATGGACGTAGTCCGGGAGGATCTGGGATACAGCTTCAGTTCATCCATCGAGGCGACAGTTATGGAGGGAACCAACCTGTTTACGATCACCGTACGCGACAGTTCGCCTCAGACCGCTTACGACGTTATGACCTCCGTGATCGAAAATTATCCGGTGGTCGCAGAGTATATCATCGGAGGAACGACGCTGACTGTCGTTGACGAGAGCGGCGTTCCCACCACACCCGCCAACAGCGGGAATATGAGACAGGCGGCAGCGGTGGGATTTCTTGCCGGAGCAGTGATCTCCGCCCTGTTTCTTGTCGTATACCTTGCCGGCAGAAAAACCATCCGCAGCGGCGAGGATATGAACGCCATCGCAAGCACAAAGTTTCTCGGAAACATTCCGGAAACCCGGATCAAAAAGAGAAGCAACGCAAAGGATCAGGCGATGACCATCACAAACTCCAAAGTGCCGCCGGCCTTCAAGGAAGGAATCCGTCTGGTACGGTCCCGCACGGAAGCGGAACTTCAGGGAAAAGAGTGTCCGGCGCTCCTTGTGACCAGCGCGGTTCCTGAGGAAGGAAAGACTACCGTGGCCGTAAACCTGGCGCTGGCGCTGGCCCAGAAAAGTCACCGGGTCGTACTGATCGACGGCGACCTGCGAAATCCTTCGGTACTGCAGGCGCTGAACCTTCCAAAGAAAAAAGACGGTATTGTCCAGGTGCTCCGCGGCCAGGCAAACCTGGAGGACGTCCTGATGGAATACAGGGAAACCGGACTGAAACTCCTGCCAGGCTCCGGAAAAATCTCCAATCCGGCATCTCTGATCCGCTCGGAAGAGATGAAGAACCTGATGCAGACACTGAAGGAACAGTCCGATTTCCTGATCATCGACACGCCTCCCAGCTCCGTGCTGTCCGACGCGGCAATGTACGAGGCGCTTGTGGACGGAGCGGTAATGGTAGTCCGCCAGGATTTCGCCAGCGCTCAGCAGGTGCAGAGAGGCATGGAGACACTCGCCGACGCAGATATCCCGGTGATCGGCTATGTGCTGAACTACATGGAAGAAGGCGCGATGGGATACGGCTACAGCAGTTACGGGAAGTACGGCTATGGCAAGTACGGGTACCGGAGATATGGTTACGGGTACGGGAAGTACGGCTACAGCAGGTACGGCTACGGACGGCATGCGGAGGATGACGATGATGCGGACCGGAGCGGCAGCAGAGTAAGAAAAAGCAGCAGCGGGAAAGCGGCTGGAAAGAGTGTGAGTGTGAAGCAGGGGGAGTCGGCGGAGTAGGCGGAGAATTTGTTTTTGTTGTATCAGTTTTTACAGGAAGCTGATACAACAAAAACAAGTGAATGAAAAGAATTCTATTCAGTGTGAATTATGGAAATGAGTCTATCAGCATTTTACTGAGAAATCAAATGGTGAAAAGATAATAACTGGTGGAATATAAATGAGATTGATTGCTCAGTAGAGGGTTGATGGGATCGAGCAACGAATGTATGTCTGTAACAGAGTAAATATGGGCGAAGGATATGTGCAAAAGATGTTTTGATATCCTGATTGAAAGCATCCGTATTTTGAGAATGAAGCGAATGGAGAAAAATTCCAGAAACGGCATGTTATTCCCTTCAATAACCAGAAACTGCTCCACAATAATTTCTCAATTTGAGTAGGATTTTTATTGTGACCCGAGCATATTAGCAGATTGATAAGTACCGAACGATAAAACTGCAGAACTCCTGATACTAAAATGTGGACGGAATTATGCAGTTGTTTTTGAATATACAGAGAGAAATATAAACTGAAAAAGTATGGATGACAATTGTCCTTAACACTATATGGAAAGACAGGTGCAGATTGTTTTGAATAAAACAGAAGACAAAAAGACAGGACAGACAAAGAAAATATTGATCGCAACAAATCACGCTTATATGTTGTGGCAGTTTCGCCGTGAGCTGATTGTGGAATTGAAGAAAGAGCATGAAGTAGTTCTGAGTCTTCCTTTTGATGAAGAACAGCATGAAAAGCCATTTCAGGAAATGGGTGTAAAGTGTATTGACACGCCAATTGAGCGCAGAGGAATTAATCCACTGACGGATCTGAAATTGATGAGGCACTATAAACAGATATTAAAGGATGAGCGCCCGGATATGGTAATTACATATTCCATTAAACCGAATGTTTATGCCGGCCTGGTCTGCAGTAAAATGGGAATTCCCTTTTGCGCAAATGTACAGGGATTAGGTACAGCGTTTCAGAAGGTTGGTTTGGCACAGTTTGTAACTCTTCTTTATAAGCTATCATTCCGGAAGGTTCGAACAGTGTTCTTTGAGAATGAAGCGAATGCAGAAGAGTTTCAGACCCGGCATATCATTCCGGCCAATAAGCAGAAGCTGCTCCATGGTGCAGGGATCAATCTGGAACGATATCCATATCAACCTTATCCGGAGAATGAGAAGATTCATTTCCTTTATCTGGGCAGAATTATGAAAGAAAAAGGAATTGATGAGCTTTTTGTAGCAGTGAGAAGTCTTTATGCTGAACGAAAGGATTTTGTACTGGATATTGTAGGCTTTTATGAAGATGATTATAAGGAGCAGGTGGAGAGTCTGGTAAGAGATGGAATTGCTGTTTTCCATGGTTTTCAGGAAAATCCAGTACCCTACTATGCAGCGGCAGATTGCATTGTTCTCCCGAGCTACCATGAAGGAATGAGTAATGTCCTTTTGGAAGCGGCGGCAGTAGGAAGGCCGTTGATTACCAGTGATATTCCTGGGTGTCGGGAGGCGGTTGATCCGGGCGTTACGGGAATTTTGGTAAAAGTAAAGGATACGGAAAGCTTGCGGGAAGCAATGGAGACATTCTTGAACAAAACGTATGTTGATCGAGCTTTGATGGGAGAAGCTGGTCGTCGAAGAATGGAGCAAATATTTGATAAGACACAGGTTGTTAAAGAAACAATTTGTGCACTTGGAATGAAATGATAAATCCCCACGATGGTCATGAAAAATTTACATCATGAGGAGTTTTCTGAAAGCACAGACTCATGTTGATTTTTTGTATGGCAAAATAAAGTGTGGCGATACACAACATGTGTTCAAATGAACTTTTGTCCATGCTGAACAGAAGTTCATTTGAACACATGCTAAATAGTAACTAGATGAATAATGATGGTAGTTTGATGTATAATCAACAAAATAGCCTGTGGCATTGAGTTAGATGCTAGAAATATTTTGCGCAATTCTACAATGAATCTTGCAATTGAGGAGGAACATTTTCTTATGTCAGAATACATATTTGTTTTGGTATGGCTTGTATTATGTGTAGCCTTTGCCACTGCAGTGAATTCGGTACATCAAATAAATGTGTTAGGGAAAAAAGAACTACGACATTATTGGTGGTATGCACTGATTGTAATTTTGCCTTTAATATATTTTGCTGGTGTTCGAGATCTTTCATTTGGTGACTCATATGTATATTCAGAGTCCTATGCTGCCTTGCCGAATAATTTATCAGAGTTAATTCCATATCTTTCAGATATATCGAAAGATAAAGGTTTTTATTTTTTGAGTGGTATCATAAAAATATTATTTGGTTCAAACACAACCGTATATTTTTGGGTATTAGCAGCAATACAAGGCTTAATTATTGCATGGCTATATAGAAAATATTCGACGAGTTATGTTACGTCAATATTTTTGTTTATAGCTTCATCAGATTATTTATCTTGGATGCAGAATGGTATTCGTCAGTTTACTGCAGTAACGATAATTCTGGCAGCAACAACGCTGATGTTACGGAAGAAATACATACCTCTTATTCTGGTTATTTTGATTGCTTCGACTGTTCATCAGTCTGCTTTACTAATGTTGCCGATTGTATTTATAGCTCAAGGTAAAGCCTGGAATAAGAAAACTATTATGGCATTGATAGCAATGTTGCTGGCTATAGCATTTGTCGATCAGTTTACAGGTATTTTGGATACGATGTTAGCAGATACTCAGTATGGAAATGTAGTTAGTGACTGGCAGTCTTGGAATGATGATGGTACAAATCCTCTTAGAGTACTTGTGTATTCAGTTCCTACAATTCTTTCTTTGATTGGAATAAGATATATTAGAAATGCAGATGATCCAGTAATTAATTTATGTTGTAATATGTCTGTTATAACTACTGCCTTATATTGCCTGAGTATTTTTACATCAGGTGTATTTTTGGGACGCCTTCCCATTTATACAAGCTTATATTCCGTCGGGATTTTGCTTCCATGGGAGGTGAATAATCTATTTACGGAAAAATCAGCTAAACTTGTAAAGGTCGTTATGATATTGGCGTATATTGCGTTTTATTACTATCAGATGCACTTTACTTGGGCACTGCTCTAAGAAGGAGATTTATATGGCAATAAGGATACTACAAATTGTTACCTATATGGGACGTGGCGGCTTAGAAACGATGCTGATGAACTATTATCGACATATTAATCGAAATAATATTCAGTTTGACTTTTTAGTTCATCGTGATTTTGAAGCTGACTATGATAAAGAGATTTGCGATTTAGGTGGAAAAATTTATAGATTACCACCATTAAATCCCATAAGTAAAACTTATCAAAACAGTTTAGAAACTTTTTTTAGAGAGCATAAAGAGTATAAAGTTGTTCACTCACATTTAGACTGTATGGCAGGTATTCCGTTAAAGTTTGCTAAAAAAAATGGTGTACCCATTTGTATTGCTCATGCTCATAATAGTAATCAAACAAAGGATAAAAAATATCTTTTGAAATTATTTTACAAAAGGAATATAGCTAAATATTCTGACTTTCTTTTTGCTTGTGGTGAAGAGGCAGGAAATTGGATGTTCGGTGGAAAAAAATATTTTGTATTGAATAATGCTATAGATGCCTCAGAATATATTTTTAATGCTGAAATAAGAAGAAGAATCAGGGAATCTTTTGGGATTGATCAAACAACGCTTTTAGTAGGGCATGTCGGACGTTTTGCTCCACAAAAGAATCATAAGATGCTTATTGATATTTATGAAGCAATGAAAAAGAGAGTACCAAATTCTAAATTGCTCCTCGTTGGAGTTGGTGATTTAATGGAACAAATTAGATCTGATGTATCGTGTCGCAAATTACAGGATAATGTGATTTTTGCAGGGTTACGTTCAGATGTTCCTGAATTGCTTCAAGCTATGGATGTTTTCCTATTTCCTTCGATTAATGAAGGTCTTCCTGTTTCGATTATTGAGGCGCAGGCAGCTGGCCTACCATGTGTGATATCTGATGGAGTGCCAACAGAGTGTAAAAAGACAGAATTAATTTTTCAGAAAAGTCTTAAAGATGATGTTGACTTATGGGTTGATGCAGTTTTAGAAGCAGCAAAAATAGAGCGTAGAAACACATTTGAAGAAATCGTTAAATCGGGATTTGATGTTTCTCATGAGGCAAAGAAATTAGAAAAGTTTTATCAAGATTGTTACGTATATTATGATCATAAGGAGAAAATTCAGTGGCAACAATAACGGTTTTTACACCTGCCTATAATCGTGCCAAAACCTTACCTCGAACGTATTCATCGTTAGTAAAGCAAGACTGCAAAGATTTTGTTTGGCTTATTGTTGATGATGGATCAACTGATGAAACAGGCGAATTGGTAAAAAAATGGAAACAGGCAGACAACGGATTCGAAATTCGATACATTTATAAGGAAAATGGCGGTATGCATACTGCTCATAATACAGCATACGAGAACATTGATACAGAATTAAATGTCTGTATAGACTCAGATGATTGTCTGGCAGAGGGAGCAATTAAAAAAATAGTTTTAACGTGGCAAAAGATTAAGCACAGAGGTTATGCTGGAATTATAGGTCTGGATGCAGACATGGAAGGAAATATCATAGGTAAAGATTTCCCAGATGGTTTAAAGGAGACAACTTTAACCGGTTATTACGCCGCAGGAGGATTCGGAGATAAAAAGCTAGTATATAGAACAGATGTGATTAAAAACTATCCCCCTTATCCTGTTTTCCCGGGAGAAAAGTATGTCGCACTTGCATATAAATATAGACTTATAGATCAAGATTATAGATTAGGTGTTTTGAACGATGTTCTTTGTAATGTTGAATATCAGGATGATGGCTCTAGCGCTACTATGTGGAAGCAATACGTAAAGAATCCAAAGGGTTTTGCTTTTTGGAGAAAAATATGCATGAAATATCCCATGTCAAAAAAAAGACTTTGGATTGATTGTATTCATTATGTTTCAGAAAGCATTATATCAGGGAACAAACAGTTTATACAAGAATCGCCAAAACGAATTATGACGGTAATTGCAATTCCGTTTGGCATAATATTGTCAATTTATACAAGAAAAAAGGCAAAGAATTTGTAAATGGGGGCTTTACATGATGAGAAGTATGGATAAATATCATTCTGACTATTACAGGATGACGGGGGAAAAGTACAAGCCTGGGCTAAAAAGTTTATTGAAAAGACATTTGTCTCATAACTTGCAATATGCATACTATTATAGAAAATATAAAGAACATCCGAACATATTTTACCGATTAATGCTTTTTAGATTGTCTCGAAAATATGGTCTGGAGATTTCTCCGGAAGCTCAAATTGGAGAAGGAATATATCTGGGACATCCATATAACATTACTGTAGGTGAAGGAGTCATTATAGGGAGCAATGTCAATTTACACAAGGGATGCACTATAGGTAGAACAAATCGGGGAAATACAGGATCTCCTGTTATTGGCGATTGTGTTTTTATAGGGATAAATGCTACGGTAGTAGGCAACGTGCGTATTGGAAACGATGTTTTGATTGCACCGAATAGTTATGTTAATACAGATGTGCCAGATCATTCTGTTGTAATTGGAAATCCGGCAGTAGTACATTCGAAAGAAAATGCGACAGAAAACTATGTTTGCTATTTAGTATAAGGTAACGAAAATATGTAGAAGGGAGACCATATGATTCCAAGAAAAATTCATTATTGCTGGTTTGGAAAAAATGAGCTGCCGGCAAAAGCAGTTCACTGTATTGATAGTTGGAAAAAGTACTGCCCTGAATATGAAATTATAGAATGGAACGAGGACAATTATGATGTCTATCAAAATCCATATACTGCATATGTTTATGATAATAAAAAATATGCTTTTCTTAGCGATTATGCCCGGCTACAAATTATTTTGAAGGAGGGCGGGTTATACTTTGACGTTGATGTTGAAATCGTTCGATCGCTAGACGAATTATTAGTTCATAAAGCCTTTTTTGGTTTTGAAACGGAAGAATACGTCAATACAGGAGTAGGTTTTGGTGCCGAGGCTAATAATGCAATTGTAGAATGTATGCTAAGTGAATATGCACAATTGCTAGATGGTAAGCATGGTACAATAGGCTGTCCAGAATTAAATACAAAGACGCTTTTGAAATATGGTTTAAAACAGAACGGAAAGAAACAGACTATAGATGGAGCAGTAATTTATCCGATTCAGTACTTTAACCCGTATGATGATCCAACTGGAGTACTAAATAGAACGAAAGAGACCTTTTCAATACATTGGTATGCGAAAAGCTGGATGGATAAAAAAACTATTATAAGGAGTAAAATTACTAAACCAATTCATCGGCTTTTGGGAACAGATTTTTTAAAAAGAAGGAAATAAGTAAATGAAACCATACTTTAAAGTTGCATGGAATATGCTCAAATATAATTTTATAAAAATATTTAGATGCAGTGATATGAGAATAAATGGCATAATTCTTTTAGGATACAACACTAAATTTTCTGTTCGCAAATCAAGTCATATTGAGTTGGGGAAAAATATTATTAGCGATGGCAGATGCGTCATTGTAGCAGATGAAAATGCTAAAGTTAATATTGGAGAAAGAGTTTATTTTAATGAAGGAATGATGATTAGTTCAAAAGCAGGTGTTTCTATAGGTTCAGGGTGTCAATTTGGTCCGAACGTTAAAATATTTGATAATAATCATTGTTTTGATAAGACTCATGGAGTGCTTGCAAGCCACAGCGCATCAGAAATACAAATAGGAAAAAATTGTTGGATTGCAGCGAACGTAACAATCCTTAAAGGAGCAAAGATTGGAGATAACTGCGTAGTAGGTGCTGGATGTGTTGTAAAAGGGGAGGTTCCAGCAGCATCTATTGTTTCACAAAGGCAAGAACTAAAAATCGTACCAATTGAAGATAGGTAATTATGAAGAAAATTTTATTTATTATGCCCTCGCTCTTTATTGGGGGCGCAGAAAGAAGCCTACTTGGCATGTTAAATATGATAGATTATAGCGCATATGAGGTGACTCTTTTTTTATATAGACATGAGGGAGAGTTTTTACAATATATACCGCCAAAAGTGAATTTGATTCCGCCTATGGAAGAATACGCAACTTTTGACGTTCCGATTAAAGATTTGCTGTTTAGTAAAAAATGGAGATTCGGAATAGCTAGAATATGGTCTAAGATTGCAATGAAAGCTCATTGCATCAAAACACAGGAGCAACCAGGAGTTTGGATGGCAATGCAGTATATATCTAAATCATTACTTCCACTTTTGCCAGATATTCCTGGAAAATATGACGTTGCGATTTCTTTTTTAGGCGTTCCTGATGTTTTAGTAGATAAAACGAATGCAAAGAAAAAAGTTGCGTGGAACCATACAGACTATACCATACTAAATCCAGATAAACATAGAGATAGGGAAGTGTATTCGAAAATTGACCATATAGTAAGCGTATCTACACCATGTACTACCCAGTTTTTAAAGGTATATCCAGAATTATCTAATAAAGCAGTAACGATTGAAAATCTTTTAAGTATAGATTTTCTCGAGCAACAGGCAAGTGAACAAGTGACGGATATGGTAAGAAAAGGGCATGAGTTCATACTGCTTTCAGTAGGTCGATTTTCTGATGCCAAAAACTTTGATAATGTTCCTGCGATTTGTAAGAAAATCCGGGAAAGCGGAAAGGATGTAATATGGTATATTGTTGGCTATGGTAGCGATGAGTCGTTGATTAGACAGAAAATTCACGAAAATGGAATGGAAGATTTTGTTATTTTATTAGGAAAGAAGAGCAATCCATATCCATATATTAAGAATTGTGATATATACGTGCAGCCATCTCGATACGAAGGGAAAGCGGTGACTGTACGTGAGGCGCAGGCATTACATAAACCTGTAGTTATTACGAATTTCGCAACATCTTCAAGTCAATTGACAGATGGTTACGATGGTATTATTGTTCCCATGGATAATGAAGGCTGCGCTCGAGGTATAGTGCAATTGTTAGACGATAAGCAACAGATGAAACGTTTGTCAGACAATACACGCCAAGTAGATTACTCAAATAATAGTGAATTAGATAAATTGTATCAGATAATTGGATGAGAGGATTTCTTATGGCCAAGATAAGTGTTATTGTTCCAGTTTATAAAGCAGAAAAAGTACTAAATAAATGCATCGACTCGATTTTAGCACAAACTTACACAAATTTGGAAGTGATTTTAGTAGATGATGGATCTCCAGATAAAAGTAGTGTAATATGTGATCAATATGCTGAGAGGGACAGTAGAGTTAAAGTAATACATAAAAAGAATAGCGGAGTATCTTCAGCAAGAAATTGTGGAATGGATATGGCAACAGGAGATTATTGCACATTTGTTGACAGTGATGATTTCATAGAGCCAGTGATGTATCAGGCAATGATGGAAAAAGCAGAGCAATATGACTGCGACGTTGTTATGTGTGATTGTGTGAAAGAGTTTGGAGACAAAAGTGAACTCTATACACATGATATCCGTCCTGGATATTATAGTCGTGAGCAATTAGAAAAGGAGTATTTTCCGCATTTATTGATTATGCCGAATGTAGAATATCCACCAACTATTTCTAATTGGCTATGCCTATTTAAAAATAAGAATATAAAATTACGCTATGAAGAAGGTATTCGATTTTCAGAAGATTTACTATTCGGGGCAGAACTTATGTATCAGGCGCAGTCGTTCTATTATATGAAAGAATGTTGCTTTTATCATTATTGGATGAATCCGCAATCTGCTACTCATACATTTGCTGCAGATAAATGGGATGATTATAAAAAGTTGCATAGAAGAATCGAAAAAAGTTTTTCTGTATGCAATGAGTATGATTTTTCTAAACAAATTGAATTAGTTTTACTTTTTTTTGTATATAATGCAGTTGGAGATATTGTCTCTACATCAGAGCTTAGTAAGCAGGATAAATTACAAAAATGTAGAATTATTTTGTCTGAAGAGCGGGTGAGACAAATGTTTTCAAAGGTAAAGATAGTAAAGTTACCTATACCACTTAAATTAAAAGTATTAACGTTAATGTATAAATATAAGATTGGAATTAAATATTTAATTGTAAAATCAAATTGAAGGTTGGAGAAAGAATGAATGATGAATATAACTTTGGCGGCAGACATTGCTATTGTTATCTCAGTGTATAATCCTGGTAAAAGTTGAATGTCTGCATTAAATCTATTACTAAACAAAGCTATAAAAATTTTGTATGTATATTAGTAGATGATGGCTCAACGGATGGAAGCGATAAGGAGTGTAATAGGGCTGATATAGTGTAAGAATTTATCTGCTTATGTGTGTAAAGTCTGGAAAATATATTAAACTTCAGCTGTATGAGCAAATAAAACAAATTAGTAGTAATCAAATGATTAGAAGAGTTGCTGATAATATAAAAAACATAGAACTGGCAGACTATATTAGGCAGTACCAATTTGATGTGATAACAGAAAGTATTTGGAGATCAGCAAGGAAAGACAAGTGGAAGGATAAATTGAAGAAAGTCCGCTTATTGATTAAGTTGAATTCAATGTGAAGTCCCGAATAGATGGAAAATAGTAGAATGAGAAGGTAAATATGAAAAAAACAATTTTGTTTATAAATGGACATTTGGATGCTGGAGGATGTGAGCGATCGTTGATTGACGTCTTGAAAAATCTAGATTATGAAGAATATGATGTGGATTTGTTGCTTTTGGAGCATATAGGAGATTATCGTGATGAAGTTCCAAAGGAAGTTAATGTTATCTTGTGCTCACTCGACAATGTATTTGGAAGATTTATTCCGTGTATGGTAAAAGCAATAATTCGGAAAGATTGGTTTTCATTTTTTTTCCGTTTCTATTATATATTAGGGGATAAAGTAAATCATCATTTCTGGGAAAAATTGAAGAAACTATTTAAAAAAGTGAGAGACAATTATGATATTATTATTGCGTATCGACCGGGCATTTGTACAGAATTAGCAGCGTTTACTTTTCATGGCAAGAAAAAGATAAGCTGGTGGCATCATGGATGTATGAATTTTTCAGGAAAGTCTGCTGATGTATTAGAAATGTCATATAGACAGATGGATTTTATTATAGCTGTTTCTTTAAGTAGTGCTTTATTAGTTAGCGAGAAATTTCCAATTATAAAAAACAAAATCAAAATTATTCCGAATATGATTGTTTCAAATGAATTGTATATTAAGTCAAAAAAATTTGAACCGAAAGAGTTTCAGAAATCAAATTTTAAGATTATATCGGTGGGAAGAATGTCCCCAGAAAAAAATATGATACAGTGTCCTTATATTGCATATTTTCTCAAGGTGAAAGGAATTAAATTTAGATGGATTCTAATTGGTGATGGGGCAGAAGAACAAAAAGTTAAGAATGCAATTGATCAGTTGAGTTTACAAGATGATGTGATAATGCTTGGAAAAAGGAGTAATCCATATCCCTATATTGCTGTGGCGGATCTTTTGGTTCATCCTTCTCTAGTAGAATCCCAAGGAATAACATTACTTGAAAGTATGGTGTTGAAAACACCAGTTATAGCAGTTGCTTCGCAAGGACCTCAAGAGTTTATCAAATCAGGTATAAATGGTTATTTGGTTGAAAATGACGCAGAAAAAATTGCAAAAAAAATAGAGATGTTATATACAAATACAAGCTTGCGTTTGCAAATTACAGAAAATGCTGTTAAAGATGTACAACGATTTGAAAGTAAAAAGATTATGGAAAAAATACAAGAGGTTTTAGAATGAGAGACTAATACTTTTATTATCTATGAATATTTTCATTGAATATTAAAAATAAAACAATCTAAAGTTGAAAAAATGATGACTGCAAATTAGGTTAAGATAAGACTTGCATTCTGCCTAACTATATTACGATATTATTTAGAAGAAAAGTTGATTATCCTGGATTGCACCATAATAATTATAAGCTACAAAAATGACTATTTAGTATTATAAAATATCAAAGGGAAATAGGTAATTTTATGATAAAGATAAATAAAAGAATATTATATTTTAGTATAGTACTTATGATATTGGTTTTAATGAATGTTTGTGGATGCGTTCGTAAAGAAAATAATCAAACAATTGGAACAGTTAATTTAAATATTGAAACTTATTTAGCAGGAAAGAATCAGCCGACACATCCTTCCGTAGTTGCATTTGATGATAAGTGGAATGGTTATACATATTGGATGTCCTATACCCCATATCCTCAAGCAAATGGGGAAGAGGAGAATCCAAGCATTGCCGTTTCCAATGATTTGTATGAATGGAAGACTCCAGAAGGAATGCTTAACCCGATTGCAGATAATGAAGAAACAGGATGCGATGAGTTGAAAGATAGTCATATTTTGTATAGGAATGATTTAAAGCGGCTGGAGGTATGGTATCTTGGCAGATTATCTGAAAAATTGGGGGGAGATGGAAAGCAGCTTTTATTATTTAGAAAATATAGTTATGATGGTGTAAATTGGAGTGATTTTGAAGTTATGACAGAAGTGAAATATCTTTCTCCTTCAATTAGTTGGGATGGAGAAAAATATCAGATGTGGGGGATAGGTTATGGTGGATATAACACGGAAGGAACAATAGTATATCAGGAAAGTATTGATGGAATTACATGGACAAAACCTGTTCAATGTGAAATTGGTGGACAGAGTACAGGTATAAAAATTTGGCATGGTGCAGTGTCAAAGGATGAAGATGCTTATAAACTTGTATATATTGAAACAGGTTCAGATAGTCAAACGATAAAATACTGCGAAAGTACAGATGGTATACATTTTACAAAAGAGAAGAGTATTGTAGAAAATGACAATGCTACATTATGGAATCGGCTGTATCGCCCCTATCTACTAAAGGGAAATGGAGAGTATTATGTCTTTTATGGTGTAATAACAAAGGCTAATGAATGGTATATTTCAATGAGTCATGGTGAGGATATTAATTCTCTTGTGGGTATTACGGAAACTGATAAAGTGAAAATGACTCCAATGGATTATACTATCACAGATTGTAGAAGTATTGGTTGGAAGGTACATGAAATATATGACAATATGAGAAATTATATTAGATTTGAATTGATTATAATGTTACCAATCATTTTACTTGGTATGTTACTATTACGTAAAACGGGAATGAGGGAAATTGTTTATAATATTATAGGGGAATTTATAACAATATGTCTATGTTTGAGTTATACTTATTTTCGAGTTCAAGCAACCTCGTTGGAGGCAGTCGTTTCGATAGCAGGAGTATCATTGATAGAAGGCATTTCAATTTATTGTATAGCATCTTTTTGTTTAATGGTATATGTTAAGACAAATTGTAAATTGAAGATAAAACAAAAGATTAAGTAACTAGTCGTATAAATTGTTGCATCTGATATGTCCGGGAACATTAAGTTGGTGTTGGAAGGGAATATAAGAAGAAAAAAATATTTCTTTTGCTAATGAGGGAGAGGATTGAAAATGAATAGTAGAGGGTATCCATTCCCTTAATCGCATGACAAACTATAGTGGCTCAGTTGTCAAGACAAAAATCTAAGATTTTTATAATGAACTGA
>ERZ1643246.50-NODE-50-length-148848-cov-26.082921_pt1 | contig 148848 bp, 137 predicted proteins | sample MGYA00579265_ERZ1643246 | MGnify/ENA primary metagenome ERZ1643246 (study PRJEB29033, sample SAMEA4952261) | chicken gut metagenome | biome: Broiler Chicken; feature: Gastrointestinal Tract; material: Caecum | place: Ireland | collected 2018 | study: Broiler...
CGTCTGAAACCGCAGGACGGGCAGGCCGAAGAACACAGCCGTCAGGAGCAGACTGGCTGCCATGACGATCAAGGTTGACTTTCTTCGCAGAATTTTCAGAAACTCATATTTCACCAGAAGTTTCATTTTCTCACTCCTCTCTCTCTCCGTGTTCCGACAGATTCCTGTACATCTTCCCCGAAATAATACAGGAACAGATCTTCCAGCCCCGGATCGACAGCGCGGGCCTCCGGCCCGGGAGCATTGTCCTCCACGATCCGCAGGCGCACCCGATCCCCTTCATGGCGGAGATTGACCACGCGAACCTCTCTGCTGTACCTGGCAGCCTCACGTTCGTCCGTCAGAATTTCCCATACCTTTCCCCTGATATGGTCTGTCACCGTCGCCGCAGGCCCCTGGAGAAAAAGTCTTCCCTGCTTCATCATCAGAATATAATCTGCAATGTAAGACACATCCGAGACGATATGGGTGGACAGGATCACGATTTTGTCTCTGGCAAAGTCAGAGATCAGATTCCGGAAGCGCACCCGTTCTTTCGGGTCAAGCCCCGCCGTCGGCTCATCCAGAATCAGGATATCGGGATTGTTCAGTTCCGCCTGCGCGATTCCCAGGCGCTGCTTCATCCCTCCCGAATAGGATTTGATTTTTCTGTCGGCCACATCCCGCAGATTGACCAGTTCCAGCAGCTCCTCCGTTCGATTTTCTGCGGGTTTTCTCTCCATTCCCTTGACCGCGGCCAGATACATCAGAAACTCACGGGCGGTAAAATCCGGATAAAAGCCAAAATCCTGCGGCATATAGCCCAAATGGGTGTAATACTGTTCCCCCAGTTCCTGCATGGTTGTTCCATTCAGGCGGACGCTGCCGGATGTGGGTTTCAGAACCCCGCAGATCATTCGCATCAGGGTCGTCTTTCCCGCATCGTTCGCGCCGAGCAGGCCATATACCCCGGGCGTAAAACTGACGCTCACCTGGTCCACCGCACACTTGGTTCCGTACTTCTTACACAGACGCTGTAACTGCAGTTCCATATCATTTCCTCCTTCCTGCAATCCGTAACAGTTTCACAAAACAAAAACGGATGATCTATGATTACATCATAAATCATCCGCCTTATCCCTGACTTTTCCCAGTCTTAAGTTCACCTTAATTTTCCGGAAGCAGAATGGAGAATGTCGTCCCCTCCCCAGGTCTGCTCTTCACCACAAGATCCCCGCCATGCAGAGTGACGATCTGCCTGGCGATTGCAAGCCCGAGTCCGCTGCCTTCCGGTTTTTCTTTCGTATTTGTCCCACGGTAATACCGGGTAAACAGTTTTTTCTGTTCCTCTGCGGTGATCCCTACCCCATCGTCACAGACAGAGATACAGATCTCTCTCTTCTCGTCCACAGAAACGGATACCGACACTTTCGTGTCCGGCGGATTGTGAACCAGCGCATTGGTCACAAGGTTTCCCACGGCGCGCCGGAACAGGCCGGGATCCACCGCCGCAGAAACCTCCGTCTCACTGCTGGCAAACTCTATGTCCCGATCGGAAAAGGACGGATCATTGGCAATATCGATCACCAGCTCTCTGAGAAAACGCACCAGACGCGTCTGCTGCGGGTGGAAGGGCAAAGTGCCGGATTCCAGCTGCCAGGTCAGCTTCAGGTCATTCACAAGCTGTTCCGTGTAATCCGCATGTTTCAGGATCAGGGAACCGTATTCCCGGACAGCGCCGGGATCAGACACGGCGCCGTCCGCAAGCAGTTCCGCATACCCTTTGATCGGGGAAAGCGGCGTTTTGAGATCATGCGTGATATTGGAGATCCACTCTTTCCGGGTACGGTCCGTCTCCTCCTGGAGTCTTTCACTCCGGCGCAGTTCCGCGTCCATTCTATTCAGCGACCGGTAAACCTCGCCGAATACGCCTTTCTCCTTCACCGGCTCATAAGCATGCTGCGAGATTTTCCGGATGGAAGCAATCATCACCGACAGTTTTTTCGAGAGCCAGAAAGAGTACGCTACTCCACAGAGCACCGTCACAAGGGCGGCCACCGGCAGAAGTCTCCTTGCCAGCGGAGCCAGCCGGACCACATTTTCGCCGTTGTAATACAGCCTGGTTTTTCCTATGGAATACGGGTAACCGACGATATAATTCAGCGTCGTGCCGGAGACGGAACAGCTGCTGACAAACACCGTGTTCCCGTTTTCATATCCGCTTTCCGAAAGCGCCAGAAGCTCCGACATACTGTAAGATTCCGGATAACCGTCCGGCTTACGGAAAGAAAAAAGCTCCTGACCGGACTCGTCCAGGATCTGTGTCCAGAGTCCGTATTCCTCCAGCCTTTGAATTCCGAACTCTTTCACGCCTGCCTGTCCGTTTTCATACACGATCCAGGTGGAAAAGTCGTCCGTAAACGTATCCGGCCACGAAGCGAGGCTCAGCCCCTCCGGCTCCGGGATGGCAAAGACATAATAAAACATTCCGATCCCCAGGAGAATCAGAATGGCAAACAACGCGAATAACAGAATTGCAGTGTAAGCAAATGGATTCCTGTACCGTCTAACTTTCATATGGATTCACCAGCTTATAACCCAGACCTTTCTTCGTGACGAGATATCTGGGGGACATGGGATCTTTCTCTATCTTCTCCCTCAGATGCCGGATGTGAACCATGATCGTATTGTCACAGCCGAAACTGTCCTCTCCCCAGACTGCCTCATAGAGCTGCTCCCGGCTGATCACCCGTCCCATATTCTGTGCCATATACGCCAGAAGTTCAAACTCGCGTGCCGTCAGCCCGATTTCTTTCTCGCTTTTCATCACCCGGCAGCCGTCCGGATCGATCGTCAGTTCTCCGATCCGGATCATCCGGGAGGGCGGGGATTCCTGCTGATATTCTGCCCGGCGCAGCTGGGCTTTTACCCGATAGGCAACCTCTCTGGGGCTGAACGGCTTCGTCACGTAATCGTCGCCGCCCACTGCCAGTCCCAGTATTTTATCCAGTTCATCATTCTTTGCCGAGAGAAACAGCACGGGGCAGCGGGAAAACTGACGGATCTGCCTGCACACTTCATAACCGTCCAGATCGGGCAGCATAACGTCCAGGATGATGAGATCCGGAGTTTCCTCCCTGCAGATTTTAACCGCATCCTTTCCATGAGCCACCTTGAGAATTCTGTGAAAGCCCTCGATCACCAATGTTTTTTCGAGCAGATCCGAGATATCCGGTTCGTCGTCAACCACCATGATTTTATATTCTTTCATCGTATACCGTCCTTTCAGGGATCCGCGGCCCGGTCAGTCGCTTCCCGTTCCGCCCATTCTTCCGGTCAGACGTTTTTTTCTGAAATCGCTGGGTGAGCAGTGCCGCAGCGCTTTAAAGGTACGGTTAAACGCACTCAGGGAACTGAACCCTGAATTCATCGCCACGTCCGTAATGCTCATCTCCTTGTTATACAGCAGTTCCTCGGCCCGTTTCACACGTTTGGAATTCAGATACTCGTAAAAGGTCATGTTCATATACTGCTTAAACACTCTGGTAAAATGAAATTTGGAAAATCCGCTGACGGAAGCCACTTCCTCCAGAGTAAGGTTTTCCATATATTTCTGATTAATATAGGTACAGGCGCTCATCACCGCCTCGATGTATTCCTGCTGTTTCGTATCCGACTGATGCTTGTCCTTATGTTCGTCGCTGTACACTTCAAAACGCCCCATTCCCACGTACATTTCAATCAGACTGGCATAAATGGACGCCTCACGGAACGTACTGTTTCCGTCATATTCACTGATGATCCGGTCCAGCCTTTCCCGCAGGAACCGGTACAGCTCCGTGTTGTCCTGACGTTTCAGAAAGACCACCGGCGGCATCATAAAGAGAAGCGTCTCCATTTCCTTGAGATTGTACAGAAGCGCCGGATCGAACTGCAGAATAATACGTTCTCCCCGGGGAGGCGCCTGCAGCGCATGAATCACACCGGAATTGATAATGATCATATCACCGGTTCCCAGATCATACCACTGTTCTCCGACTCCCACCCGATAGGTATCCTCCACCGGCATGATAATCTCGATTCCCACATGCCAGTGCTCCGGATAATCTTCATAATCAATATTATGATACAGGCGAAGCCCAAGGGAATTTCCGTAATTGATGGTTTCATGCATTCCATTCAGTATTTCAATCATCGCAAATATCGCTCCTCTGATCTTTTGCATTTCCATATGCTACTATTATATCGAATTCACAAAACTGCGTCAACAAACCTGAAAAATAACGCTCCGGAAAAATCTCACCGAAAAACAGTGCAGAATTTTACCGGAGCGCTATGCATTTATCCGCGATTTCCCATAACAATACCGGCCCATCACGAAGCGATTTTCAATGGCCGGATGCCGTAACCGTTCCGCTGGATGAACTGTTACAGCGGTTATGCCTGCTGCTGCGCCGCCTCATTGACACACCGGAGCGCATTCAGGCTTCTGGGATATCCGATATACGGAACACACTGGCTGATCACATTGATGAGGAACTGTTTGTCGTTGCCGACACGCATATTTCCCGCCGCATGAGACGTCAGCTGCGGTTCGCAGCCTCCCTGTGCCGCCAGGAAGCAAAACGTAATCATTTCCCTCTGTCTGTTATCCAACCCGGTTCTCGTATAATAATCACCGAAGCAGTTGTCCGCCAGCCATTTGTTGATATGTCTGGATTCCTCCGGACCGCTCTTGTCGAATCCGCGCATTCCCTCTCCGAAAATATCCACCTGCACCTGGTTTCCTTTCTCCAGGCGGTTTTCCGTTGTTGTCTGCGCCTGATTTTCCAGCGGAAGTGAAATTCCCTGCGCCTCAAAGCATTCATTCATCGCTTTCAGGAACGGATACACTCTGCCGATGCCCAGATACGCAGCTGCCTGATAAACCGTCTCTCTGATTTCCACCGGAGTCACGCCAAAGTTCAGAGCCGCCGGCGCCATCACGCGAAACTCATCCACTCCCTGGCATCCCAGAAGCGTCGCCAGAATCGCCAGGAACCTCGTCTTATCGTCCAGTCCCCTGCCCGGTTCATTCACCACCTCGTCAAACGCAAAATTTGCAAAGCGCTCCGCAAATTCCGGATCGGTCTGTGCAAGCTCCGGCTCCTGCCCAGAAAACATTTTCTCAAGGTACTGTTTTGCTGAATCTGTCACTTTCATCCTGTTCCTCCTCTTTCCTGCTGAAATTCTGTCTGCCGTTTCGTTTTTCACCCGGACATTCTGCCGGATTGACGGCAAAACGATGGCAACCGTTCCGCCAGCGGAACTGTTACGGCATCCGGCCATTGAAAATCGCTTCGCGATGGGCCGGATGCTCGCAGACTCTGCGTTTTCATACGGTCTGTGCAGTAAATGCACAGACCTGGCTGAACTGTAACTTCTCTTTTTTATTATCATAAAACCTGGAGTGAACTCCAAGTCAAGATTTTTCTGCATCCGGCAGATCCATGGCAAAAGCAGTCCACAGCAGATGCCCGCCGTACACATAGGCCGCTGCTGTGGACTGCTTCCATTTCAGTTTCCTTCTGTCCGCCGCTTACAGCAGTTCGCTGAACAGATCTTTTACGGTCGGATAGATTTTCGCAAATTTGCGGTACTTTTCTTCATATTTTGCCACCAGTTCCGGTTCCGGCTCAATGGTTTCGGTTACTTTCACAATCTTCGCCGCAGCGTCCTCCACAGACGCAAATTCTCCGTTGGCGACCGCCGCCAGCATCGCGCCGCCCATGGCCGGTCCTTCCTCGGATTCAATACTGTCTACCTTGATATTCAGGATATTCGCGATCATCTTCTTCCACAGAGGGCTCTTCGCTCCGCCGCCGCAGATCTTGGTACGCTCAATCTGAATGCCCAGAGACTTGGCCACTTCAAAGGAATCACGGATTGCAAACGCAACGCCTTCCAGAACAGCCTGAGTCATATCGGCGCGGGTCGTGTCCATCGTCAGGCCGATAAAGGTTCCGCGGGCATTTGGATTGTTGTGAGGAGAACGCTCTCCCATCAGGTACGGGAGGAAGAACACGTTGTTCTCTCCAAGTTTTGTGATTTTCGCCTGTTCTGCAGAATAATCCTTCGTGCCGATGATCTCATCCATCCACCATTTGTTGCAGGATGCCGCGCTCAGCATGCAGCCCATCAGGTGGTAATGTCCGTCTGCATGTGCGAACGCATGGAGAGCATTGTTGCTGTCCACGCCGAAATTCTCGCTGGAGATAAAGATCGTTCCGCTGGTTCCCAGGGAAACGTTGCACATTCCGTCGCCGACGGTTCCTGTTCCCACAGCCGCCGCCGCGTTGTCTCCCGCTCCGGCCACAACCTTGCAGCTTTCCGGCAGCCCCAGCTCGGCAGCAACTTCCGGCTTCAGGGTTCCGACTACTTCATAGCTCTCATACAGCGTTGCCAGCTGCTCTTCTTTGATTCCGCAGATCTCCATCATCTCTTTGGACCAGCATTTATGTTGTACATCCAGCAGAAGCATTCCGGACGCATCGGAATAATCCGTGCAGAAAGATCCGGACAGTTTGTACGCCAGATAATCCTTCGGCAGCATAATCTTGCAGATCTTCGCAAAATTCTCCGGCTCGTTCTCTTTCACCCAGAGGATCTTCGGAGCGGTAAAGCCGGCAAATGCGATGTTTGCGGTGTACTGGGACAGTTTGTCTTTTCCGATCACATTGTTCAGGTAATCGGTCTGCTTCTGGGTACGGCCGTCATTCCACAGGATCGCCGGACGAATCACATTATCCTCGCTGTCCAGGATTACCAGTCCATGCATCTGTCCGCCGAAACTGATTCCGGCTACCTGAGACTTGTCAAAGCCTTCGGTCAGTTCCTTAATGCCTTCCTTGCTCTGCTCCCACCAGTCTTCCGGCTTCTGCTCCGACCAGCCCGGATGCGGGAAAGAAATCGGATACTCGCGGGATACAATGTTCATGATTTTTCCGGAACCGTCCATCATCAGCAGTTTAACCGCTGAGGTTCCAAGATCAACGCCGATATAGTACATATCAGAACTCCTTTCACTTCATCAAACTTCATCAGAAGAATAAGGCGGATGCAGCATCCGGAACAGACCATGCCTGCCACAGATGCCGCATCCGCCCCTGTTTTCTATTCTGTTGACAGTTCAGCTGGCTGAACTGTTACACCTTATGCCCACGGATTCTCGGTCGGATAACGAACGCCCTTCGGCTGATTGTATCCGATGCTGTTAACGTCAACGCCAAGCATCTTGAATACTTCGAACATCTCTTTTCCGAAGTGTCCGAACGCTACCGCTCCGTGATGCGGGTAATTGCCCTCTACCAGAACGTGGCGATAGAATCTTCCCATCTCCGGAATTGCAAAGATACCGATGCCTCCGAAAGATTTTGTCGCTACCGGAAGGACCTCGCCCTGTGCAATGTAAGCAACCAGTTTCGCATCGGATGTGCTCTGCAGACGATAGAATGTGATGTCTCCCGGAACGATATCACCTTCCAGAGTACCCTGTGTTACCTCTTCCGGCAGACTTCTTGCCATGATAAACTGATATTTCATCTCACAGAAGGACAGCTTGCTGGAAGGTGTATTTCCACAGTGGAAGCCCATGAAAGTATCGTTGAACTGATAATCGTATTTACCTTTGATTTCAGACTCATACATATCTCTCGGTACCGTGTTGTTGATATCCAGCAGCGTCACAGCATCTCTGGATACGACTGTTCCGATGAACTCAGACAGCGCTCCGTAGATATCTACCTCGCAGGATACCGGAATTCCTCTTCCGGTCAGGCGGCTGTTGACATAGCACGGAACGAATCCGAACTGTGTCTGGAAAGCCGGCCAGCATTTGCCTGCGATTGCAACGTATTTGCGGGAACCTTTGTGTGCTTCGATCCAGTCTAACAGAGTGATCTCATACTGCGCAAGCTTTTCCAGGATCTGCGGCTTCTTGTTGCCCTCGCCCAGTTCTTTTTCCATATCCTTGACAACTTCCGGAATACGCTCGTCGCCTGCATGGTTGTTGAATGCCTCGAACAGATCCAGCTCGGAGTTCTCTTCGATTTCAACGCCCAGGTTATACAGCTGCTTGATCGGCGCGTTGCATGCCAGGAAATCCTGCGGACGCGGTCCGAAGCTGATGATTTTCAGATTATGTACGGCTACCACTGCGCTTGCGATGGTCTTGAACTCTTTGATCATCTCTGCAACTTCCTGTGCATTTCCCAGAGGATATTCCGGAATGTATGCGTGCAGATTGCGCAGCTTCAGGTTGTAGCTTGCGTTCAGCATACCGCAGTAAGCGTCTCCACGTCCGCCTACCAGGTTGTCGCCGGTCTCTTCAGCGGCAGCTACTACCATGCACGGTCCGTCGAAATATTTTACAAGCAGAGTCTCAGCGGTCTCCGGTCCGAAGTTTCCAAGGTAAACAACCAGAGCGTCGCATCCTGCCTCGTTGACTTCGGACAGGGCTTTCAGCATGTCCTTCTCGCTCTCAACTACGGTAGGACATTCGTAGATTTCTCCGTCGTAAGCGGCTACGACGGCTTTTCTTCTGTTCTCCGACAGAGTCATCGGGAAACAGTCACGGCTTACAGCAACGATTCCCAGTTTGATTTCAGGCATGTTAATCATGATTTCATTCCTCCATTTTGTGTGTGATTTGATGAATGGTTCCGGCAGTTCCGTGCATGCCCTGCGCAGACCGCCTCTCTGTTTCATCACCGGACGCTCAGGTTTTCTCCCTGAATTCCGGCAACGCTTCCCTCAATCTTCGCATCCGGATGGCTGAGCAGCCATTTGTTCCGTGCGAACAGCAGGTCGTCCTCTTTGGTCGCCTTCGTATATAGATCAAGATCGGTGTTCGTTCCCTTTGGCAGTACAACCACCGCTTTGAATCCGGATTCCGCCACGTTGCACGGCGCATAGTGCAGGGTCGTTGCGTACACTTCAATGACAGTGCCGGCCGGAACGAGAAACGCTTCCATTTTTGACGAATCATAGGTCTGCTCCGGAGTGATATCCTGCTCTTTGCCCAGAATCAGGATCATGTCGGTCACCGCGATGTTGATCTCACTGTCCCGGTGATACTCCACAGCATTCAGCAGATAGTTATTTCCGTTGCAGTAGCCAATCTGGACAGGCATGCCGCCGTACAGGCTGTCAGAGATCTGCTTTGCGCTCTGGCAGGCTTCCAGATCCGCTTCCGACGGCACATAGACAACTTCATCCTTCGGGCAGGGCGTTTTCTCCATACCGCGGATAATATCGCTGACGTCGATGCCGGTGATAACTTTTCCGTAGGGACGGAATGCTTCATCCGTCACTTTCAGAATCTGCATGATAAAAACCTCCTTTCTTATTAGTTTATTGCTTGAACTAATCGTAGTGTAGCACTTGTATGTGAGGATGTCAACATGTATTTTTATTCCCGCGAGCAACGAGCCAAGCGGACATGCAAGCATGTCCGCTTGGCGGTGCTGTATGCCGGCGGCACACGGTTAGCACCGATCAGCCAGATCTGTGCCTTTCTACTTCACAGTCTGTATAAAAACGCAGCGCCTGCTTGACATTTATTACGGTTACTGATATATTAATTACAGTAACCGTAATAATTGTCGGATAAACACACTTCTGACTGATATCTGCGGTAACGTTTTTGAAAAAGGAGGACAGAATTTGAGGGATCATGTAAAAGGAGGAGCGCTGACAGAAGTAACCTTTTTCATTTTACTTTCTTTGTACACGCCCAGGCATGGCTATGCTGTGATGCAGTTTATTGAAGATGAAACAGACGGACGCCTGTCACTGGGAGCGGGTACTCTGTATGGGGCGTTGAATACGCTGCAGGAAAAGGGATGGATCCGGCCCTGTGACAGCGATGGCGGGCGAAAGAAAGAGTATCTGATTACCCCCGAAGGAAAAGACGTGGCAGAGGCAGAACTGCAGCGGCTTCACTCTCTGGTAAAAACTGCAGAAAAGATTATGGAGGTATAAATCTATGGGCAAAACATGTTACCGTTTTTTCGGCGGAATGCTTCGGACACAGGAAAAATGGCTGAATAAAATGTCGCAGCGGGGTTACCGGCTGGCGTCAGCCGGTAAAATAGCATATCGGTTTACAGAATGCAAACCAGGCGAAGTTGCCTATAAAGTGGAGTTTATCGGACATAAAAGCAGCCGGAATGCACAGGATTATCATGATTTTCTGGAAGATATGGGATACAAAGTTTTTTATAAAAATATAAATCTCAATGTTTCCATCGGCAAAATCAGATATCGTCCATGGGCTGAAAAAGGCGGACGCATTGCGACAAATCATACCACCTTCAACCGGGAACTGCTGATCGTCGAAAAAAAAAATGATGGAAAACCTTTTGAGCTTCACACATCTCAGGAAGACCTGGCAGAATATTACAGGTCCGTTCGAAATCCCTGGCTGGCTCTGTTCGTGATGCTGGCAGTCTTTGCCGGCCTCTATCTTTCCCCTGGATTTTGTCTCTGGGCTCTGCTGACCGCAGTGCCGGCATTGTTTTATCAATATCGGATCCTTCAGGCTGAACGGGCGGCCAGACTCCGGGAATAACCGCTCCGCCAGTTGAAACGTTGCCGCATATGCAAAAAAATTCCTGCATTTCCAGAGAAAGCGCAGAACAGCCGGCCGTTTCGGTATCTGTCCGTGCAGCAGCGAATCGAAGTACACATTCACTGTCTGCAAGGCTCAGACTTCCGAAACAGCCGGCTGTTCTGTCTGCAGCGCGGTTTTCCAAAATGCAGGTCCGGGAATTACTCTTCCGGCGTCTCCGTTGCCTCCGGCGTCGGAGTCTCTGACGCCGCCGCGTCCGTGCCTTCCTCCCCGGATCCGCTGCCGCCGTCCGCTTCTCCCGTCTCGCTCATAGGTGTGATCACAATATTTTCCACGCCGATCTCCGCCTTGCGCGTAACGATATCCTCGATCTGCGCCCGCTGTTCATCGCTGACCTGCGTCTGCGGCACCACGACGTCGGCGGTTTCTCCGGTCAGATTCACCACCACATCCGAGAATCCCTGGGCTTCCAGCATCTGTTCCGCCGCGGTTTCCTTTTCAATCAGATCCGTCATTTCCACAAGACTCTGCACGGCGCTCTGACGTTCCGCCTCGGACAGATTCGTATTGTTGATAATCTCATTCAGCGCTTCTTTATTCTGAGAACGCACCTGCTCCCGGTCGATCCTGGCCTGTGCCATGTATGTAGAAGCTCCGGTCAGGACCGCTTCTCCCGGCGTCTCGGTAACGCTTCCCGCATCCTCCGTCTGTGTCTCCCCAGAACCGCTCGCTGTCATATCCTCGTCGCTGATATCATAGTCCAGACTTTCAATGTCCTGCAATACCTGACTGTTGTTGGTATCCACGACACCTTCCGCCGTTGTATTGTTGTTTTCGGACAGGGTACTGTCTGCATAATTGATATATCCGGCAACGGCAATCATGACCGCCAGAGCCGTGATGATGATCTGGTTTTTCCGAAAAAGCCGTTTCTTTCCGGCCGGTTTTTCCTCAGTGCTCTCCTCAATCCTTTCGTTTGGCGCATCGTTCTGATTTTCCAGCTTTTCCACTAGCCACCGCTCCTTTCCTTCATCTTCATCACTTTTATTTTATGGGCGTCCACGCCAAATAATGCCATCACGGCTTCCTGAATTTCCTGAATAACCACAGGATTGTCTCCTCCCTCCGCCACAATCAGAACGCCCCGCACCGCAGGATACTCCTCGGAGATCACGTAAGGAGTTTCGGCGCCGCTGCCGTCTCTCTCATAGACTGTGGACTCTTCCTGTGAAAACGAGCTGTTTTCACTGGTCTCATCTCCGCTCGTCCTTGTCTCTGAGCTCTGTGAATCGGGAACATCTTTCTCAACAATCTTTCTGTTCGTGGATTCCAGCGTCAGCGCCACGCGCACGGCTCCCACTCCGTCCACCTGAGCCAGCGTGTCCGCAAGCGCCTGCTCCATCGCCTCCTCCTGGCTCTGAATTTCCTGTGCTGTCTGTTCCGGAACCTCCGTCTCCCCGGATGCAGTTTCTTTCCCGGAGCCCGCCGGCCAGAAAATCACAATCACCAGAGCCAGCAGCAAAAGCCAGACCACAATCTGTTCCTTCTTCATCTTACGCAATGCCGCCTGAAACTTCTCTCTCATTTTCTGCTCCCACACAGCCTTATTATAATATGCGCCTCAGACACCTGATATACCTCCGCCAGTTCTTTTTTCAGTTCTCTGGCTTCACCGGAAGTCTCCGTCTCCTCTCCTCCCTCCGTTCTCTGCGCCGTCACCTCAATTCGCTCGACGCTGATTCCGTCTTCCCCGTCCCCACCGATGGAAACCTCCGTCTGCAGCGGTTCCAGCCCACGCTCTTTCAGGAAGGTCTCAATCTGCCCCGCCGCTTCCTCCTCGTATGCCCGGTACAGAACCTCCTGCTGAAGTCCGTCGATCCGGATCTGGCTTTCCCGCAGTCCCCGGGCTTCCTCCTCCAGCGTCAGCCGCTCCAGCGCCTGCTCCAGGGAATCTGACAGATTTCCAAGCGCCAGTACCGGCTTGCAGAGAACTGCCAGCATAACCAGTCCCAGAAAAAACTGCACATATTTCCGGTACTTCGCCTCCGGCAGAACATTCAGAACCGCCGTCATCAGCAGAAAAAACACCGCCACATTCCGCAGCCATTCGTAGATCCCGTCCATCTTCCATACACCCTTCTCTGCCGTTTCGCAACCGTTCATCCAGCTGAACGGTTACGGCATCCGCCCATGAAAATCGCTTCGCGATGGGGCGGATGCCCGCAGGCACTATGCTTTCATACGGTCTGTGCAGTGAATGCACAGACCTGACTGAACTGTCACGCCGTTCCATCTCATCACGAAAAGGATCCTGCCAGAATCGCAATTGTCATAAGAAACAGCATCTCCACAGTCAGAAGCACTTTCAGCAGCAGACCGTATCCCTTTCCGACCGTCGCCAGACAATTGCAGATCCGCTTGTCACAGACCGGCTGGGAAAACGCAGCCAGCACCCGATAGGCCAGTCCCGTCACCAGCAGTTCCAGCACCGGATACAGACCTGCCAGAAACAGTACCACGATGGCCGTCACCCCAAAGCAGTTCCGTATCAGCACCGCAGAACCGATCACCATTTCCGTCACGGCGTTTACCGCATTTCCGACGCCCGGTATGGCGCTGGCCGTTTTCCCGATCAGTGTTCTGCGGAATGCATCGAGCGCCGGGGCAATCAGGCTCCGGATAATCTGAAGGCCTACCAGAATTCCCAGGGAAGTTTTCAGCGCCCATTCGATTCCGGTCTCCAGAAGTTCCGTCATATGGGAGAGAAACTCCTCTTTGCTCAGATGATTGATCAGCGCCAGCAGCACATATACGTGAACCGCCGGAAGAATCAACGTCACAATCAGCCCTTCCACCGCACCGATCACCACAAGCACAATCTGATAGAACATCGTCGCCGTGGATGCGCCGCTGGCTGCCGCCACAGCCAGATAGTACGCCGGCGTCAGCACTTTCATGAATTCCACCAGTCCCCGGATCGTCACCGTCAGATTCTGGCTGACCGACTGAAACGCTCCCACAAGCAGCACAAACGCCAGCAGATAGACAATATAAAAACTTGTCTCCCACAGCTGCCCGTCCGAAAACAGGCCGGAAAGATTCGACAGAAATGCACAGGCCAGCACAAGGACAATCAACTGCATCAGCACCCGCTTCTGCCCCGCCATTGTCCCGGTAAGCACCTGGACGATCAGCTCGACCAGCGTGTCCGTTCCCAGCGCTTCCTCGCCGCTCATCAGCCGTCTCAACATCTCCGAGAAGGAAAAATCCGTATCCTCCAGCAGACCGTCCACCGCCTGCTCGATCCCGTTCAGATCCATTTCCGACAGAACTCCCGTCTCCAGTTCCTCTCTGACCGCAGCTTCCTCTTCACTGTCCTGTGCCGCCTGAACGTGCGCCGCCGGAAAGCACAGCAGGCAGACAAGCGCCGACAGAAGCAGCACAGTCTTTCCGAACGCCATCGTGCGCAGCATGCTCCATACTCCCGGCGCCGGATGCTGTCCGTTCCGAAACGCCGCCCGCCGTTTCATGCAAGAAACCCGCATACCGTATCCAGCAGAGCCAGCAGGATCGGCATACTCAGCGCCAGAATGGATAGTTTTGAAAAAAGCTCGATCTGCCCGGCGATCGAGGAGTATCCGGCATCCTTGCACAGTCCTGCTCCAAACTGTCCCACGTAGGTAATTCCGATCATTTTAAGGAGCGTATTCAGATACGTGGCGTCCACCGGCAGATATCCCCGGATCCTCTGCATCATTTCCATCAGATAGCTCAGTTTCCCGGATGCTCCCAGCAGCAGACAGATTCCGGTAGCCATACTCACATAGAGGGCATACTCCGGCCGTATCTCCTTCAGAATGATACAGAGAAGAAGTCCCGCCGCCCCAATCAGCACAAACCGTATCACATCCATCTTGTCCCTCCTACAAGGAAAACAGCCTCTTAATATTCTCGAACAGATCATAGATATAAGGCAGCACCCAGAACAGCACGACAATCAGGCCGGACAGGCTGGCCAGGAAGGCCTGCTCCTCTCTGCCGCTGTGCTTGAGTACCTGGCAGAGTACCGATACCAGAATCCCCACAGCTCCAATCCTGAAAATAATTCCTACCTCCACCTGCGCGTCCTCCTTTGTCATACAAGAAAAATCACAAGGAACAGACCGCCCAGAACTCCCAGGCTCCGGTACAGCTTTTTCTGCGCAGGCAGTCCTTCTTTCAGCTCGCTGATCTTCTCTGCCAGCGTCTCGTCAAAGCTTTTCAGCGTGGCGAGCTGCATCTCCCGATCCAGATAACCGAGCATTCTGCCAAACTCCTTCCATTCCTCCAGATCTTCTCTGGTCAGACGGGTCCCTTTCAGGTGGCAGTCCGTATTTCTGTTAAAAATCTCCGAAAAAGACGCCCCGTCATACTTCCCCATATCCACCGACAGATCCTGCAGGAAGTCCCGGAAGGGCATTTCCATCCTGCAGCCGATCCGGTAAAACGCTTCCGGAAGGGGCGTTCCCGCATAAGAGATTTCCCCGGTCAGAAGCCTCAGAATCTTCCTCAGCAGCAGCAGATCCCTGACTCTCGCGGACAGCGCCTGGCTCTTCACAAATCCCAGTCCCGCACAGGACACTGCAATCAACGCCAGTGCGGCGGTCCGAATCATACCGTCACCTCCCGCCGGTAAAGGGTCGTGCCTCTTCCATCAAACACAGCCTGTACGCTTCCTGCCCGGGGTGTGCCGGTCAGAACCACATACCGTTCAAACACATGCTCCTCCACCAGCCGGGAGAGCAGAGGTTTTTTCCGCACATCCTCCATGGAATTCCCATGTACCGTCGCAAGAATCTTGCATCCGCAGTTGATCACCGCCTCCAGAGCACGGATATCTTCGCTGGTTCCGATCTCGTCCACCGCCACAACCTCCGGCGACATGGAACGGATCAGCATCATCATCCCCTCTGCCTTCGGGCAGCAGTCGAGCACATCTGTGCGGATTCCCACATCATTCTGGGCGACTCCCAGATAGCATCCGGCAATCTCACTTCTCTCATCCACCACTCCCACGGTCAGCCCCGGATGTCCCCCGGTTCCATCCGAAATCTGCCGGATGATATCGCGCAGCAGCGTCGTCTTTCCGCAGCGGGGCGCCGAGACAATCAGTGTATGGCAGAAGGTTCCTTTTTCCGTCAGATACGGAAGCACCTTGTCCGCGCATCCTTTCTGCTGATGGGCGACTCTCACGTTGATACAGGAAATATGACGGATTCCTTTGATCTTTTCGTCTTCCAGGACTGCCTTTCCGGCGATTCCCACCCGGTGACCTCCCTGTACAGTCAGAAACCCCTGGCGCAGCTCCTCCTCATATGCATACAGTGAATAATTTCCTATGTATTCCATTGTTTCCCTGACATCCTCCGCCTGAATCTGATATGCATTCTCCGCTGTCTTTACCAGCGCTCCTTCTTCTGTGACAAAAAACTCTTCTCCGGAATAGATCAGCAGCAGAGGGCTGCGGACTCTCAGGCGGATCTCATAGACATTCGCCAGATCGAGGGACGCGCGCTCCATGATTCTGCGTACTTTGCCGGAGAAGAGACGGATCAGTTCCTCGTGTTCCAATGCGCTCACCTCTTATTTTCAATATATGGGCAGGCTTCCGGTTTTATGTCTTTTTTACGGAACTCTCGCGCCGGGCGCGGTCGCCTCAGCGACAGATTTCTGCCTCGCGCGAGTGTACATCCCGCGGAGCGTTTTTTTATCACAGAGAACAAGGTTCCTGTCATAAAAAAAGCTTTCCCGGACGGGCAGATCAAAAATGTTCCGTGCAGCCTTCTGCACCTCATTTTCTGACCTGCACACCCGAAAAAGCATTTTCTGTGAGTGTGTCAGTGATTTTCCATGGCGGTTACCCGGATTCCGCAGCGCTTCTGCGTGGATGAACAGTTGCGGAATCTCTGAAACAGATTTCCGGCTCTTCCGGTTTGTCGGTCCAGACCGCAGCCTGGTAGCCGGGCAGCGGGACAAAACAATGGCAGACGCCTGTCTTGTTTTCTTTTCCGATGGTCTGCCCAAGCGCGGTTCCCAGCCATTTGGCGTAGCTTTCTTCCTTTGTCCAGATCCGGAAAAAAAGATCGGGAAGATTTTCCGTCTCTGTTCTTTTCAGGAGTTCCTGATCCGACCGGCTGTAATAACGGTTCGCAATCCGGAAGTAATCTGCGTCTGTACACTGTTGTATGTCCAGTCCCAGCGGCCTGTCACTGAATCCGCAGGCAGCCAGAGCGCCGGAATGGCTGATATTGAAATGGATCTGCGGATGACGGATCAGGGAGGGTTTGCCCCATTGGTTCCGCTCCGTCTCCAGCTCCCGCCGCTTTTCTTCCTCGCTCTCCCAGCGGACGTCAAACCAGCGGCTGACTCCAAGCGCCAGCAGTTCCTTTCCCTCATCTGACAGCCGCTGTGCCTGTTCCTTCTTGCTGAGCATCGTTTCACCGGACTTAAGCTCAATTCTGCTGAGCAAAATTTTTATCATCGTCTTTTCCTCGTCGCCTTTTGCTTACGAACTCTTACTTACGAACTCTTTTTGCGTTTTTCTCCCTGTTTCAGTTCCTGCATCACCGTGCACAGCATTGTCACAAAGCATGCGGTACCGCCGATAAAATTGGAGATCGGCTCCGCCAGAAACACGCCCATCACTCCCAGATCTCCGATTCTCGGAAGAATCAGCGTCAGCGGAACGACGATCACAACCTTCCGCAGCAGGGAAAAAAACACGGCGAATTTTGCTTTGCCCAGCGCGGTAAACGCATTCTGTCCCGCAAACTGAAGCGCCATCATAAAGAAGCCGAAAAAGTACACATGGATTGCGGGAACCGCCTCCTTCATCAGTTCCGGATCATGGTTGAAAATACCGATAAATACTCTGGGAAACAGGAAAATCAGTCCCCAGATGATCAGCGTATAGACAATGCAGACTGCAGCGGCAAACCAGATTCCCTGGCGTACCTTTTTGTACTGTCTCTCTCCGTAATTGAAACTCAGCACCGGAGAAGAACCGCTGGTAAGACCGTTGACCGGCGTCTGGGCAATCTCACGGATCGAGTTCAGAATTGTCATAATACTGATATAAAGGTCTCCTCCGAACTGCTGCAGCGTGGAATTGCAGGCCACCTGAACCAGACTGTTGGTAAAGGACATGACAAACGACGACAGCCCAAGACCGGTAATGTTCTTTACACGGACGGCTGACAGTCTCATGGATTCCTTCTTCAGACGCAGTGCCGCCTGTTTTCCGGTAAGAAATTTCAGCACCCAGAGAGCCGACAGAAACTGGGAAATAATGGTTGCCGTCGCAGCGCCCCGCACACCCATATGCAGTACGAAAATAAAGAATGGATCCAGTACGATATTGACGATAGCGCCCAGAAAAACCGTCAGCATTCCGATTCTCGGGAATCCCTGACTGTTGATGTACGGGTTCATCCCCAGCGCTATCATCACTGGCACGGTTCCGAGCAGATAAATGATAATATAATCCGCAGCGTACTGATAGGTCACATCGCTGGCGCCGAACAGATAAAGAATCGGCTTATGAAAGATCAGACCTACGGCCATCAGGATCACGCCTGACAGCACCAGCATCACAAACGCATTGCCCATGATGCTTTCCGCCTCTTTTTCGTCCCCGGCGCCGCGGGCGATTCCGCACAGGGGCGCGGCTCCTCCGAACAGATTCGTAAAGGCGGTTACCATCATAATAATCGGAAAGCAGAGTCCCAGCCCGCCCAGGGCAACCTGACCCACATCCGGAATCATTCCTATGTAAATTCTGTCCACAATGTTATAAAGAAGGTTCAGAAGCTGTGCTGCAGTCATGGGCAGCGCCACTTCCAGAATATTCCTCCTTACACTTCCCTTTGAAAAATCTGTCTGACGAACCTGCATGTCTTCTCTTCTCCTCCGTATTCTCCGCACATGGACACACAATTCTCTGTGAATCCGGGCATTTCTGAAATTTTATTATAACTTCTTTGTTCCCAATATGCAAGCCGGGAGAAAACCGCAGGCTTTTTTCGTTACAGTTCAGCTGGCTAATCGGTTATATTTTTTGTTTATACTTTTTTTAGATTTTTTTTACAAAAGAATTGAAATTTTCCTTTTATTATGCTAAAGTGACTTTGAAAAACGCTTTCTGCAGGCTGCATGTCACACAGTCTGCAATCACCGGAGCATGACAGAACATGCTCCGAACAATCTGGAGGAAAGTTCTCATGGAAAAGTTTTTTAAGCTGAAGGAAAACCATACCACCATCTCCACTGAGATCACCGCCGGCATCACGACGTTCTTTGCAATGGCATATATTATTGCCGTCAATCCGTCTGTATTGTCTGCGACCGGCATGGAATGGGGCGCAGTTTTCCTGGCAACGATTATCGCTGCCATCATTGGCACCTTGATCATGGGGCTGTTTGCCAATGTTCCTTATGCCCAGGCGCCCGGTATGGGACTGAACGCCTTTTTTACCTATACGGTATGTTTCGGTCTCGGCTTTACCTGGCAGCAGGCCATGTCGATGGTCTTCATCTGCGGCCTTCTGAACATCCTGATCACTGTCACAAAAATCCGCAAGATCGTGATCAAAGCGATCCCCCGATCTCTGCAGCTGGCAATCAGCGGCGGTATCGGAGCATTTATCGCTTACCTGGGATTCCTGAATGTGGGCATCGTACAGTTCAGCCCTGATGAAACGCAGCCGGCTCTGGCCGTTCCGGGAATCGCAACCTTTGACCGTCCGGTGCTCTGGGTCTTCCTGATCGGTCTGGTTCTCGCCATTGTCCTGACCGTCAAAAATGTGCGGGGCGGCATTCTGATCGCCATCGTGCTCACAACGATCATCGGAATCCCGTTCGGAGTCACAAAGCTGGGAGACAGCATCAGCTTTATGGATGCGGCTTCCGCGCTTCCGACAACCTTCGGAGCAATCTTTACCGCAGAAGGCCTTCCGTCTCTGTTCTCCGACGCATCAAAATTTCCGCTGGTTCTGATCACTATTTTCGCATTTTCCATGTCCGATACCTTCGATACCATCGGAACCTTCATCGGAACCGGAAGAAAGAGCGGAATTTTCAGCGAGGAGGATGAGCGCACCCTGGAACAGAATACAGGATTCAAGTCAAAAATGGATAAAGCTCTGTTCGCGGATGCGACGGCGACTTCCATCGGTGCAATCTTCGGCACCTCCAACACCACGACCTACGTGGAGAGCGCAGCCGGCATCGCTGCGGGAGGCCGTACCGGTCTGACTTCTGTTGTAACTGCTGTCTGCTTTGCCCTGAGTGCGTTCCTTGCGCCTCTGGTCAGCGCAATTCCGTCTGCGGCTACCGCGCCGGTGCTCGTAATCGTCGGATGTATGATGGTGTCTTCTTTCAAGGATATCGACTGGAACGATCTGTCAGAGGCAATTCCGGCGTTCTTCGCAGGAATCTTCATGGCGCTCTGCTACAGCATTTCCTACGGTATCGCCACCGGCTTTATCACCTACTGCATCGTAAAGCTCTGCAAAAAGGAAGCCAAAGACATCCATCCGATTATCATTGGCGTTTCTTTCCTGTTTATTCTGAACTTTATCCTGCAGGCGCTCGTATAGTTGTTATATGGTAAAACTCCCGGATCCGACTGCCGATCAGCAGACGGATCCGGGAGTTTTATTTTCTGCCTCAGCCGACTGTTTTCTACGGCTTTCAGCCCAATGACGCAAGCACCTCTCTCGCCTCAAAATATCTCTGATAAAACTGCGGGTAAAACTCTTCCTGTGTCCGGTACGGCTTCACAAAAAACAGCTGCAGCAGATACAGATTCCAGTTTTTCCGTGCTTCATCGTCTCTTTGTTCCAGCACACGTTCCGCATCCTTCAGAAAATAATGCCAGTCACAGATATACTGACCGTTCGTCCGGACGTCCGGCGTGTCAATCCATTTTCTGACTCTGATCTTGGATCTGTTTTTTTTCCTGCACTCATGCACCTGCAGAAAATACTGAAATCCTCCGTCCTCATACAGTCGTCCCAGGGGAAAAATCCTGCAGATTCCGGGCCGCGCCGGATGAATCGAACATCTCCCCTCTTCCGTGAGAAAGCTGCAGGCCTCCTCCGCTCCCACCATTTTCAGGTTCGGAAGAATCATTCCGTCCACAACATTCAGCTCCACATGTCGCTCCATCAGTTTCTCAAAACTGCAGTTCAGAAAGCCTGTCATCCGGAAGATATCCAGCGGGTCCAGAAGAATGGACGATCCCATACCTCTGCAGCAGGCGGAACATCCCGCGCAGTCGCCGCAGTCCGCCTTCACCATATCGTTCGGTCCGTACAGCCGCCCGTCGGACACTTCTTTCCAGTCAATCGCTCGTTCCATACTTTCTCCTGTTCTTACAGACCAGCGAATACGCTTATCCGAATTTTGCAGCGGTGCACTTCTCTCTCAGAAACGCTCCGAATTCACTGCTGTTTCCTCTCTGAAATCCTCCCTTGTCCACCAGCACCATCCTTTTTTCAGGAATGCGGATCAGAAACAGATGCTTTGTCTCCATAACCATGACCACCTGGCTGTACGGTACCTGAATTTCCACTCCGGACTGAAGATTTCTTCCCCGCATCTCATTCTCATAGAAAAAGGTATGGGTCTGCGGTTCACAGTGAAACTGCTCCTCATTGGACGCATAGGTGGATTCCGCGGTTTTTTTCGGCATCCGCAGCACCCAGTTTCCCACAAACAGGACAACAATCACATACAGCGCCGTGTAGATCAGAGATATCGTTCCGGTGAGAAGACTGGTAACCACGAAAAGCAGAAACAGAACGGCTACCGCGATTCCATATACCAGAAAACTTTTTCTCAGCGTGCGCTTATACATTTCCAGAAGATTTTCCTTCTTCTGTACACTGATATTTTCAAATTTGCAATCCATAAGTTCCTCCAACGCAAGACAGCCGCCCGTCCATCGCGTCATCCGCGAACATACGGGCCGCTGCCTGAATGTCTGTAACGGTTCAGCCAGCTGAACTGTTACGAATGTTTATCTGCCGCAGCAGTATTTATATTTTTTTCCGCTTCCGCACGGACATGGATCGTTGCGTCCGATCTTTTTCCCTTTGATGATCGTGCCGGATTTCTTCTGCTCCATATACAGAGTTTTCTTCTTCTCAGGCGTAAAGATCTCGTCCCACATCGGCAGATTATACAGCCAGTCCGCCTTTGCGTCCACCATATTCTTATACAGCAGCTCTTTGTCAAAGGCCAGAGTCACTTCCGTATTCTCATCCATCTCCTCGATCGGATTCGGAATCTTCAGACTGTCGTTGATACCGTCCAGAAAGCCCACCATTGTCATCACGTCGATGTTGTACTTTTCCGCCAGTTCCTTAACCGTTCCCTTCACCACTTCATCCGGATTTGTCAGAAGCTGTTCATAGATTCCTTTCTCAATCAGGAAGTAATCGGTCCAGAATTTCTGGAGCTGATTTTTATCCGCCTCCTGATTATAGGCCATATCACGCCAATCCTGTAATAAACTCATTTTCTCTCAACCATCCTTTATCATTTTCATTAGAACAAAGAGTTCCGCTCGCGGGACTCTCGTGCCAAGCGTTTTTATATAACAGGGAACGCAAGTTCCTGTTATATAAAGAAATATCTGCCGGAGACGCTCCGGCAGATATAGTATAAACGATACGGGTTCAAATTGCAAGGAGCTATTCTTTCTCTTTCCTGTCCTCTTCACCCTCATCCTCTTTCGGATGCTCGATTTTCTTTACCACGGTATTTTCCACCCGGTGATCTTTCACTCTGACTACCTTGATGATCAGATCCGGCGTTTCCATCTCAAACTGGCTTCCGTCGTCCGGAACCGTTCCAAGCTCTCCGAAAATATAACCGCCAAACGTATCATACTCGTCAACCGGCAGCTCCACGTCCAGAGCATCCGCCACATCGTCCAGCTGGGTGGTTCCCAGAATCTTCCAGGTGTCGTCGGAAACCTGTTCAATCTCCTGCTGGCGATCCGCTTCCTGTTCCTCCGACAGATCACCCACCAGCTCCTCGATCAGGTCTCGGACCGTGATGATTCCTTCCATACCGCCGTATTCATCCAGAACAACCGCGAAATAATTTCCGCTCTTTTTCATATTCTGGAACAGCGTGGAAGCCTTGACGTTTTCCGGAACAAAGTACGCCGGTTTGATCGCCTCGCGCATAATGATCTCATGATTCTTTTCCTTCAGCCGGAAATAATCCTTCGCGTCCAGAATACCGATGATATCGTCCACATCCTCGCCGCAGACCGGAAAATAGGAATGGCGGCTTTCATGGATGATTTCTTCCCACTCGTCAATGCTCTCATCCATCCAGAGCATCGATACGTCCGTACGGTGTGTACAGATTTCTTCCACGGAAATGTCGTTGAACTCAAAAACGTTCTGAATCAGTTCCTTCTCTTCACAGTCAATGGCGCCTTTTTCGCTTCCCGCGTCCACCATCATCCGGATCTCTTCCTCCGTCACCTCGTCCTCTTTCTCATTCGGGTCAATTCCGAGGATGCGCAGAACGCCGTTAGTGGAAGCCGTCAGCAGCCATACCAGCGGAGCGAAGAGTTTCGAGAAAAAGGTAATCAGCCCGGAAAGTCCCAGGGCAATCGCCTCTGTCTTGTTCATCGCCACACGCTTCGGCACCAGCTCGCCGAAAATCAGCGTAACATAAGATAAAATCAAAGTGATAAGGACAACTGCAATCGTATCCAGCGTTCTCTCCGGAATCGGTACGCCGATGGACAACAGCCATGCGACCAGCGGCTCCGAAAAGTTATCCGCCGCAAATGCACTGCCCAGAAAACCGGAGAGTGTAATCGCAACCTGAATCGTTGCCAGGAAGCGGGAAGGCTGCGACGTCAGCTTCTGAAGTCTGATCGCCTTCTTATTTCCATCACTCACCATTTTTTCGAGCTTCGTGTCGTTAACTGAAACCACCGCAATTTCCACACATGCAAAAATTGCGTTAATTGCAATCAATACGATCTGCAGTATAAGACTGCCTGCTATGTCACCGTCCAAGAAAATCATTCCTCCTAAATATGTTTTTTGGGGTCACTGTTCCGTCCCTTCGCAGCTGCGAGCCGTAATCCCATGAAAATCGTCACAGTTCAGCCAGCTGAACTGTGACTGAAAATCGGCTTCGCTGCCCGGGCTTTCTCACGCCTGAATCATGTTCCTGCGGTCTCATCCGCAAGTGATCCGGCCTGACCTGAACAGTTGTATTTTTGTTTTTTAATGTACATAATATATTATAAAGCGTATTCTGTCAAGAGCAGATTTACGCATTTTTCAGGAATGCTTCGTATCCCTTTTCTGTCTCATAGACGTCCGCTTTGGATGTAATCTCCCACGGCGCGTGCATATTCAGCACAGCAACGCCGGAGTCGATAACTTCCATACCGTACAGTGCCAGAATGTAAGCGATGGTTCCGCCTCCGCCTACGTCTACTTTTCCAAGCTCAGCCGTCTGCCATGCCACGCCTGCATCGTCCAGGATTCTCCGCAGATCTCCCAGATATTCCGCATTCGCATCATTGGAACCGGATTTTCCTCTTGAGCCTGTGAATTTGTTGAATACCATTCCTTTTCCGAAGAACGCGGCGTTCTTCTTCTCAAACGCCTGCGCGTACAACGGATCATAGCCTGCGCTCACATCGGAGGACAGCATTCTGGAATTTGCCAGGCAGCGGCGCAGCTTCAGCTCCGAATAGTCGCCGGTCAGATTCATCAGCTCAGCCAGGACATTCTCAAAGAATCTGGACTGCATACCGGTAGCGCCGACGCTGCCGATCTCCTCTTTGTCAACCAGAAGACAGCAGGTGGTTTTCTTCGCGTTCGTCACCTCAAGCATGGCAACCAGTGATGTGTACGCACACACACGGTCATCCTGGCCGTATGCCATGATCATGCTGGAATCCAGACCTGTCTCTCTTGCTTTTCCTGCCGGCACAATCTCCAGCTCAGCGGACAGGAAGTCCTCCTCCTCCATGCCGTATTTGTCATTGAGCAGTTTCAGGGTCATTGCTTTCACAGCTTCTTTTTCTTCCCCTTCCAGCGGCTGGCTTCCAATCAGGAGATCCAGATTTTCTCCTTCAATCACTTTCGCCGCTTTCTTTTCCATCTGCTCTCCGGACAGATGTACCAGAAGGTCTGTCACGCAGAATACCGGATCTTTTTCGTCCTCTCCGATTACGACGTCAACCACAGTTCCGTCTTTCTTTACCACAACGCCGTGGATTGCCAGAGGAAGCGCCACCCACTGATATTTCTTAATTCCGCCGTAATAATGTGTGTCCAGATAGGAGAATCCCGTATCTTCATACAGAGGATTCTGCTTTACGTCCAGACGCGGGGAGTCGATATGTGCTCCGAGAATATTCATACCGTCCGTCAGCGGCTTGCTGCCGATCTGAAACAGTACGACAGATTTTTTCATGCATACGGCATATACCTTGTCCCCTGCGTGCAGCGGAGTATCTTCCTGAATGCAGGTCTGCAGATCCACATAGCCTGCCTCCTCTGCCTGACGGATAATCTCCGTCACACACTCACGCTCCGTTTTTCCCTTATCCAGGAATTCCCGGTAAGCGTCACACAGCTTATTCATCTTCTTCAGTTCTTTCTTTTTGTAGTCATTCCATGATGTCTTTCTCTCCATTGTACTTTTCTCCTTTTTTTAATTTTGCTGCAATCTGCAGATATCCCGCAACAGTTCAGCCGACTGAACGGCTGCAACTGCCACGCGATCTTTCAGCGCAGCACCTGTGAAAAAATCAAAACGCCGGTTTTGGTTCTTTCACAGATGCTGCCCCTGTGTCCTTCCGCCGGAAACATGCAAAACATTCCGGATGTTCGCGCCGTTTCCTGTTTACTGAGCTGCCGCCGTTTCTCTCAGAATCTCCTCCGCCTTCTCATAAATCAGTTCCGGATCCACCGCCGTTCGGAATCTTCCGTTCTCATAGAGAATCTTTCCGTCGACCATCGTCAGGCATACGTTCTGCTTGCTCCCGCTGTACACCAGGTTCTTCTCCGGATCCGACAGCGGGTGCATGTTCGGCTGATGCAGATCAATCATGATCAGGTCCGCCTTCTGCCCCGGCGTCAGTGTCTCACATTCCTTCAGCCCCATCGCCCGCGCTCCGCCGACCGTCGCCATCCGCAGCACCTGTTTCGCCGGCACTGCCGAAGCGTCCCTCTCCCGGAGCTTGGAAAGACCCGTCACAAGAAACATTTCCCGGAACATATCCAGACAGTTGTTGCTGGCCGCGCCGTCGGTTCCCACCGCCACCGGAATTCCCCGGCACAGGAACTCCGCCACCGGAGCAATGCCGCTGGCCAGCTTCGCATTGGAGCCGGGGCACGTTACCGCAAAGAGACCGCGTCTGCGGAAAATCTCAAAATCCTCCGGAGCCAGCCAGATGCAGTGATATCCTCCGCCGCCGTAATCAAACAGCCCCAGCGCTTCCATCACCTGGGTCGGAGTTTTACCGTATCTTCCGATACACTCTCTGACCTCTTTCTCCGTCTCTGAATTATGGGCAAACACCGGTGCCCGGAATCTGTGCGCCAGATCCGCCAGCGCCTCCATTCGCTCCCTGGAGGTGGTATACTCCGCGTGAAATCCCAGGCGATAGCTGACAAGATCTCCCGGCCGGTTCCAGAGCCGGAAGCATCTCTCCTCATCCTCCGGCGACTGGCAGAAGTTATTCATCGCTCCCACAAGAACCGTGCGGAATCCGAAATCCCGGGCTGCCTTTCCCACTGCATCGGGAATCAGATACATATCGAAAGCCGCGGTAATCCCGCTGGTCAGATACTCCAGAAATGCCAGCTGCGCCAGCCAGTAAATCTTCTCCTCATCCAGCTTTGCCTCCATGGGAAACACCTGACAGTTCAGCCATTCGTCCAGCGGCAGATCGTCGGCATAGGAGCGGAGAAACGTCATCGCAGAATGAGCGTGTGCGTTTTTAAAGCCGGGCATCAGCAGATTTCCTCCGGCATCAATCTCCCGGTCAAACGGTCCTTCTGCTGAGAGCGCTTCCCTGCCGGGATTTTCTCCCACATAGGTGATACGGTCGTTCTCCACATGGAGTTCTCCCTCAAAGACCGGCCTTTTTTCTTCCATCGTAAGAATCCATGCATGGTAAATTCGAAGCTTCACTCCCGACTCCTCCTTTCCCTCTGCTCTTCCGGCTTTTCCGGACGGCGCCGCCTGTGTCCCGCTTACCGGCACATGTTCCGGATACTCTCCGTCACCAGCTGACGGAACAGAGGCGCCACCCGGTCGGCGGCCTCCTGAACCTCCTGATGGGACAGAGGCTGCTCCGTCATTCCGCAGGCCAGATTGGAGATGCAGGAGATTCCGCAGATTCTCATTCCCATATGGTTCGCCGCAACCGCCTCGCAGGCGGTGCTCATTCCCACAGCGTCCGCTCCGAGGATTCTGCACATTTTCACCTCGTGGGGGGATTCAAAATTCGGCCCGGTCAGCTGCAGATATGTCCCTTCCCGCAGGGGGATTCCCAGCTCCCGCGCCGTATTTCTGAGAATCTCCTGGAGATCCCTGTCATAAATCCGGCTCATATCCGGAAATCTCGGCCCCAGTTTCTCACTGTTCGGCCCGATCAGCGGCGACGGAACAAAGCTGGAAATCTGATCTGTAATCATCATAAAATCCCCTGCCTGAAAGTCATAATTCACGCCCCCGGCGGCATTCGTCAGAAACAGAATCTCCGCTCCCATCCTCCGCATCAGCCGGATCGGAAGCACCACATCCGTCATGGGGTATCCTTCATAATAATGAACCCGTCCCTGCATCATCACAACGGGAACCTCCCCCACATGGGCGAACACAAATCTTCCCTTGTGTCCCTGCACCGTGGAAACCGGAAACCCTTCGATCTCCCGGTAAGGAATCTCTCCCTCCACCGGAAAATGTTCCGCGTAATCTCCCAGCCCTGATCCCAGAACCAGCGCTGTCTTCGGCACAAAGGGAATCCTGTCCCTGCAGGATTCCAGACATCTCTCCAGTTTTTCAAAAACCTGTTCCATAACCAAGCACCTCCTGCCGCTGCCCTGTTGTCCGAAACACGGCCCAAACGATTATGTAATCATTATATCCGATTCCTCCTCAGAACACAAGAAACATTCATTTGTTTTAGGGAGAAAAGTATGTTATATTTGTGTTATCATAACTCACAGAAAAGGAGCAAAGCATGAAAAAAACTGTATTGGATGATTTCCTGAATCCACCGGTGCGCGACGGCTATATTCCCGCGCCCTATCAGCTGGAGGAAGGTGAAAACATCAATGACTTTTACCTGGAACCCGTACTGTTTCACAATCCGGGCGGTCCAACCATCGGCGTCACTACCTGCGGTGTCATCGTAAAGGACGGTCTGTTTTTCAAAGATATGGACAACGACGGCGTCCTGTCTCCCTATGAAGACTGGCGCAACGACGATGAAACCCGCGCCAGGGATATGGTGGCTCATCTGCCTCTGAACCAGCAGGCCGGTCTGGTGCTGAACACCCTCTGGAACACTCCTCTTTCCTTCACACGGGAAGAGGCCAAAGACGAAAATGGCAATATCGTTCCGGGAAAGATTTTCAAACGGTACGATCCCGAAGAACCGGAACCCAGCTCTCCGCTTCCGGGCGTCTCCATGCGCTGCGACGATTCCGATGTGCTGGAGCGCAAGCTGACCGCCGGCGTATACCGCGGCGAGATGCGCGCGGAAGCAGGGGTAGCCGCACTGTATCACAACATCGGAACCCAGATGCTGGAGTACGAAGCCTGCCAGGGCGGCGTGGCAATCCCCTACTCCCTGCATACCAATCCGATCAATATCGGCTATCCCGACTTTCTGGGAATGGGCGCGGCCTGCCTGGGAGACGGAAATTTTGATCTGGTATACGAGATGGCGGATACGGACCGGAAAATGATGAAAGCCTGCGGCCTGAATATTATGTACGGACCTCAGGTGGATGTGTCCACAGACCCCCGCTGGCCGAGAAACAGCGGAACCTACGGGGAGCGGCCGGACATCACAGCCGGGATCACCAGCGCCCTGGTGGAAGGATATCAGAACGGTTCCGACGGTCTGAATGAGGGTTCCGTGGTACTGACGGTGAAGCACTTTCCCGGCGACGGTCCTGCCGAAAACGGATTTGAACCTCACCTGCCCATCGGACAGTGGAGACTCTATCCCACACCAGGCTCCATGGAAAAATACCACCTGCCGCCGTTCCAGGCAGCGTTCGACAAAAAAGCGTCTGCGATCATGCCCGACTATTCCCGCATCAGCACCGACGGACGCAGCACGCCCCAGTACTACAGAGGCAGACTGACCTCCACGGAGGAAGTCCCGTCCGCTTACTCCAAAGAACTGATCACCGATCTGGCACGGGACGTCATGGGCTTCGAGGGTTATGTCAACTCTGATTCCGGCATCACCAGCGTTCAGATTTACGGCGTGGAGCATCTGTCTGTTCCGGAACGTTATGCAAAAGCGATCTCCGCAGGCACCGACGTGATCGGCGGAAATTCCGATTCCGAACATATTGTCGCGGCCGTCGAGCAGGGACTCCTTCCGAAAAAGGATCTGGATCGTGCCAATTACCGCCGTCTGCTGAGTCTGTTCAGACAGAAACGCGTGGACAATCCTTACCTTGATCCGGACGCCGCAGACCGTGTGCGGTCCGAAAACTTTGAAAACGCAAAGAAGGCTGCCTACAAGGCCTGCCAGAAAGAAGTCGTTCTGGCGAAAAATCACGACGGCGTATTGCCGATGGAGAAAGGCCGGAAAGTATATATTGCTGTATTTTCCGGCGACGATGCGGGGGCTGCCCTGGCTCAGTCCATGGGCGCGGGAGTTGCCGGCGATTCCAGCAACGAAGCGCTGCGCGGACAGCTGGCAGACATGTTCACCGCAAGGGGCTACCAGGTCGTGGAAACGCCGGAAGAATGCGATTACGCTTACCTCCATGTATGGCCGAAACAGAACAATATCGTATTCCTTCAGTCTGCAATGCCGGTGCTGGAACTGGTGGACGGAGAACTGACCGACGAGCGCGAAGTCAACAAGAGCCAGAAGAAAACCGGCCGGAAGATTCCTGTCCACACGTTGCGCGGCGTCGGCCGGATTTCTGAGCTCGCGGAAAAAGTTCATGCCGCCGGCGGCAAAGTCATCGCCACCTGCGTGGTCAGCAATCCCTGGATTCTGGACAGACTGGAGCCGTACGTGGACGGTCTCACATTCCAGTATACGGTTTCACCGGTGGCGATGAACAATGCGCTGGAATCCCAGATGGACGTTCTGTCAGGGGCGTACAATCCTACCGGAAAAATGAGCCTGACGATGGTATCCTCTCCGGACGTCATCGCGATCACCGAAAAGGAAATCAACGGCGTTGTCCGCGAGATCTGCGCGTCTCCCAACGATGTGCCGGGCTATGATAAGGATCCGTATATCGATCCGGAAATTCTTGCCAGAGTCAGGGGCAGCAGCTACGCATACTGCGACGCCGACGGAAACTATTACCGCTCCGGTTTCGGTCTGCGCTATCCTTCCTGCGAACACTGACACACGCAGGCCTGCAGGCGGCCGTTGGGCTTGGAACAAGGAGTTCCGCCCGCGGAACTCTTGCGCCGAACGCGGTCGCCTTAGCAACAGATTTCAAAAAAAAGGGCTGCCTGGAATTGATTTTCCCGGCAGCCCTCTTAAAAGGGGAGGATAAGTATTTCAAAGTTATCTTTGGTGAAGTTGTCCCTGGTGGGGGATCCAGTGGACATTCTTTATTATGCCCTCCCCTCTGTCTTTTATACACAGCGTTCTGCTTTTTTCAGAATTTCCTGCCGCTTCGCCTGCCTGTTTTGCCGTCAGCAGCAGTAAAATCCTCTGCCCCCGTAGCAGCAGCAGTTGCACAGCGCATTGATTGCAAGACATTCACAGCACCATTTTCCCATATCGGTTCCGGTACGCTCGTATCCATATCCTTCGCCCATATCCGTATACCACTGTCCGCCGCCCTGGAGCTGTGAAAGCAGCTGTCGGTACTGCAGATTGTCGGGTTCCATATTGACAGCGGTCTGTGCATCCTGGACAGCGCTGATGTTATTCCCAAGCCCCGCGTTGGCTATCGCGTGAAGATAATACCACTGTGCATTGTGGCGTGAAATATTGTTCAGGACGCGCATTGCCTCCTGATATCTCATGTTGTTGAGGAAATTTGCAGCCGCACGAAGCTCTGCGTCCTCGCTGCTGCCGCTCTGATAACCGCCGCTGTAACCACCGGTTCCATATCCATAACCTCCTCCGTAACCGCCGTAGTTTCCTCCGTAACCACTCTGCTGATAGGAGGAAGTACCGTTTTCCTTCTCCTCCATAATCTGCTTATAGGCCTGCTGTACCTGTTTGAATTTCTCCTCTGCTTCTGCTTTATTCGGATTATTGATATTGGCGTCGGGATGATATTTCCTGCTCAGCTTTCGGTAGGCCTTTTTGATTTCCTCCGTACTGGCGTCTCTGGATACCCCGAGCACCTCATATGGATCTGTCATCAATGTTTCTTCTCCTCGTCTTCACTTTCGCGTTTGTATTTGAGCACTTCATATTTTGTCCAGATACCAGCATACAATATATTTCTCAAAATGTCTACATTTTCCAGTATCGGAAGTTTCTCAAACGCTCTGGAAGCTTCCGCCGTCATCATCAGCAGAATCTTCTCCACGATGTCCTCAAACCCTTCTGTCTCCTGAAGAAAAATCAGAGGATTATAATTTCCCGTTTTTTTATCCTTCTCCACATCTTCATAGGCATCCATCAGGTAAATATATTTCCCGATATAAAATCCCAGACGCCCAAGATCCTCTTTCCAGATATCGTCCCGAAGCTGGTAGATCTCCGCCAGCACTTCTCCCGTATATCCTGCTGCCTGATCCAGATTTCTGGAATTTTCCGCCTCACAGATATGAATTTTTTTCAGATAATTTTTAACCGCCTTTGTCTGTCTCGGATATGCCTGCGCTACCTTCAGAAAAGAACCGCGGAGCGCTTTCGCTCCGATCAGCGCCGCATGATTTTTCTCATCCTCCCAGTCATCCAGCAGATTATAGTAAGTGAGCAGTATATTCATATCCGCCGCGTAACGGGTAAATTCGTTGCGCAGGCAGACATGCTTTCTGCCCGGATGCACAACGCAGCGATGCTCCTCCCGGACGGTTTTGTCCTCATACAGGCCCGTCAGCAGAATCGCAAGAAACGTCATGTCGTATGTAAGCGTTGCCTGCCCTTTCATGCCGTAGGCTTCCTTCAGATCCTGACAGACGCCGCAGTAATAAGCATGATATTTTTCATAGTCCTTGATTTTCAGGTCTTCTTTTCTGACCGTAACATATCCAAACATGCGGTATTCAATCCCTTTCAGGTGCGTTTGATAAATTTCGTATTACATTTCGGGCACCGGATCTCGATGGTTCCTTTTCCCCGGGGAACCCGAACCTTCTGCCGGCAGTGGGGGCACCGGAAATACGCGTAATTTTTGTCCCGGCGGGTTCCTGATCCGCCCCGGAAGACGCCTGTGATCCGATCCTTGATCTCCATGTATTTGTCATTTTCCGCCAGGCGTTTTGCGTGATTTCTGGAGAATACCCGGAAATAACACCATATCAGGAGCAGGAGAGACACAAAGTAAATCAGGCTGCTTCCTGTGATGAGCCCGATAATCATAAGTATAATCGCCGTCCAGAGGGAAAAATTCCCCAGCGGATCCATACCATATCGGCCGTACATAAAATTCGACAGCCATTCTCTGAATTTGTTCATAATCATTTACACATCCTTCATTTTATTATACCTAATACTCTATCGCGTTTATGCAGGAAATTCAATGTTCTCCCGATAAATTTTTTCTAAATTTTATCTTCCGTCGCAGAAACCTGTGGCACTGGCAGGGGATTTATGCTAGAGTATTTATATGATGCCAGGGTCAAAAGATCGTACTTTTCATGCTTGCATGAAAAAGTACGACTTTGAGGTGTTTTAAGATTTCGGGAGCACGAAGTGCGGAGAAATCCGTGGCATCATGGGGGCAAAATACCTTTTGAACCCAACAACTTTATATGGCCGGAATCCCTGTCGGTTTCCGGATAAGGAAAGGCAATGGAAAGGATGGAAACTGCAATGAATCTGAAGAGGATTGGTGCAATTGCCGGGATCGTGATTTTGCTGGGATTTGCAGTGGCGGCTATGGTGTTTTCATTCATTGATGCGCCGTGGGCCCGGCAGGCTCTGAGCGCTTCTCTGTTCTGCGCGATTGTGATCCCTGTTTTTATTTATCTTATGATGCTTGTGGCAAAGGTACTGCGGGGCAGGGGCGTTGACGATGATGCAGAAAAAAAACAGACAAAGGAACAGAAGCCGGAGAAAAATCCGGGCGAAAAGAGTTCAGTGAAATAAAAAAAGTTCAGGCAGAATCTTCTTTCCCGGAGAGAACGTCTGATAGGAAAGGCTGGTATGTATTTATGATTGATACGGTTGTATTCGATGTAGGAAACGTCCTGGTGGAATGGAATTACCTGGATTATCTGGATTCACTCGGTTTTTCAGAGGAGACAAAAAACGCAGTGGTAAAAGCTATCTTCCAGAATCCTGTCTGGAACTCTCTGGATCAGGGAACTGTTTCGGCGGAAGACGCGCTGGTCTCCTTTATCCGCACGGCCCCGGACTACGAGCAGGAAATCCGGACGGCCTTCGGCGGCTGTGAAAACTGTATTCACCTGTTCCCTTATTCGGTGGAATGGGTGCAGTCTCTGAAAGAACGGGGATGCCGGGTTCTGATTCTGTCCAATTATTCCGAATATCTCTTCGAGAAGACAAAGGACCGAATGGAGTTTCTGCCTCTGATGGACGGCACGCTGTTTTCCTATCGCGTTCAGATGGTAAAACCGCAGCCTCAGATCTACCGGAAGCTGATTGAAATGTTCGATCTTGTGCCGGAGCGTACCGTGTTTATCGATGACATGAAAGAAAATGTGGACGGGGCTGCCGCCTTCGGCATTCACCCGATACACTTTCTCGGATACGAGGATGCGAAAGAAAAACTGGCGGCATTGTTATCCTCTGATACAGCGGAAGATAAGTAACTGAGGTGGTTACAGTTCAGCGGGCTGAACTGTAACCACCTCAGTGACAAATTTCACGATGGATCTTGACAAAATCTCCCTACAGCTGTAGTATGAAATTATAAAACTACAGTTGTAGGGAGATTTTGTCATGAATCATTTATCAGATGCGGAATGGGCGGTTATGGAAGTTCTGTGGGAGCGGAATTCCTGTACCTTAGGCGAAATTTCAGATGTTCTGGCCGATTCCATGGGCTGGAGACAGAATACGGTTTATACCTATCTGACACGGATGGAAAAGAAAGGACTTGTAACGATCGATAAGTCCTGCAGTCCGCACCGTTATTCGTTCACCGTCAGTCGGGAAACCTGTGCCAGAGAGGAGCGTTCTTCTCTGCTCCATAAGGTTTACAAAGGCTCCGCCGGAAATCTGATCACTGCATTTCTGAAAGAATCCAGAATCTCCGAGGAGGAGCGCAGAAAGCTCCGGAAACTGCTGGATGACATGGAAGTCTGAAGCACGGACGCTGCGGAATCTATAAGACAGGGGGTGCTGCATATGACAGATCTATGGGGATTTCTTTTACAGACAATGGAAGCTTCCTGGGCGGCATTGTTTCTGCTGATCATCAAACGTCTGCTGTCCGACAAGCTTTCTCCCCGCTGGCAGTATGGAATCTGGAGCCTGTTTTTTCTCCGCCTTCTGGTTCCCGCCGGCGTGACAGGCCGATATCTTCTGACGTCTCCTGTGGTCGCTTTGCAGACTCTGCGGGAAAGTGCAGAATCCGCACTCTCGTCCCGGTTCTGTACCGCCGCTGCTCCTGTGAACGTTTCCTTTGGTCTTCCCCGGATCACCGGCAGACCCGGAAGCATCATAGACTGGCTGTTCGTGATTTATCTGGCCGGCGTGGTTTTCTGCATCGGACGGTATTTTTTCTCCTATCTCTGTCTGAGGCTTCTCCTTCGCGGCGGGCGGCCTGTACCTCCGAAACTGCAGGCGCAGCTGGATGCCGTATGCAGCCGTTATCACCTGAAGCCCTGCCGGGCAGTGATGCTGCTGGAAGCTCCGTCCGCTTTTATCTGCGGTGTGTGTTCGCCGGTACTGGTGCTGCCGACGGAAGAGATTGACGACAAAATCCTGCTCCATGAACTGCTGCACCGCCGTTCGATGGATGCGCTTCAGAGTATTCTCTGGAGCTTTTTCCGGTCGGTACACTGGTGCAATCCGTTTCTTCAGTATGTCTTCAACCGGATCGGAAACGACATGGAGTCCCTCTGCGACCAGCGGATCCTGGAGCGGCTGGAAGGGGAGGAACGGCGCAGGTATGGGAAAATCCTGCTGGACATGACCAACGACCGCTACCCCCGCGCGCCCGGAACAACCTCTCTCTCCAACGGCGGCAGAAATATCCGCAAGCGCATCGAGGCAATCACCCGGTTCCAGAAATATCCCCGGGGCATGGGGCTTGTCTCTGTGTGCATTGGAGCAACGCTGTTTTTTCCGCTGTTGTCCGGCGTATCCCGGGTGATACTCCCGACCGGGAGCGGAACCGGGACAGGTGCTTTCTCACGGGAGATCGCCGCAGCGCATCTGGTAAGCTGTACCACCGCCGCCGGCGCTCTGGATACATTCGCAAAGGGAGTGATGGATCTGAATCCTGTGTGGCTCACGGCCTCCGGAGGCGCCCTGGCACAGGAGCAGACAAGAGCCTTGATGGACGCCATCCAAACCGGTCGTCTGGTGTTCGACGGCAGTTATTATGTCTATAATCCCGAACTTCAGGAAGACGGAAGTTTCCGCCTGCTCCTGGTGTTTCCTTCAGATTCTGTATCTGCGGAAAACAGTCGTTCCTCTGTCGGCGCCGCCAGCCCCGATACGGGCTGTTATGTATTTCCCGTCAGACTGCATTGCAGCGCCCACAGAACCTGGACTGTGGAAGTTACCGGCGATTGTCTCAGCTTTCTGACCGATGATGCTTTCGGTTTTGCCTACGGCTCCGACAGTCTTCCGGCCATGTCAGCCGAAAAGAAAGGGGATACCGGCACATTTTTCGGAAGCTTTCAATTGATCTACACGGTGGAACAGTCCTGGGATACGGAAGCCGGCTCTCCCGGATTTCTGACGGGAATCACAAAGCCGGAATCCTATTTCACCCCGTTTCCGGATACGGACGCCGTTTTCGCCTCCGCTTTCTGCAGCCGGAATTTCCAATGGACGCCCGACGAAGCGTTTCTCGCCTCCCGGACGGCGTCCCATGCGGAATTATATGTGACATTTACCAATGAAACGGCCGACGCGCCCGCTGACCTGAGCAAGACTGTTTCCGGCCTGGATCCTGTGGAAAATTATGAGGGAAGTGACTTTTTTACCGTCGGCAGCGACTTCGCTTCTGCCTCCTGGAACGGGGAACTGTACACAGGCGGCGGTTCTTCTTTCGGTCAGACCGGCGGTTCTGTTTCCTTTCCGTCGGAAACTCTCTGCAGAATGGATCTTTCTCTTGACGGCATTCTGCAGGAAACTGCGTTCTTTACTGTTAAGAAAGGAGTGATTTCATGAAATCCAACAGCTACCTCGACTCTCTGACGCGCATTGCCTGGGCTTACCTTTTTCTTTTCCTGAATCTTTCGGCGAACAGCCGTACTGTGTCCGTAAATCTGTTTCCGGACTGGATCGGATGGCTTCTGATTTTTCAGGCACTTCCGGCAATCGAAAAAGAGGAGCGCACCGCAGCCCTTCTCAGGCCTGTGGTCGTGCTCCTCGGCATCTTCGACGCAGTCAACTGGATCGCTTCCCTGTTCACCGGAAAGCCGCTTTCGCTTCCGCTGCTGCAGCTGATCGCTTCTGTCCTCACCCTGTATTTTCATTTTCAGTTTCTGACAGATCTGGCGTCAGTGGCCAGTGCGCACGGTCTTCCCCGTTTTTCCGCACGCCTGCTGCATATGCGCACTGCCGCCACACTGTGCAGCGCAGTCTTATCGGTGCTTTACTATATCGGTTCTCTGGACGCGCTCTCCGGAATCCTCTTGTTTTTCCTGATCGGCGTATCTCTGATTCTCGCCGTCTGGTTCCCGGTGTCCCTGTTTTCCTTTAGGAACGAAGAACGCCGGCGGGCGTTCTAACCGTTCAGTCATCCCTGACGTTGAGAACGTATTCTCCGTCCGTCTCTTCGGTCAGCCAGTAAATGTTCATCTCATCCGGTTCAAATTCTTCTCCCAGTCGGGCAGTCACCGTCTGGTGGCTGTCCAGCCGGATGGTCACAACACAATCCTCTCCCCCGGACGGGCTCACGGAAAAATACGCTTCCGTCCCCGGGTTCATATACTGGCTGTTTACCGCCTCCTGCGGTATTCCGTTTTTCTGATAGCTGACGCTGATCGCGTAAATCACATCCTCTGAATCATTTCCGATTACCAGGTTGCACCCTCTGCGCTCCAGCGTCTCTGTTTTTATCTCTCTTGCCGCCCAGCTTGCAATCCCTCCTGCCGCGGCTCCTGCAACGACTGTACACACCAGCGCCACAATCCATTTTTTCATACTTACCTCTTTCTGACACATTTCACGCGTCAATCATGGCAGAAACGTATCTTCCGTATCTTCATTGTACCGCCTGTTCTCCCAGAATCCCGGGCAGAACCTCCATGGTCTTCGAGACCACATAGCCGCTTCCGCCCCGATCCCTGACATCCTGCACCATTGTCATCAACAGGAAGGAATCCTCCATCTCCCGGTCCGGCGTCAGAATCCCAAGCCATCCCAGCTCTGTGCCGTCCGTGTCCTCCTGGCTGTCCTTGATCTCGGCGGTTCCTGTCTTTCCCGCGAGAGTGACTCCCTCCATCCGGCACCCGTGAGCGGTTCCCTCCGGCTGCTCCACCACCTGGATCATATCATTTTTCACCGTCTCAGCGGCTTCCTCCGTAAACGCGTTCTCCACCCAGACCGTCGGCTGACGGTCCTCCGTGACACGAAGATAAGGTTCTATCATATCTCCGCCATTGACGAACGCGGAATACATTGCGGCCAGATGCAGCGGATTGACCAGGATCTGCCCCTGTCCGTATCCGCTGTCCGCCAGCTGAATCTCCGTCCATTCCCCCTCTTCATTGGCATAGGTGGATTCGGTCGTCCAGATATCAAACGGCACTCTCTCGTTAAAGCCGAGACGATCCAGCTGCTCTGTCAGCGTCTCCTGGCCCATGTTCAGCGCGGCGCGGGCAAAATAAATGTTGTCGGACAGAACCATCGCATTCTCCAGGTTGGCCGGATCCGTCCCGTGAAGCGTCGTCACATAATAATTGCCCCAGCTTTCATCTTTCTGCCAGCTGGTGCCGGCGGCTCCCATATCTTCCTCCGCATCCAGCGTACCTGTACTGAAGCCGATGCCTGCGATAATCGGCTTAAAGGACGATCCGGGAACAAAGGTTGCCCGAAACCGGTTCAGCATCGGCTGCGCCTCATTCTCACGGATGGCGTTCCAGGTATTCTCCGACATTCCAAGAACAAACAGGTTGTTGTCATAAGCGGGAGTGCTCACCAGCGCCAGCACCTCCCCGGTTCTTGGATTCATTGCCACAGATACGCTCTGGTCCTCCTGATACACCTCATACAGCTGTCTCTGCAGTTCCGCATCGACGGTAAGGGTGATATCCGTCCCGTCAACCGCTTCTTTCCGCAGGACCAGCTCTTTATCCGCTCCGTCTTCGTCGACAATCATGATCTGGCAGCCGGAACTTCCCCTGAGTTCTTCCTCGTAAAGGCTCTCCACGCCGCTTTTTCCGATCACGCTGGAAGTGGTGTATCCCTCTCCCTCATGTTTTTCCAGCTCCTCTGCTGTGATATTCTGCACATATCCTACCAGATGCGCCGCCGCTTCCCCGAGAGGATATACCCGTTCCGATGCATCCGTAACCATAACCCCCGGAATCTCAAGAAGCTGTCCCGCCAGGGAATCCGACGACGGCTCGTTCATGGATGCTTTTCCCAGAACCTCCATATCCAGCCCGCTTTTCTTAATCTCCCGGATCGGAACAAAGGAATCATCCTTCACCCAGGATGCCGACAGCTTGTTCTGAATTGCATCCACCGTGGTATCCAGAAGCTCCGCCAGTCTCTGCAGATCCTCCGGCTCCCCGCTCATTTTCCCCGGTACCAGACCCACCGAGGAGACAACTCCCTGCCCTGCCAGGAGAATCCCGTTCCGGTCATAAATACTGCCTCTCTGCGCATTCAGCGTTTCCACTCTGACCTTGTCTTCCTCCTGAAGATTCGGAAAAATCAGCCCGTCATTCCAGGAGAGCAGATAGTCCTCCCGTCCGTCCTTGTGAAACACCGCCGTCTGACGGAAAGACACTTCTCCGGCCAGCGTATCCATCGTCATCTGATACGTCACACTCTGCGTGGTTCTTCCGCTGGTTCTGTTCTCATTTCCCTCACTGAGAATCTCCACCATGATATTCTCCGCTTCGATTCCCTCATAGATCTTTCCGTTTCTTTCCGTAAACGTCTCTTCGTCGGTCTCCCTGCGGCTTTCCTCGTCCAGCAGGCGGTACATGGTTCCGTATTCCCTCTGATTCAGCGCTTCCGTGTATGCCTCCAGTGTTTCAGCGGCAGTTCTGTTGCCCCTGCCTGCCAGCGTCCAGGCGATTCCGCCTCCCGCGGCCGCAAGGACAAGCAGAGCCGCCAGTGAAACCAGCCATCGTCTCTTCTTCATGCGATTCTCCTTTTCCCGTGTACTCAGCGATCAGTCAGAACGTTTCATAAATCGTAACAGTTCAGCTGGCTGAACGGTTACCATAAATCTGCAGACATTGTCTCCAGAATCTGGAGACTCTTCATTTTTCTGTCCATATATTTTCCGGACAGAAGATTCATCAGATGTTCCAGTTCTCTGAGGACTTCCTCTGTCACAGTAAAAGTATACAGCTTTTCCAGCGGTGACGCAATCACATACCGACAGGTATACAGGGCAGATTCCGACAGCTCCAGACCGCCTCTTTTGGCAGACGCGCATTTGCCGCAGAGCATTCCGTCGTGCTGCAGGGAAAACACTTTCAGTTCCGTCGTCGTCCCGCATCCGGCGCAGGCAAACAGATCCGGATATTCTCCGTTGAGCACCATCGCTTTCAGCTCAAAAATCCTGCGGATCAGCCGAACGGGGATTCTGTTTCTGATCAGGGCTTTCAGCGAAATGTAGAGAAGATTCAGCATCTGTGTCTCATCGTTCTCCTCCCGCCCATAATAATCCGCCAGCTCCATAAAATAATATCCATAGTAAACGCCTGGCTGCATCGCAGCCAGGCCTGTAAAATATTCCCGTATGGACGCCTGCTGAAGGCTGAAGCTGTTTCTGCCCTCATAGATCGTAAAGGTACCGAAGGCGAACGTATTGGAGGCAGCCATCAGCGGACTGTTCATCCTCCTGGCTCCACGGGCGAAAGCCGTAAGTTTTCCCCGCTCCCGGGTCAGAAGCACCAGACGCCGGTCATATTCCCCGATCGGCATTGCAGACAGGATCATCCCCGTCACCTGCATTGCTTCCCCCATTCCGCTCGCCTCCTTTTTCAAATCTATTCCTCAAGCTTCTTTGCGTCATAGCCAAAGTTTTTTATCAGGAAATCACTGTCCCGCCAGTCTTTTTTCACTTTTACCCACAGCTGCAGGTTGACCTTCTGCTCCAGAAGCCGTTCGATTTCATACCGGGCGTTGCTGCCGATCTTTTTCAGCATTGCCCCCTGCTTTCCGATAATAATGCCCTTATGGGAATCCTTCTCGCAGATAATGGTTGCGTCAATATCCGTGATTTTTCCTCCGCTCCGCTCCTTCATGGAATCAATCACCACTGCGATTCCGTGAGGAATCTCCTCACTCAGCGCATGGAGGGCTTTTTCCCGGATGAGCTCCGCCACAATCTGACGCATCGGCTGATCCGTGATGGTATCCTCATCATAAAACTGCGGACCGTAGGGCAGGTATTTGAAGATGCAGGAAATAATATCCTCCGTGTTAATGCCTCTCAGCGCAGAGCAGGGGATGATCTCATCAAACTCGTACAGTTTCCGGTAAGTATCGATAAACGAAAGGATTTCCTCCTTTTTTACCGTGTCCACTTTATTGATGACGAGAATCACCGGAACAGAAATTTTTTCAAGCTGCTCCGCGATATGGCGCTCACCGGCGCCAATAAACGTCGTAGGCTCCACCAGCCAGAGAACCACATCCACGTCCCGGGCCGTCCGCTCTGCCACATGGACCATGTATTCGCCGAGCTTGTTTTTCGCCTTGTGAATCCCCGGAGTGTCAAGAAATACAATCTGTCCCTCCTCGCAGGTGTACACTGTCTGAATCCGGTTTCTGGTTGTCTGCGGCTTCCTGGACGTAATGGCAATCTTCTGTCCGATCAGATGATTCATCAGTGTGGATTTTCCCACATTGGGACGGCCGATCAGCGCCACAAAACCTGATTTATACTGTTCATTCATTCGCTCTTCTCCCTATCTGAACTTGTCCGGCGCCGGGCCGGATCATTTGCATAACCGTTCCGCCGGCGGTACGGTTTCCTTTTACAGCTTGTCGATCGCTCCGAACAGATCCTTCTCTTTCTGGATCGCCGCCTCGCTTCCGATGACACAGAGATGATTCTGAGCCAGCGCCGCTTCCACCAGATCCGCGGTTTTCCGGATATCTTCCGCCGTCGCGCACAGCACCTCGTCGCGCTCCTTCTGGAAATCCGCTTCCGTAAGCTTTGTGAACCATGCGTTCATCGAAACCTGGCCCTTCGCCGCAGGGTTCATGGGCACATCCAGCTCGCTGATCGTCCCGATGATATATTTTGTCATCTCTCTCTCGTCCGCGTCAAAGCTGCGGATATATTCCGGGCAGTGCCGATAGACTTCCAGGGTTCCGGACAGATTCGGATCACGGTAGGAGACGAAATAAACATTTCCTTTTCTCTGGAATCCTGCAGAGCAGCCGTAAGCACCGCCTTTTACGCGGATATTGTTCCACAGATAATCGTAGCTGAGAATCACCTTCAGAATCCGCAGCGCGCCGGTATACTCAAATCCCGCTTTCCTGTAATTTCCGCAAAGAGCCACATACTGCACCTGGCCGGACGTGCAGAACGCCTCGTTCTTCTGTGAAAAGTCATAGCTGATCGACCCGGACGGCGCCGGCCCTGTATACAGGCTTTCCTTCAGCTTCGGGACCTCCTGTTTCATCCGCTCCAGCCCTTCTTTGTCCGCCGTCAGGGAAATCATCAGGTTCTCCGGGCGGAAGATTTCTTTTGCCAGATCTTCCAGCGTCCTGCACAGCGCTTCCTTCCTCTCGTCGAAGTTGGCTTCCAGATCTTCCACCAGCTTGTAAAAGCTGATGCCCGCCGTACGATCCTGGAACCAGGACATGGCTGAATCATAGGAAGACGCACGCATCACCGCAGTGGAATTGCCCGCGCTTGCCAGGCTTTCCTGCAGCCGTGACTTCAGGCTGGCGAGAATCTCATACAGCCGCTTCTCATCCCTGAGATTCGAGGTTGTCAGAACCTCTTTTATCATGGAAAAGACGAATTCCGTCTTCGGATACAGATATTTCGCACGCACTCCGAACATGCGGAAGCAGTCTTTCTCCTCCTCCGGCTTTGAAAATACCTGCAGGCCGCAGCTGATGCCTCCGCTGTTTGCGTTGATGGTATGGAACAGTTCGCCATAGCTGTAATGTTTTGTGTCCACATATCCCAGAACCGATTTCAGAATTCCCATATAAGGGATCTGCTCATTGGGCACGCGCTCTGTGTTGAACAGCAGCGTCAGATATCCGATTCCATTGGTAAAGAGGTCATGGTGAACCACCTGTACGCCGTCCACCTGGTGTTCTTCGTTATACAGACGGATGGATTCCTTCCGGATATCCGACCGCTTCAGAAGCGGAATCTTTTTCTTTACTTCTTCACCGTCCTCTTCCTCCTGGTAAGCTTTCAGCTCCGCAGTCTGGCGCACCAGTTCCTGAACCTGCTCCCGGCTCAGTCCCGCCTTGTACTCCGCCAGCTTTTTCTCAATCGCTTCCTCTCTTCTGGACGCAAGACCCGGTTCCGGATACAGAGTGACAATGGCACAGTGCGGATTGTCCAGCAGGTATTCCTGAATCAGATGTTCAAAATAACCCTGACCGGCCAGTGTCTTCAGTTCGTCATAGACGTCCAGCTGTTTCAGATAGCTCCACGGCTGCTCCTCGCTGTACAGCCAGCTGTCAAACAGGTCGATGCCATAAATCAGGCCTTTCGGGAAAGAACCGTAATCCGCCTCCCGGAAACGGAATTCGAAATAATTGATTCCCGCCTCCACCGCTTTCTGATCGATGCCGTCTTTTACGATATTCTGCAGTGTGCTGCGGATAATTTCGAGAAACTTCTCCCGGTTCTCCTCCTTCGCATTCTTCGCCACGATGGAAAAGAACGGCTGCAGGATTCCGTCCTCATAGGAACCGTACACGTCTTTTCCGATCCGGGCGTCCAGAAGCGCCTGCTTCACAGGAGCTCCCGGCGCATCCAGAAGAACATACTCAAGAACCGAAAACGCCAGACACAGACGCACATCCAGCGCTGTTCCGACCACCATATTGCAGGAGAGATACGTATTGTCCTCCTCCGTCTCGTTCTCCAGCACCGGATACGGAATCCGCAGCTCCCTGGGGGCGTCGAACGGCTTCTGCATCGGAATCTGGGATTCCACCGGGATCTCCTCAAACGCACAGAGATATTTCTCATCCATCCATGCCAGATACTCTTCCATATTCATATTGCCATACAGATAGATATAGCTGTTGGACGGGTGATAATATTTTCTGTGGAAATCCAGGAATTCTTCATAGGTCAGATCCGGAATACAGGACGGATCGCCGCCGGATTCCACTCCGTAGGGCGTGTCCGGGAACAGGCTGTTGAAAATTTCCCGCTCCAGCACTTCGTCCGCAGAGGAGAACGCCCCTTTCATCTCGTTATATACCACACCGTTGTAGCTGATCGGAGCATCCTCGCTCTCCAGCTGATAGTTCCATCCCTCCTGGAGAAAGATTTCTTTCCGCTCGTAAATATTCGGATAAAAAACCGCGTCCAGATATACATGCATCAGGTTTCTGAAATCCGTATCATTGCAGCTTGCCACCGGATACATGGTTTTGTCCGGGTACGTCATCGCATTGAGGAATGTATTCAGCGACCCCTTGACAAGTTCCACAAACGGATCTTTCAGCGGAAATTCCCTGGAGCCCTCCAGCACGCTGTGCTCCAGAATATGCGCCACGCCGGTGCTGTTGGCCGGAGGTGTGCGGAACGCAATATTGAATACTTTGTTTTCATCGTCGTTTTCCATCAGAAGTACCCGCGCGCCGCTCTTTCTGTGGCGGAGCAGATACCCTTTCGCATGGATATCGCGGATTTCCTCTTCCTTGATCAGCTCATATGCCGGACAGTTTTCTATATTCATAAGCCTTCGTCTTCCTTTCTGTCTCATTTGATGCAGCAGTTCAGCCCGCTGAACGGTTGCCATTTGATTCCTTTCTACACAGCAGTTCAGTTGTTGCTGTTTTTTTCCTCCTGCGGAACAAACCGCTGCGCAATCAGGTTCAGAAGATCCCTGTTCAGGAGCAGATTAAAGCCCGCCGGATTCAGCACAAAGCCTTTGGAATCTTTCAGCACCTGTGCCGGAAGTTTGGAAAAAGGCAGATTGAGCGCGCGGAACTTCTGAACGGAATTGGGATACATCCGGATAATTTCGTGGAGATCCGTAAACACCGGCTGAAAAATTTCATTTTTATTGTTTTTCAGCACGACAGCCCCCAGCTGCTTCCCTTTGCTCTCCTCTCCCTCCGGATTCGGATTTTCAATCACCGGAAGGATCACTGTGGAGCGGCCGATATTGACAAGCATTTCTTCCTCCAGTTCATGCAGCCGCCGGTTTCTCTGGGGATCGTCCTTCGACTGGTCCGGGCGGCGCGCCTCCTGGAAGAAATAGGCAGCGGTCAGCTGCAGCAGCGGATTGGACACCGGCTTCTGTCTGTTCTGATCCGGTTCGGGAAGCCTTACAATCTTATCCAGGTCCATCCGGGTCACATTTATCTCGTCATGATACAGCACCGCGTTTACTCCGTCCTGATACAGCTCGTTGTAAAACTGCAGAATCGCTTTTTCATTTTCCAGCTTGCGGATCGCCAGCGGAATTTTCTGTTTCATCATCTCCTGACAGAATTTTTTCGCATTCTCCAGTTCCGTAAACAGATGAATCTCATCGTCGAAGGTTTCCTCGTCACACTGAATGTAGGGCATTTTGGTCAGGGGAGAATAGATTGCAAACAGCGTCTTCATCGCCTGGATTTTTTTGATCATAAATGTATTGTCAACTGTCATGTTTTTGTCCTTTCCTCTCTACTGAATACCATATATGTTCTGATTATAGCACAAAATATCACAGTTGCAAAAGGGATTCTGAAGAAAACAGAAAGAGGGCGTCACAGTTCAGCTCGCTGAACTGTGACAAGCTGGCTGAACGACAAAAGCCGGAGGCAGATGATATGCATACCATCTGCCTCCGGCTCTGAGTCAAAGTACAAGTTCCGCGCTGCTGCGGTCCAGATACAGTCTGGCCTCCGGGCATCTTCGCAGAATTGACGCCGGACAGGTTGCCGAAATCGGTCCGCAGAGTGTGTCGTGAACTCCGGAAGGTTTTTAAAAAGTATGTGGGAATCAATCCCGCCAGATACCGCTCAGAAGTAATTCTCCCGCGGGCGGAAGGTATCCTTACTCTTCCACAACTTTTTTCAGCTGTACCGCCATATACTGCCTTCCCGGCAGATCAATGTGCATTCTTCCTTTCATGACGCCTCTGTCTTCCACCGTCATATTCCAGGTATCGATAACTTTCACATGAAACCTGGTGGTATCGTCGAAATAATATTCCTTCGACGACGGACGCATAAAGCTGTAATAGATCAGATAATAGTCTTTCACCGGCTGTTCTGCCCAGCTTTCTTCCGGAACGGCCCGCACCTCCCCGAAATGATCTCCGTCATAACGGAGGCCGATGCCCGGAGTCTCCCGGAGAATCTCATGCAGCAGCCGGAAGCGTTTCTGGCTCTCTCCGCGGAGGGTTCCTCCGTGGGACCACCACAGCACATGTTCCGGGTTGAGATAAGTCTCTCCGTGTCCCGCGTAGCCGCCGCGGCAGGCCGCCTCCCAGAACCGGCGCACCAGCTCCTCTGCGGTGATATTTCCCCAGCCGTGAGGAATGTCTCCCTCGTAAGCGATCTCGTCCAGCACTACCGGCTTTTTCCACCGGATTCTCCATTCGTCCGTGTATTCTGCCGTCCGGTACATATCCTGGCGCTGAATGCTGCAGTGGGTCACCCAGGGACGGCTGTGATCGTAAAACGGTCCGCAGTTATGAATCGAGCGCAGATGCCCGTAAGGGTCCTTTTCACAGATGATTTCCGCATAGTGCTCCCAATCTTCCACACGCTTGGCCCGCAGCAGATCATACTCATTGGCCAGCGACCACCAGACATTGCGGTAGGCGGAAAATCTCGCCAGCACATACTTCCAGTACAGATCATCCTGCTCCCTTGTCATGCAGGAAAAGCCCCACCGGTCATAGGGATGCATGACGATCAGGTCCGCCTCGATCCCCATGTCACGAAGCTGCTCCACACACCATTCCAGATGCCGGAAATGCTCCGGATGGAAGCGTTCCAGATCCCAGTCGTTCCCTTCGGCCTTCCCCTGGAACTGCCAGAAATTTTCGCTGGTCAGCACACTGGAATCCATCGGAGTCCCCTCGTAGGGATACGAACGGGGTTCCCCCAGATTATAATCATAATGCTTCGGGAAGATGCAGAAACGGATCTTGTTGAACGCACTGTTTCTCAGGGTTTCCAGCGTCTGCGCGATCCGCTCATCCGACTGAAGCGCCCACACATAACAGGTCGTTCCGATGGAATAATAAGGGGTTCCATCCTCATAGGCAAAGTGGTAGGTATTTGCCACCCGGACCGGCCCGTGATTCCCTTTGCCCGCGGGAAGGACCTGAAAACTTCCGGTCATCGGCTGTTCCAGAAAGCCCGCCTCCAGCCGGTAGGTGTACCTGCCCTCAAACGACGGCATGAAACGCACCCTGTAGCATCCGTCCCCATCATAAAATCCGTCTGCGATGACCGTCTCATTCTTTCCGGAAAAGGTTCCCCTGATCCACTGTTCGGTAAACGGATTTCCGTCGGACGGTCCGCCGCACGCCGTCTCAAACACTCCCCAGCGCTCCACACACTGCAGCTTTCCGTCCTCGCTGCGCGCCGGCTCTGCCATCTCTGTTTTCCGTGTCTGCCATGTCTGCTCCATTTGCTTGTTTCCTCCTCCCTGTCTGCCTGCATTTCGCAACAGTTCAGCTGGCTGAACTGCAACATCACTTTTCGCTTCCCCAGAAAATATAGCTTCCTGCCGGAACCTGCCGCTTTGTCCCGTCGATCACCACAGATACCGGCATTTCCGCTTCAATCTCATAGCGGATACCGCCGTCCTGGTACTCCCACCGGGAACGCACCAGACCGTGTCTCGTCTCAATGGAGGCCTCCAGCCATCCGAGACGGCGGTCCGGCTTCGGAGCCACCTGGGCCTGTGCAAAACCGGGTTCCAGAGGACGGATTCCCGCCGCTTCCTCGTAGATCCAGTCCGCCACAGAACCGTAGGCATAATGATTGAAAGAATTCATGTCCGCGCTCCAGAAACCGCCGTCCTCCATGATTCCGTCCCAGTGCTCCCAGATCGTCGTCGCTCCTTTCGTCACCGGATACAGCCAGGAAGGGTACTCCCTGCGCAGCAGCAGCGTGTAGGCCAGATCCGCATGGCCGTAGCTGCTCAGCACATGGAGAAGAAACGGAGTTCCCACAAACCCTGTCCGCAGCTGACAGCCGTCCTTTTTCACCAGTTCCGCCAGCTCATCTGCCGATTTCTGCGGATGTTCCGCCAGGCCGAACCAGACTGCAACCGTATACTCCGTCTGCGTGCGGTACTCAGGATAGGCAGCCCGGAAAGCGGCGACAATCGCCTGATACAGCGCCTCGTACTCTGTCACGTCTTCTCCCAGCACATGCCCCGCCCGGATCACCAGCTGCGTGGAATGTGCGTAAAAGGCAGATGCGATCAGTTCCTCCCTGCTGGATCCCTTATAACTTCCGGACGGCGCGTCCAGTCCCAGCCAGTCCCCGTAGTGGGTTCCGCCGGTCCACAAATTGGGAGTGTCCGTCGCATGGGTGATGTAATCCACCCACTTTTTCATGCTCTCAAACTGGTCTGCCAGAACCTTCTGACTGCCGTAAGTCTGGTAAATCTGCCACGGGCAGATCGTCGCCGCATCGCCCCAGGCAGCGCTGGGCGTGGAATTCTGCAGATAGTCCGGAACCACATGTCCCACCGCACCGTTCTCATACTGATCCGCCGCCAGATCGTGAAGCCATTTTATGAAAAACTTTTCCACATCGAAATTATAGCTTGCCGTCTTCACAAACACTTCCGCATCCCCGGTCCACCCCAGACGCTCGTCCCGCTGAGGGCAGTCCGTGGGAACGTCCAGGAAATTTCCCCTCTGTCCCCAGAAAATATTGGAGAACAGCCGGTTCAGCTCCGGGACGCCGCAGCGCAGGCGGCCGGTCTGCCTCAGATCCGAATAGACTGCAATTGCCGTAAACTGTTCCGGCTTCGCCTCTCCCGGAAATTCCTCCAGCTTCAGATAGCGGAATCCGAAAAAAGTCAGAACCGGATGCCAGGTCTGCACTCCCTCCCGGCAGATATACCGGAGCTGCGCCTTCGCTCCCCGGTAATTCTCCCTGTAAAAATTGCCTTCCGCATCCAGCACTTCTCCGTGAAGAATCCGAACCTCCTGTCCGGCCCGTGCATCCACAGTAAACTCCACATATCCGGTCACTTCCTGGCCAAAATCCACAACCGTCTCTCCTGCCGGCGTTACAAAGACGCGTTTTGCCCGGACACGTTCCTTCTCACAGATTTTTTCTCCTTCCTGGGGAATCAGATTGTCGCAGGGTTTCTCAAACACCACGGCGTTCTGCCACTGTATCGGGCGGACCTGCGCGTCATACCATTCTCCGTCATAAATCTCGCTGAACCTCACCGGGCTCTCTGCATACTGCCAGCTTCCGTCTGTTCCGATCACCGTCCGGTTTCCGCGGGAATCCGTCAGATAAAGCTCCGCAAACACTCCGCACGGCTGCGCCTGTCGCTGTCTCTTCTCCTCGTTTTCCACAAATCCCGGCATAGGCGACCGCGCCCAGCCCTTGCCGACGGTAATTTCCAGACAGTTGTCCTCTTTCAGCAGTTCCGTAATATCATATACCTGATACTGCAGACGCGTGCGGTAAGACGTCCATCCCGGCGCAAGCACGTAGTCGCCGACACGCACTCCGTTCAGCCGCGCCTCATAGACACCGACTGCGGTAATCAGCAGTTCCGCCTTTTCTGTCTCTTCTTCTTTCTTCCACTCTTTCCGGAACACCGGGCAGATATCCCCCAGATCTGCCTTGGGACGGATCCATTTCCCCTGAAACTCCATACTGCTTTTCCTCCTTCTCCTTTTTTTGCAACCGTTCCGCCAGCTGAACGTTAACCTTTTTCGGCGGCCCGCCTGCACTTGTACTTTTCGTTGTCTGAACTGTATTTATTATATACGATTTTCGTGCGGCAGAACAGAAGGTAATTTGATATTTTGTATCCGATCCGTCGCGAAGCGGATTTCCATGGCCGGATACCGTAACTGTTCCGCTGACTCCGACTGGTCGAACGGGTTCAAAAAGGCCGCAAAGACAGAATTATCATCGTTTCTGTCTTTGCGGCCTCTGCTGCAGATCCCGTATTTCAGCGAAACGGTTGCTGCATCTTATTTGTAACAGTTCAGCCAGCTGAACTGTACCTCTTATTTTACTGTAGATTCCCGGATAATTTTCCGGATCGGCAGCACGCTTGCCGGCGTCACCGACAGTTCATCAATGCCCATCCGCAGAAACTCGCCTGTAAGCGTCGTATCCGCTCCCAGTTCCCCGCAGATACCGACCCAGCATCCGCTCTTATGGCCGTTCTCCACCACCATCCGGATCATCCGGAGCACAGCCGGGTGGTGGGAGTCATAGATGGAATCAAGCTTTGCATTCTGGCGGTCAATGGCCAGCGTATACTGCGTCAGGTCATTGGTTCCGATACTGAAGAAATCCACTTCTTCCGCCAGAAGATCGCTGATCATCGCCGCCGCCGGCGTCTCGATCATGATTCCCTGTTCAATCTCGCCCACCGGAATATCCTGGCGCTCCAGTTCCCTGCGGACCTGTTCCAGAATCTCCCGACACTTTCTGACCTCATCCACGGAAATGATCATCGGATACATGATGCCAATATTTCCATAGGCGCTGGCTCTCAGGATCGCCCGAAGCTGGGTACGGAAAATCTCTTCCCGGTCCAGGCAGATCCGGATTGCGCGGTATCCCATGGCCGGATTGTCCTCGTGATCCAGATGGAAATAGTCCACCTGCTTGTCCGCGCCGATATCCAGGGTACGGATGATCACCTTCTTGCCTGCCATATTCTGAGCGACGGTCTTGTAGGCCTGGAACTGTTCCTCCTCGGTGGGATAATCCGATTTTTCCAGATACAGGAATTCACTGCGGAACAGGCCGATGCCGTCCGCATCGTTGGTCAGAACCTTCGCCGTGTCTCCCACGCTTCCGATGTTGGCATAGAGACGGATATGCTTTCCGTCCAGCGTCACATCTTCCTTGCCCTTCAGCTCCTGCAGCAGTTCTCTCTGCCGCTCTTCTTCCTGTTTCTTCTCCTGGTAAAGCTTCAGCGTCTCTTCATCCGGATCCAGAATCAGTGTGGCAGTGACGCCGTCGATTACCGCGGTTCTTCCCTCCAGTTTTTCATCCACAGGTATTCCGATCAGCGCGGGAATATTCATCGTGCGGGCCAGAATCGCTGTGTGGGAATTGGAAGAGCCGAACTCTGTGACAAATCCGAGAAGTTTTGTCTTGTCCATCTGAACCGTTTCGCTGGGCGCCAGATCTTTTGCTGCCAGAATCACCGGCTCGTCGCCCAGAGCGTTTTTCGCCGTGGCTCCGTGGAGCACGGAAACCACCCGCTCTGAAATATCTTTGATATCTGCAGAGCGCGCACGAAAATATTCGTCGTCCATCTCCTCGAACATCTTCGCAAAGTTGTCGCCGGTGGTGGCCACTGCGTACTCCGCATTTACCTTCTGCGATGAAATCGTATTGCGGATAGAGTCATTGAAGTCATCATCTTCCAGCATCATCGCATGGACGTCAAAAATCGCTGCGTTCACTTCGCCGACTTCCTTCAGCGCCTTCTCATATAATTCGTGCAGCTGTTCCAGCGCCGTTTCCTTTGCAGTCTCGTAGCGCTGCAGTTCTGCCTCCGTGTCCTCCACACTGACTCTCTGCACAACCTGTTCTCCCTTGGAGTAATAATGGATTTTTCCAATGGCGACTCCCTTCAGAATCGACTTTCCCTCAAATTTTTCCATAGTTTCCTCTTTCCTGACGCACCTGCTGCGTCATCCAGGTAAATCTGGAAGTTTACTTCCAGACGTTCGCTCTCCTTCCCCTGTGGGACTTCAGAAGTTTTCTCTGAAAAACTTCTCTGTCTCTGCAATCGCCGTATCTTCGTCGTCGCCTTCTGCCGTCACGGTCACTTCCATGCCTTTCTTGATTCCCATTCCCATGACTGCCATCAGCTTGCCCGCGTCCGCAGATTTTCCGTTTCCGGAAATTGTAATTCTGGAAGAATATTTCTTCACTTCCTTTGCCAGAATACCTGCCGGTCTTGCATGGATTCCCACTTCGTCCTGAATAACATAAGTAAAGCTCTTCATTATTTTGTTCTCCTTTTCTGAAAAATATTTATGGTTCCTGTGTCCGGCCGCCGGCTCTTACGTTTCAGCCGGCCGGGACACTGTCCATCCTGAATCATATGATTTTGTATACGCCCCGCAAAGCACCGATCGTCGCTCAGCAGGCGGAACTGCGCAGCAATACTGCACTCTCATAGGGGCGAAGGTGAAAAGTGCTTCCCTCCCTACGGCATTCCGGATAATTTTCCAGAATACACTCATATCCGTCCAGGTCCATTCCGGAATCCCAGACAGTCTCTTTTCCGTAGAAATTATTTACCACCAGAAGTTCTTCCGTTTTCCATGTTCTCTTATAGGCCAAAACCTGCGGATGCTCCTGTGCCACCGGCTGAATATCGCCGTATGCGATCACATCATATGTTTTCCGCATTTCCACCAGTTTTTTATAGTGGAAGAAGATGGAATTCTCATCCTTCTGTTCTGTCTTCGCATTGATATACCGGTAATTTTCATTGACTCCGATCCACGGAGTTCCATCGGTAAATCCTGCTTCCCACTCGTCGCTCCACTGCATCGGCGTCCGGCCATTGTCTCTGGAATGCACACGGATGATCTGAAACGCCTGCTCCGGCGTCAGACCCTTATCCTGAAGAATCTGATAATAGTTCAGGCTCTCCACATCCCGGAACTGTGAAATCTCCCGGAAATCCACGTTGGTCATGCCCATCTCCTCGCCCTGATAAATATACGGCGTTCCCCGCAGGCAGTGAATGACCGTCGCGAGCATTTTCGCGGATTCTTTCCAGTATCTCCCTTCATCGCCGAACCGGGTCACCACTCTCGGCTGATCATGGTTGCACCAGAACACCGCATTCCATGCGTTGTGCTCCGCCATGCTGGTCTGCCACTGAAACATGATCTTCTTCAGTTTACTGAAATCATACGGCACCAGAACCCACTTTTCATTGCCCATGAAATCCACTTTCAGATGATGGAAACTGAACACCATCGAAAGTTCCGTGCCCTCTCCGTTGGCATACTGATAGCAGTTTTCCAGCGAGGTGCTGGACATTTCACCCACTGTGACAATCTCCGCATCCGTGCCGAACGTGGCCGCGTTCAGTTCTTCCAGATACTGATGGATCTTCGGACCGTCCGTGTAGAACCTGCGCCCGTCGCCTTCCTCATCGTCCTCATAGGCGCCCTTGCTGATCAGATTAATCACGTCAAAACGGAATCCTTTGACTCCTTTTCCCATCCAGAATTTTACGACCTTCTGGATCTCCTGGCGCACCCGCGGATTCTCCCAGTTCAGATCCGGCTGAGAAACGTCGAACAGATGCAGATAGTATTCGTCAAATTTTTCCACATACTCCCAGGCGCTCCCCCCGAATTTGCTCTGCCAGTTGGTCGGCGGCACACCCGGCGCCTTTCCCTTCCGGAAAATGTAGAACCGCTTGTACTCCTCGTCGCCTTCCAGAGCTTTCTGAAACCACTGGTTCCGGTCGGAAGTATGGTTGAAAACCATGTCAAGCATCAGTCGCAGCCCTCTTTTTTCCGCCTCCCTGGAAAGTTCTTCAAAGTCTTCCATGGTTCCGTAGCGCGGATCAATCCGGTAATAATCCTCCACGTCATAACCGTTGTCTTTCTGCGGCGATACGAAAAACGGCGTCATCCATATATAATCTACACCAAGATCCCTGATATAGTCCAGCTTTTCAATAATGCCTCTTAAGTCTCCCATTCCGTCCCCGTTGCTGTCGCAGAAGGATTTGGGATAAATCTGGTATACGACGCTTTTTCTGAAATCTTTCATAGTGATATTCCTCCCTATTCAAAGGTGATCACCGGCGTCTTTCCGGCGTCCGCCTGATTGCCCGTCAGGTATTGAATGTTCTGTGCATTTCCTTCATCGGTCACGATCACCGCCGTCATCGTCGGATGTCCTGCCGCGCGGATCTTCTCCATATCAAAACGGATCAGCGGGTCGCCGGTATGCACGTGATCGCCCTCTTTTACGAACAGTTCAAAGCCATCGCCGTTCATCTCCACCGTGTCGATTCCCACGTGGATCAACAGTTCCATTCCATTGGAGAGCGTCAGCCCGCAGGCATGACGGGATTCCTCCATAACCGCTGATACTTCCGCGTCTGCCGGCGCCACTACGATTCCCTCCGACGGCTCGATTGCGAGGCCGTCGCCCATGACGTGCTGGGAAAATACCTCATCCGGCATCTCCTCCAGCGGCAGTGTCTTTCCGCTCAGAGGCGCTTTGACATCCGCTGCCTTTCCTTCCGCCGCAGATTCCGTCTGTACGTTTTCGGCCGCTTCCGGAGCAGAAGCATTGGATGCGCTGTCCTGCTCTGTCTGTGCAGCCGGAGCGTCCTGGGTGCTGGTCTGCGAAACGGATTCTCCGTTTTCTGCGCCGGCACTCACCAGCCCTCTCTCTTCCCTTATCAGCTTCTTCAGTCCCACAAGATACGTCAGGACAAACGGAATCACAATTGCCACAGCCATCGCAAGCAGGAAATTGAGATAATAATCCGACTCAATGGAAAGAATTCCGGGAAGTCCTCCGACACCGATGCTGAGGGCGCGCACTCCGGTACCCACGGAAATCATCGCTGCAATTGCAGATCCGATCATTCCGCACACCAGCGGGAAACCGTATTTCATATTGACACCGAACAGCGCAGGTTCGGTAACGCCCAGATAACAGGAGATGCATGCCGGAACGTTCACCTGCTGTGCACGTTCGTTTTTCTTCTGGAGCAGGGACATCGCCAGCACGCTGGAACCCTGTGCGATATTGGAAAGCGCAATCATCGGCCACAGAATGGTTCCGTCATAGGAGTTGATCAGCTGGGTGTCGATGGCGTTGGTCATATGGTGCAGACCTGTCATGACAATCGGCGCATACAGCAGACCGAACAGGCCGGCAAACAGCCATCCGAACGGAGACATCAGTCCTCCGTAAACCACATCCGCAATGGCATTTCCGATTCTCCATCCGATCGGTCCGACAATCGTATGGGCGATAATCACCGCCGGAACCAGGGAACAGAACGGAACCACAATCATGCTGACCACTTCCGGACAATGCTTTTTAAAGAACTTCTCCAGATATACCAGCACAAATCCCGCCATCATCGCGGCAATCACCTGTCCCTGATATCCGATCATCCGCACCTGCGCGAATCCGAAATCCCAGACCGGAATATCCTCGGGGGCTGTGGTCGCTACGCTGAAGCCGTTGAGCAGCTGAGGAGAAACCAGAGTCAGTCCGAGGATAATACCGAGGATCTGTGTCGCGCCCATCTTCTTCGTGATCGACCATACGATACCCACCGGCAGCATATGAAAGACGGCTTCACCGATCAGCCACAGGAAATCATAGGTTCCTGCCCAGAACTGGGAGATATCCGCCAGGCTCTGTGTCCCGTTACGAAAGAAGTTAATTTCACCGATAATATTCCGGAAGCCCAGAATCAGACCGCCGCAGATCAGGGCCGGAATCAGCGGTGCGAAAATTTCGCCCAGCGTTCCCATGATCTTCTGCAGAGGATTCTGATTGGTCTTGGCTGCCGCCTTGACCGCATCTTTGCTGACGCCCTCGATGCCCGCGTACTTTGTGAACTCGTTGTAGAATACAGAGACATCGTTTCCGATGATTACCTGATACTGACCGGCCTGGGTGAAGGTTCCCTTCACTGCCGGAATCTCTTCAATCGCTTTTTCATCCGCCTTTTTCGGATCCACCAGCACAAAACGCATCCGCGTCATGCAGTGGGAAACAGCCTGAATGTTTTCCTTCCCTCCGATCAGGGTCAGAAGCTGTTTCACATCATTTTCATACTTCGCCATGATACCATTCTCCTTTTCCTGCTCCTTTTTTTCCTGTTCATTCGCTGTTACGTCATCTTCCTTTGTTGTTTCCAGATCAGAGATTTTTATTCCCACAACTTGTTTGAACAAGCATAAAATACCACACTTGTTTAAACATGTCAACAATAAATCTTGACTTTCCCGAAGTTTTCTTTATAATAGAATTCAGGATGTTTAAACAAGATGGGAAGTGATCCAATGCCGAAAAGCAAGTATGAAATGATATATAAAGATCTGAAGCAGAAAATTGAAAGCGAAGAGTTTTCCTACCAGGAACTTCTCCCGTCCGAACACACACTGGTTCAGACGTACGGCTGTTCCCGGAATACGATCCGCCGTGCCATCTCACGGCTGGTCACAGACGGCTATGTCCAGACGCTCCAGGGAAAAGGCGTCCGGAACATTTTCCGCCCGGTGGAACAGACTTCGTTCACCATCGGAGGCATCGAATCCTTCCGGGAATCCGCCGCCAGAAACCATCAGACCGGCCGCACGGAAGTTCTCTGTTTCATGGAACTGACTGCAGACGAAAAAATCTCCCGGCGGACGGATTTTCCGGTCGGCACAGAACTGTATTATCTTCAGCGGCTTCACTATCTGGACGAAAAGCCGTTGATTATCAATCACAATTACTTTCTGAAAAGCGCAGTTCCCGGCCTGACCCCGGAGATCGCGTCGCACTCGATTTATGATTACCTGGAACATACGCTGCATATGACGATCGTCAACAGCCGGAGAGTGATGACCGTGGAAAAGATTACCCAGATCGATGAAAAGTATCTCCATATGGACGCCAACGACTACAACTGTATGGCTGTGGTGTCCAGTCACACGTATAACAGCGACGGAGTGATGTTTGAATTTACCCAGTCGCGGCACCGCCCCGATTACTTCCGCTTTCAGGACAATGCCGTGAGAAAATAAAAAATGAAAAACAGCCGGAAACAGTGGGTATCCCTGAAAACGGGGATTTCACTGTTTCCGGCTGTTTTGCCGTATCGCAGCCGCTCCGCAGGCTGAACGGTTGTTTTCATTTTCTCATATTCATAAAAAAGAGCCTGTTTTATTCTTCTTTCCGCCGGGAATCGTAACGGTAACTGCTGACTTCCTCCAGCGGCGCCTTTTCCTCCCGATGGAGGATCACAGCGGAAAGCGGCAGCAGATCCATCTCAAGAATTCCCGCATTTACTTCGTGTACGCCTTTCATACTCCGGAACGATACCGCATCTGTGCGGAAAATTTCCACCATTTCCGTCTCCTCGCTGCGCTTCATCCCGGTCAGCCATACAGGGATCTCCACATGCACCTGTTCGTTCCGGTTGTTCAGAATAATCACCATCTGTTCCGTGATATTGAATCTTCCGTAGGCCAGGATATTGTAATCGTTGTACAGCGCCATCAGAGAGCCGTCCACAAGCACCGGATACTGCTTGTGGATCCCTATGATCTCTTTGTAGAAACGAATCAGATCCTTATCCTCTTTTCCCCACGGATACGTCCGCCTGTTGTCCGGATCCGTAAATCCGCAGACGCCCGCCTCGTCTCCGTAATAGATCGTCGGCGCTCCGGGCCAGGTCATCTGGATGACCACGGCCTCCCGCAGCACAGCTTTATTGACATTCTCTTCCGCCGCTTTGGATCCCAGCGTCCCGACTCTTCCCACCCTGTGGTTGGTTCTGGTCAGGAAGCGGGAATGGTCGTGATTATCCAGCTCGTTCATCGCTGTATACAGGGACGGCGCATAGAAAGCCGGCATATGGTAGCGCATCGCGCCCAAAAAGCTTTCGCTGTTCCCGAACTGTCCCTGATTAAACTCGTCGCTGTGCTTCTCCATACCAGTGAGGAACCAGGACACCGGCTCCATAAACGCATCATAGTTCATTACCGTATCCCACTCGTCTCCCTGCAGCCAGCTTCTGGCGTCTCCATAATGCTCCGCCATAATGATCGCATTGGGGTTTGCAGCCTTTACCACCCGGCGGAATTCTTTCCAGAAACGGTGATTGAACTCCGGGCTGTGCCCCAGATCCGCCGCCACATCCAGACGCCAGCCGTCCACATTGTACGGCGGGGATACCCATTTCGCCGCGATCCGCATAATGTCCTTCATCAGCTCCGGCGAATCCTCATAATTCAGTTTCGGGAGCGTGTCATGCCCCCACCAGCCGTCATAAAACTCATTATAGGGCCAGTCATGCTCATTAAAGAACTTGAAGAACGTATGATAGGGACTGTCCTTAGACACAAAGGCGCCCGGCGCATACCCTTCCTGATTCTCATAAATCCGTTCTCTGTCCAGCCATTTATTGAAGGAACCACAGTGGTTGAACACACCGTCCAGAATGATTTTCATTCCCCGTCTGTGAATCTCCTCCACCAGCTGAACAAACAGCTCATTGCTGGCCTCAAGGTTTGCCTTATTGGTCACACGGTTGATATAGCGGGTCGCATGGGTATTATCCATATCCCCGGTATTCAGAAGTTCTCCGCTGTCCTCGACGATCTTTCCGAAATGAGGATCCACGTAATCATAGTCCTGGATATCGTATTTATGGTTGGACGGAGACACAAAAATCGGATTCAGGTAGATCACCTCGACTCCAAGCTCCTGCAGATAATCCAGCTTATCCATCACCCCCTGCAGGTCACCGCCGTAAAAATTCCGGACGTCCATCGGTTCCGGCAGAGCGCTCCAGTCCTCAACCTTTTTTACCTTTTCCTTAATATAGCAGTATTCACCGTTCAGAACGTCGTTGGACGGATCTCCATTGAAAAAACGCTCCACATAGATCTGATACATCACCGCCCCCTTCGCCCAGTCAGGGGTACGGAATCCCGGCACAATACCAAAGGAGTACGTCTCCTGAAGCTCTCTGGTCACACCGAGCTTGTTGTAATAGCATACCATCTTTCCATAACGGATTTCAAAATAATAAAAGATCGTTTCCGTTCCCACCGGAATATCAATCTCATAATAATCAAAACCATTGCGGATGGTCCGCACTTCCATCTCCTCACGGATCGCTCCGCTGATAAAATACACCGCATCCACGTTATTCCGCACCGTCCGGAAACGAATGGTCACGATATCTCCCGGATTCGGCTCAAACGGAAACTGGTACTGCGGCGATTCGTCACTGTAAAGCGCATGCTTGTTGAACATTCCACGCATCTGTGAAACATACTGCTGTGCTTTTTCCTTATCCATATACTGTAAGCCTCACAATCTTTATAATTAGTATAATTATACCCCTTTCCTCAGGCGGTTACAACATCTTTTTGGAGGGGGAACAATTCCGCCAGATAACCGTTCCGCTGCGAAACTGTTATAAAAGGACAGTAAAAAAGCCAGCGGGCAGCTGGCTTTTTTGGAGAAGGTATTTCTTCTTATGGGGTGTAGCAAAAACTATATAATGTATTGGGGGGTTTTTACAGTAATTATAATATCATAGAGGTGGCAAAAAGTGTGCACAAATTGCTTTTTTTTTCGCTTCCATTTCTATTCAAATTAACGGCAGGTTCCGCCGGAATTTCTGAATTTCAATTTCATTTTGCACAAATCCTGCCGTTTTTCCACCTCTCAGGCGTCTACGGACGGCTGTTCCGGAAGAACCGCCCCTGCAGTTTCTTCGTCAAAAATCGCCTCGAACTCCGGACGGGTCAGCTTTTCTTTTTCCATCAGCCGCGCCGCACAGGTGTGCAGGACGTAGGAATGCTCTTTGATGATCGCTCTTGCCCGCTCATGGCACTCCTCAATGATGGATTTCACTTCCTCGTCGATCGATGCCGCCACATTCTCACTGTAGGTTTTCGTGTGTCCCCAGTCGCGTCCGATAAAAACCTCATCGCTGTCGTCGTCATAGGCTACCAGTCCAAGCTTGCTGGACATTCCGTACTGGGTGACCATTGCCCGCGCGGTCGCCGTCGCCTGCTTGATATCCTGGGACGCTCCTGTTGTAATATCATCGAAAATCAGTTCTTCCGCCACCCGGCCTCCCAGGCAGACCGTAATATACTGAAGCATTTTTCCCCTGGTATTGAACATTTCATCGTTCTCCGGCTGAGGCATCGTATAACCTGCCGCCCCGGGGCCCGTCGGAATGATCGAGATCGTGTAGACCGCCTCCATCTCCGGCAGCACATGGAACAGAATCGCGTGTCCTGTCTCGTGGTATGCGGTGATTTTCTTTTCCTTCTCCGAGATCACGCGGCTCTTCTTCTCCGTTCCGATGCCGACTTTGATGAACGCCTGGCGGATATCTTTCTGCATGATATAGTTTCTGCTTTCCTTGGCGGCTATGATCGCCGCTTCGTTGAGCAGATTCTCCAGCTGGGCTCCTGTAAATCCGGCGGTGGTCTGAGCGATCTGTTTCAGATCCACATCCTCGCCCAGCGGTTTATTTTTCGCATGGACGTAAAGGATCTCCTCCCGTCCCTTTACATCAGGAGGTCCCACCACCACGCGGCGATCAAAACGTCCCGGACGAAGAATCGCAGGGTCAAGAATATCCACACGGTTGGTGGCCGCCATCACAATAATTCCCTCGTTGACGCCGAATCCGTCCATTTCCACCAGCAGCTGATTCAGGGTCTGCTCCCTCTCGTCATGGCCGCCGCCCATTCCTGTTCCTCTGCGCCGCGCCACGGCGTCGATCTCGTCGATAAAAATAATGCACGGCGCATGGGCCTTGCCCTTTTCAAACAGGTCACGGACACGGGATGCCCCGACGCCTACAAACATCTCGACGAAATCAGAACCGGAGATACTGAAAAACGGCACTCCCGCTTCGCCAGCCACCGCTTTCGCCAGCAGCGTCTTTCCGGTTCCCGGAGGTCCCACCAGCAGAACGCCTTTCGGAATCCTTGCGCCTACACGCGTGTATTTCTCCGGCGCTTTCAGGAAATCCACCACTTCCGCCAGATCCTCTTTTTCTTCCTCCAGTCCGGCCACATCCCGAAACAGAATCTTCTTATCGTTTTCCGAGGAAAGATGCGCGTTGCTCTTTCCGAAGTTCATCATTCGGTTGTTCCCTCCGCCGCCGGCTCCGCTCAGAGACCGGGTCATCAGCGAAAATCCCAGCAGCAGCACAATTCCGATCAGCAGCGCAGGCATCACATAGCGGATAAAAATATTTTCCTGCGCCACCGGCCGAACAGTATAGTCGATGTCCTTCTGTTCCAGCAGTTCTGTCGCTTCGTTGACGTCTGTGACATTGACATAGGCCACATTTCCGTCCGTATCATGCAGAGTTAACCGTCCGGTGGGAATTTCCCGGTTCTGATAGATTTCCACGGAGGAAATATCGCCGTTGTCCACCATTTTCTGGAACGTCTGATAACTCAGAGTATTCTGCTGCCCCATGCTGTTCAGCATATAAAACAGCAGAACCACAATTAAAATCACCGGTATGAAAAACATTCCGGCTCCATTACGCTGTCTCTCCAACTTTCTTCTCTCCTGTGCTATTTTACATTACTTACTTGTCCGCGTCGTCAAATTCCACCACTCCGATAAACGGAAGATTCCTGTACTTCTGCGCATAATCCAGACCGTAGCCCACCACGAACTCATCCGGAATATTGAAGCAGGTGTAATCCACCTTCACGTCCTTGACTCTTCGCTCCGGCTTGTCCAGGAGCGTGCAGAGACGCATGGATTTCGGATTTCTCTTCTTCAGAATATCCATCAGATAATAGAGTGTCCGTCCGGAGTCAATAATATCCTCAACAATGATCACATCTTTTCCTTCCAGCGGCTGATCCAGATCCTTCACGATACGGACGACTCCGCTGGAACTCGTCTCGTCGCCGTAACTGGACACAGACATGAAGTCCAGGCTCACCGGAACTTTGATTCTTTTTGCCAGTTCGCACATGAAGAACACGCCGCCCTTCAGGACGCAGATCAGATGTACCGATTTTCCCTCGTAATCCCTGTTGATCTGTTCTCCGATTTCCTGTATCCGTCTGTCCACTTCCTCTTCACTGAGCAGGACACGAATTTTTTCACTCATTTGTATATCCTCCTGACACCTCTAACTGTATGATTTTTTCTGTTCCTTCTCTCACCCGGTACTTTTCGCTGACACGATACCCGACGACCCAGACAATCTCCGGTCCGTCGGCCACCAGAAGAACCGAATCCCTCTGTTCCCGCGGTATCTTTGCGTCGATCATATAATCTTTCAGCTTTTTCTTTCCGCCGTCTGACCGTACCGTGAGAAAATCGCCGCGCTCCCGTGTGCGAAGCACAAGACCAGCCTTTATTTTATCATAATTGAAACATTTCGTATACTTATTTTCGGAAATTCTTTCGAAATCTGGCAACCGTTCCGCCGGCTGAACCGGTTCGAAATCTGATCCCTCTCCAGACGGCCGAACAGCTGCCGGACCGGGCTGCCGCGCCGGCTCTCCGTTCTTCCCAATGGAAACTTTCACCTGCCAGTTTCTCCAGTCATAGATGCCTTCGCCGGTTATTTCCACCAATTTTTCTTCCTTCCATGCGCCGGAAGATCCCTGTTTCGTTTTCCGGATTACAATGCCGTGATATCCGCGAACCGCTTTCATGCCGTACGGAAGACAGACATACTTTCCTGTCTGCTTTTCCAGCAGATTCCGTACGCTTTCCAGATGCTCCCGCTCCAGATCCTTTCGTTTCCCCGCCACCAGCTCCAGACAGTCTCTCACCAGATACCGCTGCAGGATCGCCGGCTCCCGGCAGATCTGTTCCGACAGCTCCACCTCGCCGGCCCCGGGGACAGCATACTGTTCGAACAGGCGTTTCGCCTGCGCAGAGAAATACTCTTCCGCCTCCATCAGATCCAGGGAAGTCTTTGCCATATGCTCCACGGCTCTCCGGTTCACTTTCTGTTCCAGGTACGGGATCACGTGATGGCGGATTCCGTTCCTCGTATATTCGTCCGCCGCATTGGTACTGTCCTCCCGCCATGAAATTCCCCGGCGCCGCAGCTCTTCCTCAATTTCCGGGCGCTCCAGACAGAGCAGCGGGCGGATCAGAGAGCCCCGTACCGGGCGAAGCGCCGCCAGCCCCGAAAGAGAGGTTCCCCGCGCCAGATGATGAATCATGGTCTCCGCCAGGTCGTTCCGGTGATGTGCCAGTGCAACCTTGGTTCCTCCGCAGGCCTGTCTGCATTCCTCAAAGACCCGCCTCCGTTCCACACGCCCGGCCTCTTCCAGGCTCAGGCGCTGCTCCTTTGCGACTGCTTCCACCGGGCAGGAATACAGAAAAAACGGCACTCCCCGGGACGCACAGAACTGCTCCGCAAACCTGGCGTCCTCATCCGCTTCCCTGTCCCGCAGATTGTGATGCACATGGACTGCCTGCACACGAAATCCGCCCTTTTCCGAAAGCTCCAGCAACAGCTCCAGCAACAGTACAGAATCCGCTCCGCCGGAAAATCCCGTCAGAACCGTATCCCCCGGAACGATCATCTGATATCTGCGGATAAACTCCGCCACTCTGTCAATTATCACCGATATTCCTCCTTTGTGTTCCGGAAGCCGCTCCGTCGGTGGCACGGTACGGCACGTTCCATCACTTTTTCCAGATCCGGGCTGCGAGAACCGTCATATCATCTTTTGCCTGAAAGCCTCCCAGGCGCAGAACGTGTTCCAGCAGCTCACGGGCAAACTCCTTCGGCTCCTGGGCGGAAATTTTCAGAATCAGCTCCTTCATGATTTCTTCCTCCCGCCCGAATTCCAGCGCATCCAGCACGCCGTCCGTCACCATGATCAGATAATCTCCATCATACAACTTTCTCGATGCCGTGTCAAAATCCAGCTGCTGCATCAGCCCGGCCGCCAGGCTTGTAGAAACAATACTCTCCACCCAGGTATCCCGGCGGATAAAGGTGGCTGCCGCCCCGGCCTTCAGAAAGCTGCAGACGCCGGTGTAAAGATCAATGGAACAGATGTCCACAGTGGAAAACATCCCGTCCCCCCGCTGGAGCACGAGAGCTGAATTGATCATCCGGGCCGCCGTCTCTCTGGAAAACCCGGAGCGCAGAAACTGCTCGAACAGTTCCACCACCGTCTCGCTCTCCTGGCTGGCCGCCAGACCGGAGCCCATTCCGTCGGAAAGGCACAGCACAAACCGGCCGTCCTCGCAGATACATCCGTAATTGTCCCCGGAAATACTCTCGCCCTCCTTTGTCACCCGGGCAGCCCCGTGCAGAACCTGAAATCCCGTATCTTCGATGAACAGCACAGTCTGCATTTCCTGACTGAGCACCCCTGTTCCGTCCCTTACCGCGACCATTCTTGCATCGCACAATTCCGACAGCAGATCCGCGACCCGGTGCAGCGTCATCTGGCACCCTTTCTTCGCACGCATGGTCATATAAATCTGAAGGTGTTCCTGAGGCTTTTCCTGAAGCCATATTTTCTGAACCGTCACACCGCTCCTGCGCAGCTTCTTTTCCAGCTTTTCCTCCATTTCTTCCGGCACGCTGTTCAGGCTGTAGATATCCTGCGCCGTACGGTTCATGATCCTTGCCACCTCATTCAGCTGCTCGGCCACTGCCAGACGGTTTTCGATCAGCTTATTGTTCCAGATCATATTCTGACGCATTTTCGCATATTCTCCATACAGAAGTTCAAGAAACCGGGCGCCGCTCAGACAGTGGGAAATCCAGTCGCCCTTCGCCAGGTTCTGGCGCTCTTCATCCCCCTGGGCAAACGCCTCCAGAACCTCCAGACATTGCTGAGTCGTCAGGTGGCCGTACTGCTCCCAGCACCAGGAAGCCTTCGGGCAGCGCTCACACAACTGTTCTCTCTGGTGTTCCAGTATCCTGTCCACCTGATCTCTGGTCAGATGCTCTTTTTTTCGCGGCATGCGGTAAAAAGTATCCGCCAGAGACCGGAAAGATTCCGCATACCGTTCCATCCGCACTTTCTGCGGATGATTGTCGTAAACCGCGACTTCCCGCCTGCTTTTTCTGGCTTCTAAAACAGTTTTTGCCATGTCCCTGACAATCAGCACCAGGCTGATCACGAACATGGCAACCACCCATTCCGGCATTTTGACAACTCCCCTTTCCCACAGTCTTTCTCAAGGGAGTATTATAGCCGTTTTCTCTATGAAACAATGTCGAAAAAGACACCGGACAGAAAAAAATTTTTCGTCAAAATCTTCCGACGTCCACAACCGTTCTATTCTTCCCGAAACAGAATCTCATTCTCCTTCAGAAGCCCCAGCTTCTCTCTCGCTGTTTTTTCTATGTACTCGTCGCTCTGCATATACTGTTCCAGATCCTGGATCTCCTGGGTTCTCTGCGTCTCTTCCTCCAGCTGCTGCTCCAGAGCGCTCTCCCGGAGACTGTTCTGCCGGATCTCCTGACTCAGTTCATTCCCCCGCACCGCCGCTGCAACGCCGACACAAACCACAATCAGGCTCATCACCAGTACCGCCTGTTTCTCCCGGCCGCGCATTTTTCTTCCTCTGTGCTGAAAGATCTTTTTCAGCCTCTTCCATCCCTTTTTACTCATACCCGATCCCCTTTGAAAAGCCTTTGAAAAAGTTTATATAAATTTATTTTACATTTCCCGAAATAAAATTTCAACCTCTTTTCCAACTTTTTCAGTGCCTTTCGAGGGATATCCAGTATTTTTCCGATCATTTTCAACACTTTAGTTCCAAACCTGACATAATACGGGCTCAGGGAATATTTCCAGGCCAGACCGCCGAACAGAATCCCTGCAAACAGATACCCTCTGAGGCTCCCGCTGCTGACCGTATAAAAATACCGGAAGGTATACAGCGCTGCAAAGATCCAGTACAGAAGATCTCTCAGATCCACCGCAATGCGTCCGCTCTTCCTTGCCAGCCGCCAGATCGTCAGTCCGTCATACAGCCACAGAAGTACGGCGCCATGGAAGAACGCTCTGGCAAACGCACTCAGCTCATGGCTCATATACCGGCTCATTTCAGCGGAACAGACGCGCAATGAGCGCCTTGTCTTTCTGGTTTTTTCTTCCGGAATCGGAATACACAAGGCTGTCGATCTGTCCTTCCACCTCGACTTCTCCCTCCTCCAGACAAAGCCGGCTCACATGCAGTTCTTTCCCGCGGATCGTCAGCATACCGGCCGTCGTCGCCAGCAGAATCTCGTGATCGTCAAAACTGTACACATCGGATACCCCCGTCATTTTTCCCTGTCCCCGATCCAGAAATCTCATTTCATGGGGCTTTGCTGTTCCCGATTCCATACAAAAAAGCCCTCCCTATAATGGTCTGTTTTCCATTATATGAAAGGGCCTGTTTTTTTATGTCAGATAGCGGTACAGCTCCTGCGCTTCTTCTTTCTTTACTGTCTCCTGCACATTGAGAATCTCCACCCTGACGGCTTTGCTGCCAAACTGGATTTCCAGAATATCTCCGGCTTTTACCTGTGCCGACGCCTTTGCAGGGCGGTCATTAATCAGCACACGCCCCGCATCGCAGGCCTCGTTGGCTACGGTACGGCGCTTGATCAGTCTGGAAACTTTCAGAAATTTATCTAATCTCATAGACCTTCAATTAGTTCATCATATCCTTTAAAGCTTTTCCCGCTTTAAATTTCGGAGTCTTGGAAGCTTTGATCTGCATGGTCTCGCCTGTCTGCGGATTTCTTCCTTCTCTGGCCGCTCTCTCGGAAACCTCAAAAGTACCAAAGCCTACCAGCTGAACTTTCTCACCTTTCTTTAATTCTTCTGCGACAACATCAACAAATGCTTTTAACGCTGCCTCTACATCCTTTTTGGATAAATTGGTCTGCTCAGCCATTGCTGCAACTAATTCTGTTTTGTTCATGAGTAAACTCCTCCTGTGTTTTCTTTCTTGCGATTGTTTTTCAGTCTGCCTGTCTTTGGTCCTCAGCAGCCCGGACACTCTCCGAGACCGCCGCCTCTTTTCTTCGGGAATACGAAATTCCAGCCGAATCCTGATATTCTGGTTCTGCGCATTTTCTGCCATTTCCGATGATTTCCACAGACAACCTCTGCGTCAGTACTTCTGTACAGCTCTGCCGGATCGCTGTACATCCAATAGTATCTGGCATTTGAACCGTGCTTATTCCGGCGATCAGCGCAATATTGGAATTTCCTGACAGAATCGACTCTCTCCATATATATACCGCTTATGCACCTTTTTGTCAAGAAAAATGAGTGTTTTTCGGGGAAAACGTAGTTGCCGTCCAGAGCCTCACATCTCCTGTGATTCCGGACAGTGAACCGGCTTTTCTTCGTCTCTCTGCCTCAGTCTCTTCTCCAATGTATCTTTCAGCGCCTGTTCTCCGTTGATTCCCGACAGCCGGAGAACATTGCTGATTTCATAGAGAATCGCTCCGCCGTCCTCATCCGTCACGGAACCGACCTCCTCCGCTCTCTGCAGCAGTTCCCGGACTGCCCGGACAGACATGTGGAAATCCGAACCGGTACCGTCGTACTTCTGCATTTTTTTCTGAACCTTCTGCGTGCGGAGCAGCGCCGGAAAACAGTGGGGAACCCGTTCCATCTCTTCCTGGGGCGTCTCGGGAGCTTTTTCTTCCCGCTTCAGCGTCTCCCAGTCTTTCTTCTGCGTTCTTCCCTCCGCATCGGAAAATACATGGGGATGGCGATGAATCATTTTCCTTCGGATCCCGTCGGCCACGTCGGCAAATGTAAAAGCATCCTCCTGTCGGCCGATCTCACTGTGGAGCATGACCTGAAACAGAAGATCCCCCAGTTCCTCCACAAGATCTTCGTCTCCTCCTCCATTTTCCATCGTCGTGACAGCGTCTGCCGTTTCATAGGCCTCCTCGATCAGAAACGGTTTCAGAGAGCTGTGTGTCTGCGCACGATCCCAGGGGCATCCGTTCTCTCCGCGCAGCGCTTTTACCACATCATAGAATGCACTGAACGCTTCCAGCGCCTTCTGTTTCTGTCTGTCTTCTCTTTTCTCATTCATCTCTGCTGTTTCCCCTTTATCGCCGCAGGGCGAACAGCAAACACTGTCCGCCCTGCACATTCCGCATATACCATATACGTTTCCGGAAATCTCTGTTATTGTTTTACATCATTTTGTTAATCATATCCAGAACTTCCTGTCCCAGCTTCTCAGACTTCGCGTCTGCATCCTCCAGAGAAGTTCCTTTTACGCCGTAATAGAATTTTACCTTCGGCTCTGTTCCGGACGGACGAACGCACAGCCATGCATCGTCAGTCATATCGAAATAGAGCACGTTGGATTTCGGAAGGCCTGTTGTGGTAACCTCTCTGGTCGCCAGATCCGTAACCGTATCTTCCTTGTAATCACGGAAGGAAGTAACTTTATAATCGCCCACCTGTGTCGGCGGATTCTTTCTCAGTGTATCCATGATCTCCTGAATTTTCGCCAGTCCTTCGATGCCTTTCAGCGTGATGGACTTGATGCTGTCTTTGTAATAGCCGTAACGCTCATACAGCTCGATCATCGCATTCCACAGAGTCATGTTTTTCGTCTTATAGTATGCCGCGCACTCACACAGCGCCATCGTCGCAACGATCGCATCCTTGTCTCTCGCATGCGTTCCGATCAGACAGCCGTAGCTCTCTTCAAATCCGAACAGATACGTGCCTTTTCCGCTTGTCTCAAATCCGAGAATCTGCTGTCCGATATATTTGAATCCCGTCAGCACTTCGATCAGACGCACACCGTAATATTTCGCAATCGCATCCGCCATGTTCGTCGTAACGATCGTCTTGATCAGCGCACCGTCCTCCGGCAGTCCCTGCAGTTCTTTTTTCTGTCCGATCTCATAATCAGCCAGCAGGCATCCGGACATATTTCCGGTCAGAGAATGATACTCGCCGGTCTTGGAATCCTTTACATAAACGCCGAGACGGTCTGCATCCGGGTCTGTCGCAAGTACCAGATCCGCATCCACTTCCTTCGCCAGCTTCAGACCCAGCGTAAATGCCTCCGCAGCCTCCGGATTCGGGTAGCTTACCGTCGGGAAATCGCCGTCCGGAAGCTCCTGCTCCGGCACAACATAAACGTTCTCAAATCCCAGCTCTTTCAGCACACGGCGCGCCGGAATGTTTCCGGTTCCATGCAGCGGGGAATACACGATCTTCAGTTCTTTCGCCATGGCCTGAATGGAATCCATATGAAGCACCTGGCTCTTCAGCTCCTCAATATAGGAATCGTCAATTGCCTGTCCGATCACTTCATAAAGACCGGCAGCGACAGCGTCCTCCCTGGACATGGTCTTTGTGGTACTGTAAGCGGTGATTGCCTTTACCTCGGCCATAATTCCCGTGTCATGGGGCGGGGTAATCTGTGCGCCGTCTTCCCAGTACACTTTATATCCGTTGTACTCCGGCGGATTGTGGCTGGCTGTGATGTTGATTCCTGCAATACAGCCAAGCTTTCTTACTGCATAGGAAAGCTCCGGCGTCGGACGTAAGGATTCGAAGATATATGCCTTGATTCCGTTGGCAGCCAGGCACAGGGCTGCTTCATTGGCAAATTCCGGAGACATATGACGGGAATCATAGGCAATCGCCACACCTTTGCTCTGTCCGTTCACAGATGCAATATAGTTCGCCAGACCCTGGGTCGCCTTGCGCACTACATAAATATTCATGCGATTGGTTCCCGCACCGATTACACCGCGCAGACCTGCGGTTCCGAACTCGAGTTCTGTGTAAAAACGCTCCTTTATCTCATTCTCATCATCCGCAATCCCGCGCAGTTCCGCTTTGGTATCCTCATCGAAATAAGGATTGTTCAACCATGATTCGTAAATTTCCTTGTAATCCATTTCGTACCTCCAATGATTTCCTGAATACTTTCAGTTTTTCCTTTGAGCAACAGTTCCGCCCCTTTCCGTTGAACAGTCGCTCTTTAAGTTACATTCTACCAAAAAATCATTCAGAAATCCATATTATTTATAAAATTTAGCCAGCTTTTCTTCTGAGTTCTTATCTGTTCCAGCTTCTCAACATTCTTTTTTGACATCCAGGCTTTTTTCCCCACATAATAATGATTGGCCAGCTTCCAGTATTTCCACGGATAAGACAGACGAATCCGAAGATTCTCCCGTTCCGCGTCCTCCAACGGGCGCTCTCTACCGTACGCTTCCAGAATTTCCGCGCCGATCTGCAGATCCCAGTTATGTTTTTCGAGAATCTTCCGCATAAACTGATACAGATCCGCTTCGGGCAGATCAAAATTCCATTTGTCAAAGTGAATGACCGTATCCTGTCCGTTTCCGCAGAACAGAATATTGTGCTGGTTAAACTCTCCATGACAGACACAGCCGTCCCGCCGCGCCTGTTCCCGGAGCTGCTCATAGCCGGAACCCTTCAGCGCCTCCACCGCCGCCTCCCCCTGTTCCAGAAACTCCTCCGCACTGGAAAAGAGCAGTTTTTCAAAGGTGTTTCTCTTCTGTTTTCCGGAAATATATTTCCGGATTTTCCGGATCTCCGCATTATGGCGGGCACACTCGCTGATCAGCGATTCCTTCTCATATTCCTTCCGGAGCGGCAGGTGGGCTGCCTTATGTAAACGCGCCATTGCGGCGGCGGCTCTTCGGATTTCCGGAACGCTGCGCGTATCGCATTCTTTTCCGGGATACCACTCTCTCACCACATAAAACAATCCGTCCTCTCCCTGGGAAACCAGTTCCCCCGCTTCGTTGCGCACCGGGCAGTCCGTCTGCACCGCTCCGGAACGGGCGATCTGTTCCTGGAGCTGGCACTGAAGCTCCAGCTTGTTTCTGGCCCCTCCGAATTCCTGGATGCTCTTCCATCCCGTCTCTGTCTCACACAGCATGGCCCCGCGGCCGCGGCAGACGGTTCTGGCGGTCAGGCCGTACTGACTCAATACTCCCACTCCGTTGTCGTACAAGGATAGCTCCCCCTTTTCGATTTCGTCTTACTATAAGTATGCGGGGATGTGAGAAAAAATGTTAGCGAGACCAGGCGTACCCCAGGAAGGATTTTTCAGTTCTGCTCTAAACCGGCAGCTTCTGCATCCTGCTCCGAATCGCACGCATCAGGCAGCTGACCACGTAGTAGGTGGTTTCGTAATGCATATAGCGCAGGGTGTTTTCATCGAAGAGAACCGACAGCTGGGCGGGAAACTCTTCGTCGGAGAGATAAAACCGCAGGCGCACGGGATAAAACGGATAAACGGGAATTTCATAACCGATATCGCCGCAGGGAATTTCCTTTCCGCCCAGCTCCCGGCAGGCAGCCTGATATGCGGCGGGATTTCCGTCAAAGTATCGGGCGTCCTCCGTCACGGCATTGTCTCCCAGCCCGTTGTTCTGTCCCACGCCCGGCAGGCTGTTGACCAGACACCAGCGGCCGCTGAGCGCCGCGTCGGGTTTTGCGTAGCAGAGAATGTCGTAGATGGATAACGCCTCCATATAATCTGCCGGTTCCGGCTGCAGCATCTCTGTCTTTCCCGACGTCGTCGGGATCAGCCGTTCCACCTCGCCGGACTGGCGGTTGACCCGGTATTCCGTTCCGATAAACGGAAGATACAGAAATTCCCTGTCGTATTTCAGAGAAAAGCGGCGGATCATGGCTTCCTGATCGTATTTCAGAAATTCCGGGCGAATTTTTTCCTTCGCATATTCGTAATTGTTTCTTCGTTCCTTATTTGACTCTCTGTTTGTCTTCAATGTTACATTTTCCTCCTGGCAGACCAGAGGGCAATCCCGACGCATCTCAGATGCGCTCCAGGTATCCTCTGGCAAATTTCTTCAGAATTTCCGGATCGTTGCGGGACGGCTCCTCCAGCACTTCATACAGCGCCGCTTTCAGCACCTCTCCGATCACCGGTCCCGGACTCGCTCCCAGGTCGACCACATCCTGTCCCTTCAGCTTCAGATCCTTCAGGCTGAGGCACTGGTTTTCTTCCAGGATCTTCCGGCTGACCCGCCGCACCTTCTCAATCCGTTCCAGTTTCTCCTTCCGCCGGTATTCACTCTGTGCCATCGCATCCGCATACTGCACATCCATCAACAGACGGAAAAGTTCCGGCGTAATACGGCTCATAATCCGCCGTACTGCCTTCTCCTCCGCGTTCATTCTGCAGTCATGCCACTGAATCAGTACGGTTACCTTCCGTATCGTATCATTGTCAAACTTCAGCCGTCTCAGAATTTCCTTCGCCAACTCCACGCCTGCCCGTCCATGCCCCTTGAAATGGTCCACGCCTTCTTCATCTGTGGTGCGGCATTTTGGTTTTCCCATATCGTGAAGCAGCATGGTCCAGCGCAGCACCCTGTCGGCAGGAACGTAGCGCAGGCTCTCCAATGTGTGCCCGCCGACGCTGAAGCGGTGGTGCGGGTTGTTCTGAGGCGTCTTCATCAGCAGATCAAACTCCGGAAGCACAATTTCTGTAATCCCCGCCTCCCAGGCGTTTCGAAGATATTCCGGCCGGTCGGAAACCAGAAGCTTTGTCAGTTCCACGGCGATTCGCTCCGCACTGATCTGTCTCAGTGAAGGAGCAAGCTTCCGGGCTGCGGTTCTGGTTTCTTCTTCGATCTGAAATCCCAACTGAGCGCTGAATCTGAACGCCCGGAGAATCCTCAGAGCGTCTTCCCCGAACCGTTCCTCAGGGTTGCCAACACAGCGGATCCTCTTTTTCTGAAGGTCATCTATCCCGCCGTACAGATCCACCAGGCCGGACTGGTCGTTATAGGCCATCGCGTTGATTGTGAAATCACGGCGCTTCAGATCTTCATCCAGATTCCGGGTGAATTCCACCTGCTTCGGATGCCTGGAATCCTCATACTCTCCGTCGATCCGATAAGTCGTCACCTCATGGGCGCGGCTGCCGGCAAGCACAGTCACTGTGCCGTGCTTCAGCCCGGTATCCACAGTCTTCTGAAAAATTTTCTTTACCTCATATGGCGTCGCCGATGTGGTAATATCCCAGTCGTCCGGCGTACGCCCCAGAATACTATCCCTGACGCAGCCCCCCACAGCATAAGCCTCGTATCCTCTCGCCTGCAGACTGTCGATGACCATTTTCACACTGGCCGGAAGTTTTATCTTCAATTCCTTTTCACTCCTTTGTCTCTTTCTTTCCGTCCCGGTTCTCACAGGGAACGACAGCCTGTACGGAAATCCCCTTCCCGGGCATTTCTCATACAGGCTGTATGTACAGCGGCAGATTTCTGGTAACAGTTCAGCCAGCTGAACTGTTACGGCATCCGGCCATTGAAAATCGCTACGCGATGGACCGGATGCCCACAGGCACTATGCTTTCACATGGTCAGAGACTGACCTCCACTTTTCTGCCGGTGCTCTGGTAACGATAGTACCTTACTCCTGCCGCATCCATCATTCTCTTGGACGCAATCACGCCATCGGTGTCCGCATACTTGTCGCATTCATAAATTACCGTGCGGATTCCCGACTGTATGATCGCCTTTGCACATTCATTGCACGGGAACAGGGTCACATAAATCTTGGCGCCCTCCAGGCTTCCTCCCCGGTAATTAAGAATCGCATTCAGCTCGCTGTGCGTGCTGTACAGATACTTGCTTTTCAGGGGGTCTTCCGCGTCCCTGGCCCACGGAAACTCGTCGTCGGAGCATCCGATGGGGAACCCGTTATATCCCATGGATAAAATTTTGTTGTCCGCGCTGACAATGCAGGCGCCCACCTGCGTATGGGGATCCTTGGAGCGCAGTCCGGAAAGCTTTGCGACTCCCATAAAATATTCGTCCCATGTCAGATAATCCTGTCTTTTACCAGTCATGCCTCTCCTTCCTTTCCGTCGGCAGCAGTCGTCTGACCGGACGGCTGCTCCCATTATTTTGTCCCGAAAATACGGTCTCCGGCATCTCCCAGTCCCGGTACGATATAGCCGTGATCATTCAGCCGGTCATCCAGTGCGCCGATAAAGAGATCCACATCCGGATGTTCCTCCTGCATCCGCTTCACTCCCTCCGGAGCCGCAATGATACACATAAAGTGAAGCTTCTTCGCACCCTTCTGTTTCAGCATCGTAATAGCCGCTGTCGCAGAGCCGCCGGTCGCCAGCATAGGATCCGTCACAAATACCTCTCTGCTTGCAATATCCGACGGGAGCTTGCAGTAGTACTCCACCGGCTCCAGGGTTGCAGGATCCCGGTACAGACCGATATGTCCGATCTTTGCCGCGGGAATCATCGCCAGCATACCCTCAACCATTCCGAGGCCGGCGCGCAAAATCGGCACAACCGCCATCTTCTTTCCCGCAAGCTGGCGGGCCGTCATCCTGCTGATCGGCGTCTCAATCTCCACCGGCTCCAGCGGCAGATCCCTGGTCGCTTCGTAGCACATCAGCATCGCAACCTCGCTGATCATTTCTCTGAACTCTTTGGAACTTGTGTCTTTTCTGCGGATAATTCCGATTTTATGCTGGATCAGCGGATGATCCATGACGACTGTCTTTGCCATTTTTTCCTCCTCCCGACGCATTCTGTTTTACAGTTCCTCAATCAGACGAATCCTTCTCTGATGGCGCTCCTCGCCGGAAAACGGTGTGTTGAGGAAAGTCTCCACGATCTTCACCGCCAGTCCCGGTCCGACCACTCGGCCTCCCATTGCCAGAATATTTGCATCATTGTGCAGGCGGGTCGCTTCCGCGCTGAAGCAGTCGCTGCAGAGGGCCGCGCGAATTCCCGGCATCTTATTGGCAGCGATGGATATTCCGATTCCTGTTCCGCAGATCAGAATTCCCTTATCGCAGCTGCCGTCAAGAACAGCGTTTCCAACCTTTCTTGCATAGACCGGATAATCCACCGCCTCTGTGCTGTGACATCCGAAATCCTTATACTCCAGTCCCTTACTGTCCAGATATGCCTTTACCTCCTGCATCAGTTCATATCCGCCATGATCACATCCAAGCGCTATCATCGTCTCAGTTCCTCCTCATTCAGTTTTTCCACAATGCCGGAAATGATGTTTTCCAGCATTTCATAACATTTACCATATGACGTCAACGGTTCTCCAAACACCGGTTCCACCTCTTTTTCCATCTGGAGAAACTCCGAGATGGTATAGATGTCCTCCGCATCCGGATACTCTTCCCGGATCTTATCTCTCTGCGCTTCCTCCATGGTCAGAATCAGATTGCCTTCCTGCAGATCCTCTGAGGAAAACGCAGTGGACGCATGGCCTTTGGCGGAATAACCGTTGCTGATCAGAACTGCCTCTGCCTTTTGATTGATGGGCTGCGAGAACAGAACAACCAGCCCCCGGGAATCAATCTCTATCGGACGAAACAGCGGCTTCGTCTTCATGATCACCTTTGCCATCGGCGCCCTGGATGTGTCGTCTGCATCCACAAAAATCAGCTTTTTATACAATTTCACGTTCCTTACCTCTGCCTACGCTTCTATCAGCTTATGTCCCGCCGCTTTCAGAAGCCTGTTCATAATTGCCTGTCCCATCTTCGGTGTGTCAAACGCCTCCGAATAGATGACATCTACATGATCGCCGTCAAACTCCCGCAGAATCCCATACAGATGCCGGGCAATGGACGCTTCCTCCGACCGGGCGCCGATGCTCTTCACATCCCCGGCGGAATACTTCCGCCTTGTCTCATCTGTGCAAATGATTCCCACGGTAAGCCCCCGGGCAATCTGCTCTTCTGCCAGTTCCCGGATTTTCTGCACTACCTTTTCCTCCGGGCCTTCCACAATGGTCAGATCCGCTTTCGGCGCATAATGCTTATAACGCATTCCCGGCGCTTTCGGACGGACCGCCGGCTCCTCCGCAAGGATTCCCGGATCCACCTTCACAGTTCCGAGGATCTGCTCCAGCCGTTCACGGTTCAGATATCCGGGCCGCAGAATCATCGGCGTCTTTTCCGTGAAATCCACAATGGTGGACTCCAGACCGATTTCCACCATACCCCCGTCCAGAATACAGTCGATCCTGTCGCCCAGATCCTCAATCACATGGGCCGCAGTGGTCGGACTTGGTCTTCCGGAGGTATTGGCGCTCGGCGCGGCCACAAAACCGCCGGCCGACTGTATCAGCGCCTGCGCAATTCTGTTTCTGGGAAAGCGCACCGCCACTGTGTTCAGACCGCCTGTCGTTGCCAGAGGCACCACTTCCGTTTTCTCCAGAATCATCGTCAGCGGGCCGGGCCAGCACTCCTGGGCCAGTTTTCTGGCATTGTCCGGAATGTTGCGGGCTACGATCTCCAGATCCTCCATCCGGGCAATGTGTACAATCAGAGGATTGTCGCTTGGCCTGCCCTTCGCCGCATAGATTTTCCGGGAAGCCTCCGCGTCCAGCGCGTTACCGCCCAGACCGTACACGGTTTCCGTGGGGAACGCCACCAGACCGCCGTCTTTTAAAATTTCTCCGGCTCTCCGTATGGCATCCTCATCCAGGTGTTCTTCTGTCATCTTGGCAACCCATGCCTTCATCTTGTTCACTCCCTGTCTCTTTTTCATGTTCTTTTCTGATTATACCATCGCCGGGGAAAAATGGAAACCACTTTTTGTCTTCCCTTACAGCCGAAAAAGGCCCTGCGCCGTCGGTATCCCCGTACGGCACAGGGCTGATTTCCGGTCAGTTTTTCCCCGGCGCGGTGTGTGCATACCATAGAAAGCCACAGCGCCTGCAGTTGCAACACTTCCGTTACTGCGGAACCTTTTCCATGATCTCGCGTTTCAGCGTGTCGATCAGCTCCAGGATCTTCTCTTCCGCCTGTTCTTTTTCTGCCATAAACTGATAGCGTTTGTCCCGGGTTACGATCTCCACATGATTTTCCTTCATGTTTCTCGGGCTGACAACGACCCGCACCGGAACGCCCAGAAGATCCGCATCGGAGAACATGGCTCCGGGACGGATATCTCTGTCGTCGTAGATGACTTCCACCTGTTTTCTCTGCAGACTCCGGTACAGATTGTCCGCATATTCTCTGCACTCCTCATCATCCACACGCAGGCAGCAGATGTGCACCTCCCACGGAGCAATGGTGATGGGCCAGATGGGGCCGTACGCATCGTGATGTGCTTCGCACACAGAGGCGGCAAGACGGCCGATTCCGATTCCGTAGCAGCCCATGATCGGATACTGCTCCTCGTTGTTTTTATCGATGTATTTCATTCCCATGCTTTTCGTGTATTTTGTGCCCAGCTGGAAGATATTTCCGACCTCGATTCCACGATGCACCCTGATCATCGGCTTTCCGCATTTCGGGCAGATGCCGCCGTCGCGGATCTTGGTAAAATCGTGGAACTCCGGCTCCTGTCCCAGATCACGCGCAAGGTTCAGCCCGATGTAATGGTAATCTCTTTCGTTTGCGCCGCAGGACATGTATTCGATTCCCTTCAATGACCGGTCATACAGAACCGTCACATCCGGATTCAGCTGATACGGCCCGATAAATCCCGCCACCAGAACGCTGTCATCCTCGATATTCGCCGGGTGAATGCCTTCCCCGATGTAATTGGTGATTTTCGTCTCGTTCGCCTCCATATCGCCGCGCATAAACACAACGACAAAACTGTCATCGCTGTTTTTCTGGTAAACGACAGCCTTGCAGGTATTCTCGATGGGGAGTTGCAGAGCTTTCGTCACATCGTCGATCGTGCTGAGATCCGGCGTGTAAAACTTCTCAAGCGCCGCGGCCTCCCTGGTATTTCCCGAATTGTCCACCAGATTGTCCGCAGCCTCCATATTCGCCTTGTAATCGCACGCCTCGCAGATTGCGATGGAATCCTCCCCGATCGGGGTCAGAAGCATATACTCATGGGAAATGCTTCCTCCCATCATACCGGAATCGGATTTTACGGCAACCACTTCCGGAACGCCGACTCTCGCGAAGATGCGGAGATAAGCGTCATAGCAGATCTCATAATACCGCTCCAGATCCTCCTGGGAGGTGTGGAAGGAATAGGCGTCCTTCATCGTGAACTCACGCACACGGATCAATCCGGCTCTCGGTCTCGCCTCATCCCGGAATTTCGTCTGAATCTGATAGATCATAAACGGATACTTGCTGTAGGAATTTGCATATTCTCTCACCAGCTGCACCGATGCTTCCTCATGGGTCATTCCCAGCACCATGCTGCTGTTGTTGCGGTCACGGAAACGTACCAGCTCCGGTCCGACGCTCTGGAATCTTCCGGATTCCTCCCAGAGAGAACCGGGAAGAACCACCGGGAACATGACCTCCTGTCCGTCAATGGCGTCCATCTCCTCGCGGATAATCCGCTCGATTTTCGAAGTCACCCGTTTCCCCGGGGTAAACAGAGAATAGATACCATTTGCCACATACTTGATATATCCGCCTTTGATCATCAGCGCATGGCTGTCGACCACACAGTCCGCCGGCTTTTCCTTGAATCTCTCACCAACTAATTTTGAAACCTTCATTGCTTTCATCCTCTTCTGATTATTTTTTATAACAGTTCAGCCCACTGAACTGTTACGGCATCCGGCCATTGAAAATCGCTTCACGATGGGCCGTATGCCCACAGGCTCTGCGTTTTCATACGGTCTGTGCAGTGAATGCACAGACCTGGCTGAACTGTAACTATGATTCAGAACTCTGCCTCTGTGCGGCTCCGCGGATTTCCCGCAGGCGCCTGCATCCGGCAGTTCCGACATGTATGATCTATTATAAACCCGACCGCTTCCTTATGTAAATACCCTCTTTTCATAAAACGTAACCGTTCAGCCAGCTGAACGGTTACGAACGGTTACCGCAAAAAGAGAAGCCCCCGAAGCTCCCATCGCATCTCTGCGGAGACAGGATCCTTCACTTTCCATGGCTGCGGTAATATTCTCTGCCTGCGCGCTCTCTTCCGGCCTTCTCCGGATTCTCCGCTTCCCCGCGCTCCGCGGACGTTTCCCGGGACATCCGCCAGAGTTCCGGAAGCGAAACATACCAGCGGAAAATCCGGTAACGCGGCCGCCGGCCGGTCCCGAACATCCAGTAATCCACCGCGTCTGTGAAAAGAATCGCCACCCCCGACAGAAAATACCAGTACACACTGTATCTGGGACAGATCAGATTCCCGCACAGGCTCATCCATTCGTCTCCGTAATCCCACATCCGGATTCCCAGCACCTCCAGCGAAAACAGCCCCGCAGCCAGCTCCAGACCCGTAATCACCCCAGACCCGATCAGCATCTGGACCGGCAGCTGCAGCTTTCCCATTCCGCGGCGCAGCAGAAATCCCAGGATCACCATCGCGGCTCCGCCGGTCAGTCCCATCAGCCGGAAGCTGTATCCCCGGAACGTCACTTCAATAGCCAGATATACACAGTAACCGGCGAGGAACAACAGCAGATACCGCCAGAATTCTTTCTTCCATCCCGTCATCCGAATCTCCTTCCCGACATGGCAAATGATACTCAAAAAATAAGAGACACTGTCTTTTTCCAGTATCTCTTATTTCTTCCGCCGATATTCCACTCCGGCGCGGCTGGCAGATTGTTACAGTTCAGCAGACTGAACGGTTACGGCAGATTTTATTTTTTCATATTCTTTCGCTGCTCTCACTTCAGAGACGCTGTCTGCACTGCGGGACTTTTTACAGGACTTCTATCTGATGCTGCCGGCGGTATTCCTTCGGGGAAACTCCGTATTCCCGCTTGAATCTGCGGTAAAAACTGGTATAATCCGAAAAACCGAACTGCTGGCAGATCTGTCCGATGGGCTCGTCCCCGAGAATCGCGTCCTTGCAGGCGTCCAACCGTTTTCTTGTAATATACTGATGGGCTGACATCCCCACTTTGTCCTTAAACAGATGAGCAATATAATATTTATTCAGAAAGAACTGATTGGAGAGCCGTTCCAGGGACAGATCCTCCTCCAGGTGAGATCCGATAAAATTGCAGATCATCTGATACGTCTCCTCCTCGCCTTTGGCTACTTTTTTATGGTTCTGCTCATAAACCATCCGGTTCATCACCAGCAGAATCTCATTCAGTTTCAGATAGAGGAACGCTTTTTTCCCATACCGGTCTCCCCACTGCTCCTCAATCATCCGGAATGCCATGCCCTGAAGCTGATTCGCCAGAATCGTGTCGAACTGATACAGAAACTGCTTTTTCAGCTGCGCACGCTCAAACAGATATCCGTAATCCTCCGACTGAAGCAGAAGTCCTTCCAGATAGCCTGCCGAAATCCACAGGACAATTCTCCGGTAAGGTTTCTCATGATTCCGAATTCGCAGAAAATGGACGATGCCCGGCGGAATCACCAGAACTTCTCCCGGCTTCGGCCAGAACACCTGCTCCTCCGCGTTCATCTCCGCATCCCCCTCCAGAAAAAAATAGATTTCATAATAATTGTGCGAATGCGCACGTACCGGAGAAAGGTTATAGTCATTATAATAGTAGATTTCGTAATCCTTCTCCTCCATATACTGCCGTTTCTTCCACTCCGTCTCAAGCTGCCTCTTCATATCTCATCTCCTGTATCCATCCGATTTTTCGTTTATTTTGTATAATTTTTCTATAAAATACACATTCTTTTCTTACATAATACCGCAATACCGCAATTTTTGCAATATATAGCACAATTTTGTCTATGGTAACTTTCTCCAATTACGATAAAATAGTAAATAACAAATCAATGATCCATAAGAAAGGAGTTTACAAACTATGGAAATGACAATGCGCTGGTACGGCAAAGACTATGATACCGTAACTCTGGAGCAGATTCGCCAGACCTGCTACGTAAAGGGCATCATCACCACACTGTACAACAAAATGCCGGGAGAGGTATGGACGCTGGACGAGATCCTGGCAATGAAAAAAGAAGTTGAGGATGCTGGCCTTCATCTGGCAGGTATCGAGAGCGTGAATGTCAGCGACGCCATTAAGACAGGCGCGCCGGAGCGTGACAAAGACATCGCTGCCTACATCGAGACTCTGGAAAATCTCGGAAAAGCCGATATCCATATGGTATGCTACAACTTCATGCCGGTATTCGACTGGACAAGAACCGAGCTGGACCGCAAGAGAGCAGACGGCTCCACGGTTCTGGCTTACAATCAGGACACCATCGACAAGATGGATCCGGAAGCAATGTTCTCCAGCATCAAAGACGACATGAACGGTTCCATCATGCCGGGCTGGGAGCCGGAGCGTATGGAGAAGGTAAAAGAGTTGTTCGAGCTGTACAAAGACATCGACGATGACAAACTGCTGGACAACCTGAAATACTTCCTGGAAGCGATTATGCCGGTATGTGACAAATACGACATCAACATGGCGATCCATCCGGACGATCCCTCCTGGAGCGTATTCGGTCTGCCGCGTATCATCTCCACACAGGCAAACCTGAAACGTATGATGGAAATGGTTCCGAACAAACACAACGGCGTTACCTTCTGTACCGGTTCCTACGGAACAAACCTGGGCAACGACCTGATCGATACCATCCATATGCTGAAAGGCAGAATCCACTTCGCACATGTTCGCAACCTTCGTTTCAACGACGGTATGCGCGACTTCGAGGAGAGCGCACATCTGAGCGCTGACGGAACCTTCGACATGCATGCAATCATGAAGGCTCTGTATGAGACCGGTTTTGAAGGCCCGATCCGTCCGGACCACGGACGTATGATCTGGGGTGAGAAAGCAATGCCGGGCTATGGTCTGTACGACCGTGCGCTGGGCGCCGCTTACCTGTGCGGACTGTGGGAGTCCATCGAGAAAGACGCAAAGGAAGCAAAATAATTCATCCTGTAACCGTTATTTTCCGCAGCCTGCCGGCGTCATCCGCCGGAATCCGAAACAGCAGCGAACCGCTCCGTATCCGGCAGGCAGCCAGAGGCGTGGGTTTGCTCTGTTCTGCTGCGGACATATAAAAAGAAAGAAGCGTAGAGAATTATGAAACTTACATTAGAAGGTATCAAAAACCGCAGTGAATGGGAAGCAGCCGGCATCACCCTTCCTTCCTACGACATTGAGAAAGTTGTTGAAAACACGAAAAAAGCTCCGTCATGGGTACATTTCGGAATCGGAAACATTTTCCGTATCTTCATCGGCGGTCTGGCAGACACCCTGATCTCCAACGGAGAATCCGACAAGGGCATCACCTGCGTCGAGACCTTTGACTTCGACGTGGTAGACAAAATCTACGATCCGTACGACAATCTGGTGCTGGCTGTCACCCTGAAGGCAGACGGCTCCACAGACAAAAAAGTGCTGGGTTCCCTGACCGAGGCCATCAAAGCGCAGGCAAACGTTCCGGAAACCTGGAACAGACTGAAAGAAATCTTTACCAGCAAAGAGCTGCAGATGATTTCCTTCACAATCACAGAAAAAGGATATGCGCTGAAAGCCGCTGACGGAACCTATTTCCCGTTTATTCAGGCTGACATCGACAATGGTCCGGAAAAACCGGGTGCGGCAATGGCAATCGTATGCGCGCTGCTGAACGAACGTTACAAAGCAGGCAAACTGCCTCTGGCTGTCGTTTCCATGGACAACTGCTCTCACAACGGTGAGAAACTGCAGAACTCCATCGTTACGATGGCAAAAGAATGGCAGGCAAAAGGATTTGTAGACGACGGATTCATCGAGTACCTGACCGATGAAAATCAGGTTTCCTTCCCGTGGTCCATGATCGACAAGATCACTCCGAGACCGGCGGATTCTGTATGCGCAGAGCTGGAAAAAGCAGGCGTTGAGGATGTTGCTCCGGTCATCACCTCCAAGAGAACCTATATCGCTCCGTTTGTAAACGCTGAGGAGCCCCAGTATCTGGTTATCGAGGACAAATTCCCGAACGGAAGACCGGCTCTGGAAAAAGCAGGCGTTTACATGACCGACAGAGACACCGTAAACAAGGTAGAGCGCATGAAAGTCTGCACCTGCCTGAATCCGTTGCACACTGCACTGGCTGTTTTCGGCTGCCTGCTGGGATATGACCTGATTGCAGATGAAATGAAAAATGAGACTCTCGTTAAACTGGTAAAACGTATCGGATACGTGGAAGGCCTTCCGGTTGTTACAGATCCTGGAATTCTTTCTCCGAAAGCATTCATCGACGAAGTTCTGAACGTTCGTGTTCCGAACCCGTTCATGCCGGATACCCCGCAGCGTATCGCTACCGATACCTCCCAGAAACTTGCAATCCGTTTCGGCGAGACCATCAAGGCTTATCAGGCGGACGACAGCCTGAACCTGGACGACCTGAACGGCATCCCGCTGGTATTTGCAGGATGGCTGCGTTATCTGATGGGCGTGGATGACAACGGAAATGAGTTCGAACTGAGCCCGGATCCGCTGCTGGATACTGTTTGCCCGTATGTCAAAGACTTCAAGCTGGGTGAAGTACCGTCAAAAGAGGAACTGGCTTCCAAGCTGTCCGGCCTGCTCTCCAACGCTTCTATTTTTGGCGTTGATCTGTGCGAGATCGGCATGTGCGACAAGGTTCTGACCGCATTCGCTGAAATGCTGGCTGGTCCTGGCGCAGTTGCCGCTACTCTGGAGAAACATCTGGCATAACTGTAAAGCGCTGTGCAGCAGCCTTTACAGCGGCATGTAACCGTTCAGCCCGCTGAACGGTTACGGCAGCGTCAAAAAGCAACAGGATTGCGGAACCCGGACACAGGTTTCGCAATCCGCAGAAAAACAAGAAGGGAGAACATCATGAAGAATTTTATGGATTCTGATTTTCTGCTTCAGACTGAGACCGCGAAAATGCTCTATCACGATGCAGCAGAGACCATGCCGATTTTCGATTACCATAACCATCTGAACCCGAAAGCGATTCTGGACGACGAGCAGATGGATAACCTGACCCAGGTATGGCTGGGCGGCGACCATTACAAATGGCGTGCAATGCGCGCAATGGGCGTTCCGGAGGAACTGATAACCGGAAACGGCGCAGATTATGACAAATTCCTGGCATGGGCGCGCACCATCGAAAATTCCATCGGAAATCCGCTGTATCACTGGACACATCTGGAGCTGCAGCGTTATTTCGGCATCACCGCTCCGCTCTCCGAGGCGACAGCAAAACAGATCTGGGACAGCGCCAACGAGCAGATGCGCACCAAAGAGTTTTCCGTTCGCAATCTGATTCTTCGTCAGAATGTTAAATATATGTGCACCACCGATGATCCGGCAGACGACCTGGCATGCCACAAGGCTCTGAAGGAAGAGAACTTCGGCTGCACCGTACTTCCGACGTTCCGTCCGGAAAAGGCGATGGCCATCGAGAAACCCGCGTATGCAGACTATATCGCAAAACTGTCTGAAGTTTCCGGCGTGGACATTAAGAATGTGGACGACCTGATGAAAGCTCTGGAAATCCGTATGGACTATTTCATCAGTGTGGGCTGCGTGGTAACTGACCACAGCCTGGAAGGATGCTTCTATCATCCTGCAACCGTTGAGGATGTGGACCGCGTCATGAAGAAACGCCTGGAAGGCCAGGAGCTGACCGCTGAAGAGTGCGGTATGTATAAAGGCTACGTTATGATCGCCCTGGGCAAGATGTATGCACGGAAAAACGTTGTTATGCAGCTGCACATCGGCGCACTGCGCAACAACTCCTCCCGTCAGCTGGCAGCTATCGGCGTGGACTCCGGCTTCGACAGCATGGACGATATCAAATATGCTTCCTATCTGAGCACAATGCTCAACGAAATGGATAAGGAAAATCTGCTTCCGAAGACGGTTCTCTACTCTCTGAACCCCAACGACAACGAAATGCTCGCCAGCATGGCAGGAAACTTCCAGGGCGGCGGCATCCGTGGAAAGATGCAGTTCGGAACCGCATGGTGGTTCAATGATCACAAACCGGGCATGGAGGCTCAGCTGACTGTACTGTCCAGCATCGGCCTGATCTCCCCGTTCATCGGAATGCTGACAGACTCCAGAAGCTTCCTTTCTTTCCCGCGTCACGAGTATTTCCGCCGCATTCTGTGCAATGTAGTCGGAAACTGGGTAGAGAACGGCGAGTACCCGAATCATCCGGAGTTCCTGAAGGATCTGGTGAAAAACATCAGCTACAACAACGCATACAACTATTTCTTTACGAAATAAGAAGAATGCAGAAGCAGCCGTTTGGCCCGCCAAACGGCTGCCGGAAAGAGCCTCTGTGCGGCAGATACACGTTGATCTGCCCACGGGGCTCTTTTTTATATAACAGGGGACCGCATTCCCTGCTATATGAAAACGCTCTGCGGGATACGTACTCGCGCAGAGCAGAAATTTGTCGCAAGGCGGCCGAACGGTAACTTAAAATTACCTAAAATTTTTCTAATTGACTTGACATTGCCGGCAATATTATATATAACTGGTACTATAGAACGCCGACAGGAAATAAATTGCCGGAAAATTCTGCATTTACAGGAATGCCTGCAGAACATGCAGCATAGCCTTCTTTCCGGGTTCGGCGGGAAACAGGGAGGGATACATATTATGAAACTCTTAATTGCTATCATGAAAAAAGAAGACAAGACTGACACAATCGCAGCGCTGAACCAGAAAGGGATTTTTGTCACGGAACTGGCTACCACCGGCGGTTTTCTTCAGGAAAAAAATACAACTCTGATGATCGGAACCGAAGACGCTAACGCCCCTATCGCACTGAATGTTCTCCGCGAATATGCAGGGCTCCGGAAATCCGTCACCTATTCGACGCCTCACGCAGAAGGCGGAACCGGTTATTCCGGCGCCGGCTACTCTGTTCCCATCGACACAACTGCAGGCGGTTGTACCGTATTTGAACTGACGATGGATCGTCTGGAAAAGTTCTGATTTGAGCGTTCTGATTTTATGTGAAAACGTGCGTCCTGTTCCGGCCGCCTTGGTTCTGCAGATGGAACTGTTCCATGCGGAACCGAGACGCCTGAGACGCACGTTTTTTCTATGTAATCACAGAAAACTTCTCCGGCAACTTACCGTTCCTCGATGATCGCAACCTTTCAGCCAGCTGAACGGGAATCAATGATCTCCGTTCTGAAGCAGCCGCAAAGCCGCCGCTTTTCTGTACTCGGTCGGCGTCATCCCCTCTCTCTGCCGGAACTGACGCATAAAATGAAGTTCTGACTCATAGCCGCAGACTTCCGCCAGCATCCACACCGCCAGATCTGTAGTCTCCAGAAGAAATTTTGCCCGCTCCATTCTTGCCTCAATCACATCACGGATGCAGGAAATTCCGAAAACCTCCCGGTACAGATGCTGAAAATAAAAGACACTCAGATGAAGCTGCGATGCCATCGCCGGAACCTGCCAGTGTTTCTCCGGCGTATTGTATATTTCCGTTCTGAGCTCCTGCAGTGCGCGGAAATACGGCCTTTCCCACCGTCTGTCCGACTGTTCCTGTATCTGATCCGACAGACCGTACAGCAGTCCTCTCAGCAGCGCATCTTCCGCTTCCGCCTGATACCTTCCGCCTGCCCGCCGCTTTCTCACCAGAACACGCAGACATCCGGACAGAGACGGAAGATCCGGAAGCGCCAGAGGCGTCTGCACCGGAAGATTCAATTCTCCCAACAGTTCCTCCTCTCCTTCCGCCACAAAATGCAGCCAGTCATCTTTGTAGGGAGTCCCGACTGAGCCGTAACGCACCGGAGCATGCGGCGGAAAAAGAACTGCCGTCTGTGGCTCCGTCTCCGTCCGGATGCCGTTCAGATAAAAGTAAGCGGGTGATTTTACCAGCAGCAGCGTATAATCGGGCACGCCCGTCTGCCGGAGCATCTCATAAGGATGCGCATGTACCGCGTCATATCCTCCGTAAATAAACCGAAGCATCGTCTCCTCCTCACCTGATCTGTTTCTGCGTTACCGTTCAGCCGGGTCTGTGCATTCACTGCGCAGACCTGCTGGAAAGCCCAGTGCCTGCGCCCGGGGCATCCGTTTCCGCAGAAAAAGCAGAATCCGTCAGTTATTCATATTTTAAGTCATTGCTGCCGGACCGTCAATGTACTATATTGAAACGGTAACGAAAAACGTTACAGTTCAGCCAGGTCTGTGCATTTACTGCACAGACCATATGAAAGCATAGCGCCTGTGGGCATCCGGCCCATCGCGAAGCGATTTTCAATGGCCGGATACCGCAACAGTTCAGCTGGCTGAACTGTTACCGAAAAACCTTATTGCACAAAACAGGAGGATAACGGATTATGCTGTATTCACAGGATCAGACTTGGGCGTCCGAAGCGCTGGAACGCTTTCTATTAAAAATGACTGTCATGCGCGAGCGTGCATGTACAAAAATTCCCTACACCACAAAAAACGGAAAATATGACGATAATTCCACACTGGCAGCAGAAAAGAGCATGGGGATCGGCTGGTGGACCAATGGTTTCTGGGCCGGTATGATGTGGCTGCTGTATCACGAGACAAAAGAGGAACGGTATGCTGAAATCGCCCGCTTTTCCGAAGAACAGCTGGACACCTGTTTTGATGAATTTTATGATCTCAGCCATGATCTGGGTTTTGTTTACCAGCCCACCGCCGTTGCTGATTACCGCCTGACCGGCTCACAGGCAGGAAGACGGCGGGGACTTCATGCCGCATGTCTTCTCGCCGGCCGGTTCAATCCTGCAGGAAATTTTATCCGTGCCTGGAACGACTGGGGCGACGGACGCGACACGACCGGACAGTTCCGTAAACCACATCGTCTCCTTCGATCCGGAAACAGGAATACTTCTCGGCTCCCTGGGCGGTCAGGGCTACGGCGAAGGTTCCTCGTGGACCCGCGGCCAGGCGTGGGGCATCTATGGTTTTGCGCTGAGCTATGTTCATACCGGAAAGACGGAGTATCTCGACACAGCAAAGCGGATCGCCCACTACTTTATTTCCAATATCCCGGAAGATGGACGGATTCCCACAGACTTCCGCGCTCCGGTGGAACCGTTCTATGAAGACGCTTCCGCCGCCGCGATTGCTGCATGCGGATTTCTTGAGCTTGCAGACCTTGTGCCTGCGCTGGAAAAAGATCTCTACCGGAAGGCCGCTGTGAAACTGCTCAGAACGCTGGACAGCCGGAACTGTGATTACAATCCCGACACTGACGGTGTTCTCAGGAACTGTACCGCTGCATACCATGACAAAACGCACGAATTTCATATTGTCTACGGCGACTATTTCTATCTGGAAGCCCTTTTGATGCTGAAGGGCAGCGACTTCCGCATGTGGTAGCAGGGCGGCGCAGAAAGTCCATTTCATGCTGTCTGCATTTATGATATTCCGCTGTCTTTGCCAAGATATTCCAGGATACCGCTGACGATCGCATCTGTGAGTGTCTCCTGATATGCCTGATCGGTGAGAAGCTCCGCTTCCTCCGGGTTGGACAGGAACCCGCACTCACAGATAACCAGCGGCACATCAGTCCGCTCCAGCAGATAATAAGTGGTATTCCCCTTCGCCTGCCTGTGATTCTCGGGATCTACCTGCGCAATCAGTGCATTCTGCAGTTCTTCGGCAAGCTTCTTCCCCTCTGTGGAATCCTCATAGTAAAAAACCTGCGCCCCCTTCACCGAGGCGTCCGGGTAGCTGTTCTGATGTATGCTCACCACACAGACGGGTTGTTCCTCATGGATCAGTTCCACCCTTCGCTGCAGATCCTGAACTTTCTTGTTGGAGGAATCTTCATCATACAGACCCTGATCGGTTTCCCGGGTCATCACAACCTGAATTCCCTGTTTTTCCAGTTTATCCCTCAGCATCAGAGAAATTTCCAGATTGATCTCTTTTTCCTCCACATCATTGATTCCGATTTTTCCAGGATCCATCCCTCCGTGCCCCGGGTCCACAACAACTGTTTTCTTTTCCCCATTGATGTTTTCCACCAGCTTAGCCCCCTCCCGCGACAGGCAGTAAGCGGCGATCAGAAACAATACCGCCATCAGAACTTCCATCGTCTTTCTTTTCAGCACAAAAAACCCCCGCTGCATATACTCTACCTATGTATATGCAGCGGGGGGCCGTTTCAAACCTCCGCACCGGGAACAAGCCGGATGTATCAGGATTCCTCATCGTCTTTCAGAAGGCGGTGAATCTCATTTTCAAGTTCCTCATCAAACTCCATATCTTCGTCCAGAAATTCTGCCGTCTCCGCTTTCTTCTCCTCAGCGCCGGGCGTTTTCCCCTCCTGCTTCTCCTGCGGATTACTGACCTGCGGCTGTTCCTTTCCGTCCTGCTTATTTTCCTGCTTTCCGGCCTCTTTCGCCGCGTTTGCCTGCAGCTCTCTGAAAAAAGGCTCCATCCTGTCAGAGGATCTGTCCAGGGCGTCTTTTACCATGCGCACCTTCTTATAGCTCTCCAGAAATCCTTTCTGCAGCGCGTCCATTGCCCGGATAATCTGCGTCACTTCTGTCTGTACCATGCGGTAACCGCTGGAACCCTGGTCCATCTGCTGCTGCATAAACTGCTGCGCTTCCTTCGCCTGCTGCTCAATCTTGGCTTCGTAAACCGCTACAACCTCTTCTTCTTTCTCCCGGGCTTCTTTCACCAGCCGCGCGCAGTCCTTTTTGGTCTCCTGAAGCATTTTTTCACATTTTTCCTTCGTTTCCGCCATCATATTGTCGGAACGAACTTTCGCGTCAAACACCAGTTTTCCGATGCTGTCATAATTGTCAATATAGCTCTGATATTTTTCCCTGATGTCTTTCTGGAGCTGTTCGATCTCCGTTTCCTTTGCCCTGACAGACTGCCGCAGCTCCTCAATCAGACTGTCGCGCTCTGCAATCTGCTCCTCCAGGCTTTTCCTCTCCGCATCGGCCTCGTCCCGGGCCTCCCGGAACTTTGCCATAACGTCCTCTTTGTCAAATCCCCCCATCAGCGTGGTTTTAAATAAAGATTCATCCAGTTCTGCTGCCATTTGATACTCCTCCATTCTTTTGTTATTCCGTGAGATGACTGGAGATAATGTTCCAGACCGTTGCGCGCTCAAATCCAAGTTTCCACTCCGCGACGCCGGAAAGGCCATACTCTTCAATCAGTTTCATTTTTTCCTCGATGGACTGTTCATCTTCCATCCATATGGTATACCGGGCAGTGTCTGTCTCAACCGTCGCCACATTCTGTCCTACAGACGCATCCCAGGTTTTTGTCATTCCCATCTGTGTCACATACTGATCCGCGCCGTCCATACCCAGCACCTCGCTGGTCACGCCCACCTGACCAAAGTTTTCCGTCCAGATCCGCGTATAGAACGGAATCGCGCAGATAATCTTTTCCGCGGGGATATCCTCCAGCAGCGTCTGAATTCCGCTCTCCACAAACGGAAGGGACGCTACAGAACCCGCCTCCTCGCTGCCGGCGTAGTGTTCATCATATCCCATCATAACCATATAATCGATGGTCTTTGCCTGTTCTCCCCTGTTATAATACTCCGTAAACGGCTGAGGCACAGCCGTATCCACAGACACCACAAGGTTTGCCGCATGGGCTGCCGCTGACAGTTCTCTCAGGAACTGAATATAGTGGGGAATCGACGCCTCCGTCAGCTGCTCGAAATCCACATTGATTCCATCCATCCCTGTCTGCTGTGCGGCCTGGATCAGCTGGCTGATGATATTGGTGCGCACCGAATGGCTGGCAAGAGCCGTTTCCGTGCTGAAATTCTCATTAAAGTTGTCAACCAGCCCCCACACCTCCATGCCTGCTCCGTGGGCCTGACTGACATAATCCGCGCTGGCCAGACTGGACAGGGTTCCCGTGTTATCCACCACAGAAAACCAGGTCGGCGATATCACGTTGACTCCTGTCACATTTGCAATCGCCGATCCCAGCGCATCGTTGGCCGCCTGCGAAGTCGTCTGATGCCATGCAAGATTGATTTTGTGATCCCGTCGGATTCCGGCAAACACAAGGCTGGCGTCCTGTGCATGAGACGGCGCTTCCCGGGCGTCAGAGACATCCTGACGTTCCACATAACCGATGTATCCGTCCTGCGTCTCCACCCGCATCCATTCGTCAAGCGTTTCCTGCAGATAAAGAATCTCTCCTCCGGCGACCGATGTAAGAATCTCGCTTTTGATTCCTCCCCGATACCTCACGGGAGTCTCATCGGCAGTAACCTCCACCTGAGTCAGACCGTTCCACTCTGTCCGGCACACCGCACGGTTCGGATCCGTATAGAACGCATAATCCATATCCGTATACTGCTTCACAAATTCCAGGGCAATACAGACGGTACCGTCCGCTTCCATCTGCACAGCCGCCTGTCCGCCCGAAGTGCTGTATGTCGTATCTCCCGGAGCAACCGTCATCACACCGGAAGGAATTGTCAGTAAAATAGCCTGGGATTCCTGATCCCAGTAAAAACCACTGTTCAGTTCACTGGAAACAAAGCTGACCGAAGCATAGATCTCACCCTGAATCATCCGGCCTTTCTCTTCGCTGACACTGCCGTTGATAACCAGCGCGGCCTCCGTATCGTCGTTCAGCTGAAAGTATGCTTTCTGATCCATCTGTTCTGTGCTCGGCGTATATCTCTGCACCAGAAAAGAAATACATCCCGCCGCCGCAAGCACAACGATCAGCAGGATTACCACCAGAACAGGCGAAACTCTCCCCTTCTTTTTCCTGTTCTTCTGCATTGTTCATCCTCCGTCCTCCCCTGTGGGGATTTTCTCTCCATTTGTTCTTAATGCACAGAATTCTTTTGCCTGTCATAACAGCTCCAGTATAACAAAAAAAGCACCCGTTAGCAACAAGTTATGCGCAAGGGACCAAACATCGCCAGCTGCCTCCGGGTGCCTGACAGTCTTTTCTGTCTTTGCCGTTTCCGACTCTGTGATATACAAAAACAGCAGACAAAGCTGCCATTCCGGGAAAATCTCTTTTTCTGCGCCGCGGCTCTCTCACCGCTGTCCGACAGAAATATGTATTCCTGCGGTCCATGCAGAAAACGCACAGACCTTACTGAACGGTAACGCGCCAGAACTCTGTTCTGCAGATTTCCCTTATTTTTACAGTTTCCAAAGAACTCCCACAGCAGTTTTCGTAAAAGCTCTGCCGTCTGCCCGCGAAAGCAGCAACTCAGCCAGTGGATCCGTAAAACCAAAGATACAGACCTGGCAAAACCGGCATGCATCGTCAATAATACTGCGGGAAAATACCGAAGAAGCAAAACGGTCACAAAGAATCTGCAGCCGCTCACCCAACGGAACGCTGCGAAAATTTCTGATAAACAAGACCAGCAGGAATCACAGGCGGGAGAAGATGCACCTTTTCCCGAAACCCGTACTGCTGTATTGGTTCTTTCTTTCATTATACCGAAGAAAGCCGAAAAAACAACCCTCAAATTATGAAAAAAGTGTTAAGTTCTTTACATCCTGGCCCGATGTGCTATACTATAAGGTAGTAGCCTGATATTTTTAACCTTTACGAGAGGATGTGACGGTTTTGAAAATTGAAAAGCTCAATGACAATCAGATTCGCTGTACCCTGACCAGCGCGGATCTGGCAAACCGAAAAATTAAGCTCAGCGAACTGGCTTACGGAACCGAAAAAGCCAGGAACCTGTTTCAGGATATGATGGTGGAAGCCAACGCTCAGTTCGGCTTTAACTATGACAATGCACCGCTGATGGTGGAAGCGATACCGGTTGCTCCGGACAGCATCGTTCTGATTATCACGAAAGTAGACGATCCCCAGGAGCTGGATACCCGTTTTTCGAAATTCGCTCCCTCCAGCGACGACGAAAATGCCGAACCGGTTCAGTATTCCGGTGCGGACGATATCATCGATCTTTTCCAGAAACTGTACGAGGCAAGAGCAAAAGCAGCCGACAGGAAAAAGACGGCTGACACGGAAAAATCTCCGGAAACTCCAACAGAGGAATCTCCGGAAGCTTCTGCTCCCGTTGATCTTGTCCGTGCTTTCCAGTTTTATACACTGGATGAAGTGATTGCCTCCGCAGGCGCACTGAACCATTATTTTTCAGGAAAAAATTCCCTGTACAAGGTGGAACCGCAGAATTGTTATCAACTGATCCTTCATCAATCAGGCTGCTCACCGGAGGATTTCAACAAAATCTGCAACATTCTTTCCGAGTACGGACGGCAGAAAGCATTTTCCGGCATCGGAGAAGCCGCTCTCATGGAACACAGTGAAGTTCTGATCCGCGACACAGCGCTTCAGCAGCTTTCCGGGCTGGCATAACATTTCCTGCAAGCGGAGCGTTTTCATATAACAGGATACGCAGTTTCCTGTTATATGAAAAAAGCGCCGCGTCTGCTCACCCCAATGGGGTGACGGACGCGGCGCTTTTTTCGCTCACGTATGTAGCCGGCAGACAGCCGTTCAGAAAAGCCTGAGCCCTCATGCCAGCGGAAACGGATTACTCCTCTACGATCGCCTCTGTCGGACAGACACTTGCGCATGTTCCGCACTCTACACAGGTATCAGCGTCGATCACATACTTGCTGTCTCCCTCAGAAATTGCCTCTACCGGGCACTCTCCTGCGCATGTTCCGCAGCTTACACACTCGTCGGTAATTACATATGCCATGTTCTTTTCCTCCTTTTGTTTTTTCGTCTTGCGACGTACGTTTTTGACCTTTGCCGCCATCCGTTCCGTTGGAAACGAGGACGCTTATCAGGTACTAACCACATTTTAAACGATTGCATACGGAAATACAAGTACTATTTTTCATACAATCCTGCCGGGGGCTTGCATTCCGTCCCTCCGTGGTATTATAATAGACTCTGTCACAGAAACAGAAATGATCAAGGAGGAATCAATATATGAAAATTTCCAAAGATATGACGATCGGCGAACTGATCCGACTGGATCAGAACATTATTGCAATTCTGATGCGCGCGGGTATGCACTGCATCGGATGCCCGTCCGCTCAGGGGGAATCTCTGGCTGAAGCAGCTATGGTACACGGAATCGATGCGGACGTTCTGGAAGCGCAGATCAACGACTATCTGTCCAGCAAATAAACAGCATACAGAAAAACCTGCGTGACAGTTCAGCCAGGTCTGTGCATCCACTGCACAGACCGTATAAAAGCATATTTCCTGTGAGCATCCGTCCCATCACAAAGCGATTTTCAACGGCTGGATGCGGATGAAACGGCTGAAGAAATGGGCAGTCATTCCGTCAGCGGAACGGCTGCCCATAATTTATTTTCTTTTTTTCCTTTTCTTTTTCGGAAGCTGTTCCGCAGTGACAGCCGCTTCTTTTCTCGACCTCTGATGTTTCCGTATTGCTTCATCCACTCTCTTATAACGTTCTTCCTGTCTTTTTTTCAGCATCATCTGACGCATCAGCCGCTCCAGAATCTGATAAAACTGTTCCTGCCGTTCCTCCCTGCTTTTTTCCTCTTTCGCAGGCGTTTTTTCCTTTTCCTTCCTGTCTCCTGCTTTTTTCTGTTCGTTCTGCTTTTCCTTCCGCTCCGGCGTCTCTTTGAACTCTCCCACAGGACTTCCGACCTCACGTACCTCGACGGTTTTTGCCTCCTGCAGCTCCTGACAGTCTGCAGGCAGCTTTGACCGGGCAGGAAGCACCTCAACCTCCAGAACATCCCGGAAATCCTTTTCCTGCGCCGCCTGTTCCGCAGCCTGACGCAGCTTCGGCAGAAGCTCCCGGATCGCTTTCAGATGAAGGCCCTTCTTTTTCAGTTCCTTAATGCTGAGAAAAATCTGTATGTCCTCTGCGGTATAAAACCGATGTCCCATCGCATTTCTTCCAATCGTAATTCCCAACTCTTCTTCCCAGTAACGGAGTACATGCGCCTTTTCTCCCGTCAGCTGCTCTGCTTCCGATATCTGATAGATTTTATGTTCCATCCCTTAACCCCTTTCGCACTCGCTGTCCTACGCTTTCTGAAACAGCTGCCTCTCGATTTCACGGTTCTCAGCCGGAGCCAGATCCTCCGAGGGAAGGATGCCTTCCGGGAGAGGAACCATTCTGTCTTTTATTATAGAATCCCCATCCCCGTCCCGCAAGAAAATCCGTTCGCCAATTTCCCTTCCAGACTGACAAAAAGGACAAAAAAACCCATGTATTCTCTGCTTGCCGTCTTTCTTTTTATCCCCTATAATGATATTAACTTCAACCGTTCAGCCGAAGGAAGCGCCACAGGCATCTGTCCTTCCGGTTCATGGTGCAGCGGACCAATCTCCGCCTCAGGTCTTCGTCCTGTGCAGGCGCCTGAATCACTGGCTGGCCAATAAGAAAACAGATACCGAAAGGCAATGAAAGGAGGATTTTTTCATGAAATTTCAATTGACCGGGGAGGAAGCGGCTCTGAAACAGGGACTGCAGCTCCTGCTGGAAGCAAAAGGCCATCAGCTGGCCGAAGGGGGAATCTCCATTGTCCCCGCGCCTCATCCGGAAAAGACGCTTACCGTCTCCAGAACCGGCGACCGTGTGGAAATCGGATACTGTCAGACTGTGCATTTTTTCCGGGGAATGAGCCTTGTGCTCCAGCATCCGGAGGACAGCACCTATTCCTGCCGGGAAACCGTCTGGCTGGATGAAAACGGACTGATGCTGGACTGTTCCAGAAATGCCGTCTATCGTTTGGATTTTGTCCGGGAATATCTGCAGATGATGGCGTTTGCCGGAATGAACACGCTGTACCTTTATCTGGAGGATACCTATGAGATTCCGGAATACCCGTATTTCGGACAGATGCGGGGCCGCTACAGCCAGCAGGATCTGAGGGAGATCGACGCCTTCGCCAAAATTTTCGGAATCGAAGTGGTTCCCTGCATCCAGACCCTGGCTCATATGCGCACCTTTCTGCGCTGGCCGGATTCCGATCCCCTCCGCGATACAGACAATATCCTGATGGCGGAGGATCCGGAAACCTACCGTCTGATCCGGGCCATGCTCCGTTCCCTGCGCCAGTGTCTTTCCACTCACAGAATTCATCTGGGCATGGATGAGGCGGAAGGGCTCGGCACAGGCCGCTACCTGCTGAAAAACGGCTATCAGGATCCGATTCAGATCCTTCAGCGGCATCTGGTCCACGTCATGGACTACTGTAAGGAGTTTGACTTCCGGCCGATGATCTGGAGTGATATGTACTTCAAGCTTGCGGGAAAAAGTGAAAGCTATTATGATCTTCCGGAGGATTACCAGTGGAAGGAGGAAGAAAAAGCGCCGGAGGAACTGACCCTGGTATACTGGGACTACTACAGCCACGACGAATCCATATACCGAAAAATGGTGCGCCTGCACCAGGGACTTGCCTCTCATCTTGTGTTTGCCGGAGGCGGATGGATCTGGAACGGCCTTGCTCCCAACTACAGCCGCGCTACAGACACCACCCGGAAAGCAATGCATGTGCTCCACGAAAAAGGTCTCCGACAGGCATTCTGTACCCTGTGGGGCGACAACGGAAGCGAGACGCCGCAGACGGCAGGGCTTTATTCCGCAATTCTGTTCTCCGAGTTCGGTTTTCATGAGGAAGTGGACGATGCTCTCTTAAACAGCCGTTTGTTGTTTCACACAGGCGTCTCCCTTGCGGACTGGATGCTTCTGGATCGTCTGGATGCCGTCCCCGGGACTGCTCCGGATAACCGAAGAGCCGCAAATCCTTCCAAAATGCTGTTCTATCAGGATCCTCTTCTCGGGCTGTTTGACGCTCAGACGCATCATCTGGATCTGGAACAGTGGTACCGCCGTCTCACCGAAGACCTGGAACAGGCGCTCCCCCGGATTCCGGACAGATTCCGGTCTCTGTTCCTGTACTATTACCAGCTTGCTTCCCTGCTGTCCCGGAAGGCCACGCTTGGACAGAAACTGACCGGCGCCTATCTTGCGGGAAAACGGAACGCCCTTTCGCTCCTGTCGGAGGAAGTTCTGCCTTCCTGTATCGAGGATTCCCGGGCAGTTCTTGCGCTTCGGGAAAAGCTGTGGATGGATCTTGTACGTCCTCAGGGCTTCGAGGTCGTAAACATCCGGATGAGCGGCGTCACCGCAAGGCTGGAAGCCGCGAAGCGCCGCGTGGACGCCTGGCTGTCAGGTGAGATCCGTTCCATTCCGGAACTGGAGGATCCCCGCCTGCCTTACGATCCCTCGCTCACCGGCGACGACGCCCTGACCACCCACAATCTCTGGGAAACCCTGGTGACCGCCTCAAACATGTGCGGCGTCTGAGTGCTATGAAGCATTTTTAATAACAGGGAACGCAAGTTTCCCTATCAAGTTAAAAAACATCCTCTGAAACCGTCACACAACGGTCTCAGAGGATGTTCTGTTTTTCCGTTTCAGAACCCCGAAGGCGCTTCCGATTTTTCCGCCGGCCTCCAGCCAGTATTTTGCACGTCTCTGCAGAGACGTGGTCTGCGGAACTTCCGAGAGATCCGCATCTCTGTTCCGGAACAGCCACTGCATATACTCTCTGCTCTCCGGATCTACGCTGCGGATCTCATACTCCTGCTGAAATTTCAGTATCTTTGAATTTTCATCCAGAAGATCCCTCAGATACGGAGACAGCAGCCAGGAATCGCAGATATAGCTGCAGTCCGCATACTCCGGAAAATATCTTTCAAAAAACGATTCTGAACAGTTTCAGCCCCGTCTGACGGCAGGTCCACCATTCCCGGTCGAACCCGAAGCTTCCGAAACTTTCCTGATATTCCCTGACAAAACGGGAGAAGACTCCCATCGTATCAAAATAAATATCCTCCGGATTTCCTCCCGAAATCTCCGGTTCCATGGTTCACTGTACCCTGTTCCGTAATAGTTCAGCCAGCTGAACGGTTGCCGCATCCGGCCACTGTATCTTTTCTCAACGCTGAATATTGGCAAATTTTGTGTAATCCGGCAGCCATACCAGATTGACCGTACCAATGGGGCCGTTACGCTGTTTTGCAATAATGATCTCGGCAATTCCCTTGTCCTCGGAGTCTTTGTTGTAATAGTCGTCACGGTAGATAAACATTACCACATCGGCATCCTGTTCGATCGCTCCTGACTCACGCAGGTCGGACAGCATCGGCCGGTGATCCGTCCTCTGCTCCACCGCACGGGACAACTGGGACAGCGCCACCACCGGAACATTCAGCTCACGGGCCAGCGCTTTCAGTGCCCGGGAAATATCCGAAATCTCCTGCTGCCTGGAATCCGTTCTCCGCCCGCTTCCTGTCATCAGCTGCAGATAGTCGATGATCACAATATCCAGGCCATGCTCCAACTTATACTTTCTGCACTTGGAACGCAGCTCTCCGATGGAGATACCGGGAGTATCGTCGATAATCAGCTTCGACTCTCCGATCATTCCCGCGCTCTCAATCAGCTTGCTCCAGTCTTCGTCCTTCAGATTTCCGGTACGCAGATTCTGGGAATCCACCTTCGATTCCATGGAGAACAACCGGTTCATCAGCTGCTCCCGCGACATCTCAAGGCTGAAGATTGCAACCGCCTTATCCTTTTTAAAGGCCATATACTGGGCGATATTCAGGACAAAGGCCGTCTTTCCCATGGACGGACGGGCCGCGATCAGAATAAAATCCGATGGCTGAAGACCGGAAGTCTTATAATCCAGATCGGTAAATCCTGTCGGCAGCCCGGTCACGCTTCCTTTGGTCTTTGACGCCCGCTCGATGTTCTCCAGCGTATTCATGACTACCTGGCGGATCGGCACATAATCCCCGGAATTCCTCTGCTGCAGCAGCTGAAACATCCGTTTCTCCGTCTCCTCCAGGATCACCTCCACAGGTTCCTTATTCAGATAACATTCGTTCTCTATCTCCTCGCTCAGCCTGATCAGACGACGCAGCACCGCTTTTTCGCTGACAATAGTCGCGTAATGGCGAACGTTGGCCGAGGTGGGAACCGCATTGAGCAGATCGCGGACAAATTCCATGGATGTGATCTCCGGCGGCAGATCCTTCTCTTTCAGGCGGTTCTGCAGCGTCACCAGATCCACCGGTTTTCCTTCGTTGAAAAGTTCCACCATTGCGTCGAAAATGACTCCATACTGATGCTGGTAGAAGTCATCGCTGGTCAGCATCTCGGATGCCGCCATGATCGCCTCTCTTCCCATCAGCATGGAGCCAATCACAGACTGTTCCGCCTCAATACTATGCGGTAAAATCCGCTTAATGAGTGCCTCTTCCATCTGTATCTTACGCTTCCTTTACGATCACTTTCAGTTTCGCAGTTACTTTCGGGTGCAGTTTGATCGCAACCTCCGTTGTTCCCAGAACCTTGATCGGTGCGGAGAGCTGCATCTTTTTCTTTTCAATCTCATAGCCCAGCTGTTCCTTTGCCGCTTCCGCGATCTCTTTTGTGGAAATGCTTCCGAATACCCTTCCGCCTTCCCCGACCTTGATCGACACGGTCACAGACTTATCCTCCAGCTCCCTGGCAAAAGCTTTCGCCTCCTCCAGCTTCTCCGCCGCAACCTTATCCTCGTGGGCTTTCTGAAGCTTCAGCTCATTGAGGTTCTTTGCCGTCGCCTCCACGCCGAGTTTTTTCGGCAGCAGCATATTGCGGGCATATCCGTCGCTGACATTGACAGTGTCCCCTTTTTTTCCCAGTGATTTTACATCCTCCAGTAAGATAACTTTCATTTAATCAGATTTCTCCTTCCTCAAGCATTTCTGTCAGTGTATCTTTCAAAATTCTCTTTGCCTCATTCATACCTGTTTCCAGCTGACAGCCGGCCATGTTCAGATGACCGCCGCCCCCCATCCGCTCCATGATAATCTGGACATTGACTTCATCGATCGCACGGGCGCTCACGTAGATCACACCCCGGTATTCCGTCAGCACAAATGAAGCCTTGACTCCGATAACATTCAGCAGCTCATTGGCCGCCTGAGAGCCGATCACCGTAGGGCTGTCCACATAATCGCCCGGACATTCCGAAATCGCAAAGCAGTCCAAAAAAATCTCCGCATTGCTGATCGTCTCGCCTTTCGCCCGGTAATCGTTCATGTTTTCCCGGAACAGCTTGCGCACGCGGGTCACATCCGCGCCGCAGCGGCGCAGAAACGCAGCCGCCTCAAAAGTACGCACACCTGTCTTCTGCTGAAAATTGTCCGTATCGATCATAATACCCGCGTACAGACTGTCCGCCTCTATGTTGCGGATCCGGACGCCGTCGGCAAAATACTGCAGAATCTCCGCGACCATCTCGCAGGCGGACGATGCATACGGTTCCACATAAGCCAGAACCGCGTTGCGTATCACCTCGCTGCCCTGGCGGTGATGATCCAGAACGACGATGGTCTTTGTCATATAAAGAATGTCTTCGCATTCCGTGTAGCTTGGCCGGTTGACGTCCACAACAACGACCAGCGTATTCTCATCCACAAGCTCTCTGGCTTCGTGACGGTCGATAAACATGGAGTCGTCGTAATCGGGATTGTTCAGAAACCCTTCCATCAGCGGCCGGATAGAATTGTTCTGTCCTTCCAGAACAATGTGCGCTGTCTTGTTCAGGGTTTTCGCCGCCCGGTAAATTCCGATGGCAGATCCGAAAGAATCCGCATCCGGATTTTTATGGCCCATGACCACAATGCGATCCTTGCTGAGCATGAACTCCTTCAGCGCATGGGCTTTCACCCGCGCCTTTACTCTTGTATTCTTTTCCACCGCCTGGGTTTTGCCGCCGAAATACTGGATACTCTCTCCGTCTTTCATGACCACTTGGTCGCCGCCGCGGCCCAGGGCAAGATCGATGGCGATACGGGCGTACTCGGAATTTTTCACATAGGAATCGGCATTGTATCCGATACCGATACTGATCGTCACAGCCATATCATTTCCGATATTGACCGCTTTGACTTCCTCCAGAATGTCAAACCGTTTCTCCTTCAGTATCTCCAGAGATTTCCTGCGCATGACAAGTAGGTATTTATCTTTTTCCAGTTTCCGTATCACTCCGTCAATGCGGGTAAAATACTGGTTCATCTTACGCTCCACCAGTGCCGCCAGAAGAGAACGGCGCACCGGCTCGATGCTTTCCATGACTTCTTCATAATTGTCCAGATAGAGAAGTCCCGCGACCATCTTTTCGTCTTCGCATTTCAGAATATACTCGTTCAGTTCCGTCTCGTCAAACAGATACATCACCTGGATAAAGCAGCCGCTTTCCTCCGCTTCCAGAACCTGGCTTCTCTCAAGAAGCTCATCGATGCACACTGCCCTGAGCAGCACACGGAAATTTCTTTTTTCATACGTAATATGAAGCTCTGTTTCCCCTCCGTCCTTCGGAAGCTTTTCCTGTGTAATGCCCGGGAAAACAGACGTAACAGATTTGTGATACCGCTTATCCTTACCGGTCAGTTCTGTGAATGCCAGGTTGACCCAGAGAAGCTTTCCCTGCTGGTCCATCACCGCATACGGAATTTCCAGTTCCTGAAGCAGGCGTTTCTGCACCTGTCCGTACTCGGCGGCGAACGTCACCATCTCGTTCAGAATCCTGGGCCTGCTCCTGAAATAGAGCGACAGCGCAATCACCACGTAGACTCCGACACAGAAGGTAAACCAGATTCCGGCTTTCACCTGAATGAAATACATCGCCACATTCATGGCAATCAGGAGCGCGGAAAGCAGGATCGGCCAGATCATATACCGCTTCATCCGCCCGGCAAATTTGAGTTTATTGTTATCGTTCATCCACACAAACACCTTTCAGAATAGATATTTGTCCACATTACGCCTTGTATTATACCACTAAATCAGTCAAAGCAAAAGCTTTTTTTGTCGCGTCGGATACCGGTGCATCAGGTCCGGACAGAAAACTGCGGGACGGTTTCCTGTTCAGACTGAGTGAAATCCGTATACTGAAATCTGCAGCAAAATACCCCGCAGCAAGCTGCGGGGTATCCGGTTTCATTCACACTCAATGTATGCCCGCCGACACACGGCGGTCTTCTCCTTCCAGCGGCGCTGCCAGGCTGGGTTTCACACAGGCCTGACCGTATCGCCAGCGGAAAAATCAATCATCCACGTACGGCATAATCGCCATATGTCTTGCACGCTTTACTGCCACTGTCACTGCTCTCTGATGCTTTGCACAGGTTCCTGTCACACGTCTCGGCAGAATTTTTCCGCGCTCAGATACATATTTTTTCAGTTTCGCTGCATCCTTGTAGCTGATTTCCTCACCGCCGCAGAATACACAGACTTTTCTTCTTCTGCGCATCGGTTTTCTGGATGCCGGTTTTTCACTGTTATTGTATGCCATGTTCACACTCTCCTTTATCCCAAAATCATGTTAGTTAAATGGAAGTTCCTCGTCGATTCCATCCGGAATATTCATAAATCCATCTGCGGACATACCGCCCATATCGTGGGAAGGTGCGGCAGGAGCCGATGAAGGCGCGGCATTCGGCGCGACATTATAGGAAGAGGAATATCCTCCGTTGCGCTCGCTTGCGCTCTTGCTCTCTGCAAATTCCTGATCCTCCACAACCACATCTGTCGTGTAAACCTTCTGGCCTTCACGGTTGGTATAGCTTCCGGTCTGGATACGTCCTGTGATGGCGATCTTTGTTCCCTGGCGAAGATATTTCTCTGCGAACTCCGCCTGACGGCCGAAAGCAACGCAGCCGATAAAATCAGCCGTCGCATCTCCATCGCGTTTGAATCGTCTGTCCACCGCGAGTGTGTAGCGGGCCACTGCCGTCGCACTTTCACCAGCGGAATATCTCACATCCGGGTCTCTTGTCAGTCGTCCCATTAAAATGACTTTATTCATTGATCTACCTCTTATGCCTCTTTCTTTACAACCAGGTATCTCAGTACATTGTCCATGATGCGCATATGACGCTCGATCTCTGCCGGAGCGGTTGTCTCAGCTTCGAACTGAATAAAGTAATAATAGCCTTCACGCATATGCTGGATTTCGTATGCGAGGCGTTTTTTGCCCCACTCTTCCACCTCGGAAATCGTTCCGCCGTAACGGGTTACATAGCCTTTCGCTTTCTCCACAACGGCATTGCGCTCTTCTTCCTCGAGCTTGGCGTTTACAACCAGTGCTAATTCGTACTTGTTCATGCTTTCCCTCCTTCTGGTCTTTGGCCCCCTGAACGACAGGGAGCAAGGAATCCGTTTTTGTATATCACAGACTCTAATTTTAACATAATCCTCCCGCAATTACAAGAGGATGACGGAGTTTTTTTCCAGCGATAGGTAACAGTTCAGCCAGCTGAACTGTTACGGCGATACTGCTGAAGTTTTTGTACTATAAAAGATACTTTCAGGCTTCTTTTTTTCTTATGCCGCGGGTGTTCTTTTCCACAAGTTTGCGTGCAATCATAATCTGGTGTCCGCATCCGGTGCATTTCAGCCGGAAATCAGCTCCTACCCGGAGGATTTCCCACTCGCTGCTTCCACAGGGATGAGGTTTTTTCAGTTTTACAATATCTCCAATTTCGTAATTCATAGTTCCCTCACTTTTATCCGGGCCAGCACCTGCCCGATCGGTTCTTCAATCAGAAGATCTGCGTTGCTGTCCACCGGTGTCGCACTCCGGTTCAAGATCACCAGCGCGTCTCCATGAAAATAGCGGAGCAGTCCTGCCGCCGGATACACGGCCAGGGAGGTGCCTCCCACAAGCATCAGATCCGCTTCCTCAATTGCCTGTACGGCCTGTTCCATCACATTCTGGTCCAGCGGCTCCTCGTACAGAACCACATCCGGCTTTATGATCCCCTGACAGACCGGGCATCGGGGAACCCCCTCGGTGGCGAGAATCTCCTGCGCGCTGTAGAAGGCTCCGCACTTCATACAATGATTTCTGTGTATACTCCCATGAAGTTCATATACGATCCTGCTTCCCGCAGCCTGATGGAGGCCGTCAATATTCTGAGTCACCACAGCCTTCAGCTTTCCGGCGCGCTCAAGCTCCGCCAGCTTTCTGTGGGCGCTGTTGGGCTCCGCATCCAGCACCAGCATCTTGTCCCGGTAAAACCGGAAGAACTCCTCCGGATGGCGCATGAAATACGTATGGCTCAAAATAGTCTCCGGAGGAACCTCATATTTCTGATGATAGAGCCCGTCCACGCTCCTGAAATCAGGAATTCCGCTCTCCGTGGAAACCCCCGCTCCTCCGAAAAACACCAGCCTCTCATGGCGGTCAATCAGTTCCTGCAGTTTTTCAATCTTATCCATTCTTTTCCCTCCTGGAGTATGTTTCCTGGCGTTTTTTCCGTATCCTCCGGAAGGCTTACGAAATCCTGACTCCCTGGACGACAAACCTCCGGGAGGAGTCGCGGGCCGCACAGGTGGACAAAGTGACGATTTTGCTGTTCTGATCCATTGCCGGCACTTCAAGGGGCACCTCGCTCCTTGCGGCCATGTCCGCCTGATACTGAGTAAAACTTTCTCCCGGACCGGAAAACAAGGTGTAGGCGTCGCTGATCGCATCCGTATAAAATGCGCTGAAAGCCTGATACCGGTAATCGCCCTCCGGCGTGAGAATCCAGAAATAAACGCTGTCCTTATATTTTTCCTGCTCCTTGAACTGCTTCAGCTTGCCGAACATGGACTGATTCTTCATATTATGTCCATAGACGATGGTATTGCAGTCAGAGAAATTGTCATTGTTCTGATAATCCACGAAAATGGATCCTGCATAATTGCTGTTTCCCTCATAGGTGGTGTGGAGGTATTCCTCATTATCCTCCCCCTGGACAATAGGATAACTGATATCCAGCGCCTCTATGTACAGCCAGCCTTTCACATCCGGATTGATTGCCTGCAGCGAAGCAAAATCCACGGTCAGAGGGGCCTGCACAGGCTCCGGCTCCCCGCCATTTTCATCCGGAGCTTCCTTCGATGGTTCCGGCGTTACCTGGACCGTATATTGTCTCAGTTCATTGTATTCATCCGTTCCTTCTTTATAGGAAAGAAAGATTTTTATCAGGTTGTACGCGGAAAACACGAGCACGCACAGGGCTGCAACAAACAGAAGTTTCCAGAGGATGCTTCCGGATGTGCCCCGCGTCTTTTTTTTACTTTTTTTCGCCATAGCGTTATCTCTCAGACAGGCCCGCACACATGCATCCCCGCATGTATCCCGGCCGGTTTTCTCCTTTTTGCTTTATTTTATTCCATCTCCTTTTTACTTGTCAACCCACAGTGCGAAGGGATTATCAATTGCCGGATGCAGTAACAGTTCAACGGGCCGAACTGCTACTGTAACTATCCTGTCACTGTATTTTTTCCTTTGCTTTACATTTCCTGCATTTTCATAGTACAATAGGTATCAGAAAACAACTCTGACATCCGCCGTCTGTCCCGAAGATATCTGTCTTTCCCGACCAAACGTCGGAATGTTTTAACCATGCCGTATATTTTTCAGAATATCCGGCACCATTCTTTTGAAAGGAAGGACTCTATGGCAATTCATGTATTAGATGAAGCGAACCGTTGTCTGAACTGTAAAGTTCCCCAGTGTCAGAAGGGCTGTCCCATCCACACACCGATCCCCACCGTGATCCAGCTGATGCTTCACGGCAAGCTGGACGAAGCCGGATGGATGCTTTTTGAAAACAACCCGCTGACCACTGTCTGCAGTCTGATCTGCAACCACGAAAACCAGTGTGAAGGCCACTGTGTGCTTGGCCGCAAAGGAGCCCCCGTTCATTTTTCTTCTATTGAAAGCTATATTTCTACCACCTACAGCACAAAAATGGTCAAAGGACCGGCTCCGTCCAACGGGATGAGGGTCGCGATCATCGGCTCCGGACCTGCCGGCCTGACAATCGCGGTACTCCTTGCGCGCAAAGGCTACCAGGTTACCATTTTCGAAGGAAAAGACAAGATTGGCGGCGTTCTCCGCTACGGAATTCCGGATTTCCGGCTTCCGAAAAGTGTTCTCGACGACTTTGAATACCGCCATCTGCTTCTGAAAGACATCAAAGTACGCCCGAACACGACAATTGGCGGAGCCATTTCCATCGACGATCTGCTCCGTGACGGCTATAAATCAATTTTCGTGGGAACCGGAGTATGGCGTCCCAACACGCTGCGCATCAAAGGCGAGACGCTTGGCCACGTACATTTCGGGATCAATTACCTGAACAATCCGGACAGTTTCCATCTCGGCGAGCGCGTCATTGTAATCGGCGCAGGCAACGCCGCAATGGATGTGGCACGTACAGCGCTCCGAAAGGGCGTCCGCTACCTCCAGTGCTTCTCCCGTACCTCCACGGTTGCAGCAAGCAAGCATGAATTCGATTACGCCGTTCTGGAAGGAGTGGAATTTATCTACTGCAAAATCCCAGTGGAAATCGTGGATGAAGGCGTTATTTTTGCGGACGCTGAGGAAAAGGAAGACGGCTCCGTCGAGCGGATCCCCGGAACAGAAAAACTGTATCCCGCCAACAGCGTCATCATCTCCATCAGCCAGGGACCGGCTGACAAACTGGTCAATACGACCAAGGGTCTGAAAGCCAACAGCCGCGGACTTCTCGAAGCAGACGAGGAAGGCCACACCTCCCGTCCGGAAATTTTCGCCAGCGGTGACGTTGTCAACGGCGCGCGCACTGTTGTGGAAGCGGTCGCTCATTCCAAAATTGTCGCAGAAGCAATGGATGCCTATATGCAGAGTCTTCCAAAGGACGCGGAAGATGAGACTCCGTAAGCATATGCAGCCGGGCGCGATCGCTTCAGCGACAGATTTCTGCTCCGCGCGAGTGCGCATCCCGCGGAGCATTTTTATATAGCAGGAAACAGGTTTCCTGCTGTATAAAAAACTCCGGTACCTGCTTCTTCGGACAGGCACCGGAGTTTTCACAAAAAAATTGCGGGGGCAGGATTTGAACCTGCGACCTTCGGGTTATGAGCCCGACGAGCTTCCAGACTGCTCCACCCCGCGACGTCTTTATATTATATATTATAGTTCTATTTACGTTCTGTGTCAATGACAAACTGTCAGAAAAATCAGTCCTCTCTTGATTTCCCGCCGGTTCTATGGTAGACTTTTACAATCCGGTTACCACTGTAAACTTTTACTGTAAACCAAATGGTTTTGCAGGGAAAACAATCTGAGGGAGGAACTCACACTATGAAAACTCTGAAAAAAGTGTGCACACACATCTTCATTGACGGTCTGGGCGGAATGACCCATGGCTTGTTCGCAACCCTGATCATCGGCACAATTCTGCAGCAGATCGGAACTCTGATCGGCGGCCAGCCCGGCGCACTGATCTTTCAGGCCGGAAAGATTGCAGCCGCACTGACGAGCGCCGGAATCGGCGTCGGCGTTGCCGTCAAATACCAGGAAAGCTCACTGGTTACCGTATCCGCCGGAATTGCAGCTGTGATCGGCGGATATGCCACACAGATTCTCGCAGGTACCTTTTTCGTCGACGGAAACGTGATCTTTTCCGGTCCCGGCGAACCTCTCGGCGCTTTTATCGCCGCTTTCATCGGAATTACCGTCGGACACCTGATCTCCGGAAAAACCAAACTGGATATTATTCTGACGCCTGTCGTCACCATCGGTTTCGGCGGAGCAGCCGGACTTCTGGCGGGACCTCCTGTCTCCAGACTGATGACCGGCCTGGGAAGCATCGTCAACTGGGGAACCGAACAGCAGCCGCTGCTGATGGGAATCATCGTGTCTGTGGTAATGGGAATGGTTCTCACGCTTCCGATCAGTTCCGCAGCCCTGGGAATCATTCTCAATCTCTCAGGCCTGGCTGCCGGAGCGGCTACCATCGGCTGCTGCTGCAATATGGTCGGCTTTGCAGCCGCAAGCTACCGTGAAAACGGCTTCGGCGGGCTGATCGCCCAGGGACTCGGCACTTCCATGCTCCAGGTGCCGAACATTATGCGTCATCCTCAGATCTGGCTCCCTGCGATTCTTTCCAGCGCTATCCTCGGACCCGTCGGAACGATGGCGGCAAACATGCAGAACAATGCGACCGGCTCCGGTATGGGATCGGCCGGACTGGTGGGACAGCTTACTACCTATGAGACGATGATCGCCTATGATCCTGCTTCCACGGTTCTCATCAAAATTCTGCTTCTGCATTTCATTCTCCCGGCAGTCCTCACCCTTCTCTTCTCAGAATTCATGAGAAAGAAAGGACTGATCCGGGAAGGCGATATGTCTCTGGGCATCTGACCAGACGGAAAATTCCCGGACCGTCCGGTGTTTTTCTCTGTATACAACATCAGGAACTGCATCCCCTGACCGGAATTCTCCGGCTCCGCGGATGCAGTTCCTGACCGTTTCACGGAATCCGTTCTCCTGATTACTCCTCTTTTTCTTCCGTTTCCGTCTCTTCCGACTCTTCCAGAACGCCATACACCGTCGGTTCGATGGTTCGCTCTATCAGGATGCGGATCATATCTTCACCGCCGTTTTCCTTGAGCAGATTCAGAAACTTTCCTGCCATTTCCGACATAATGCTCTCCAGGCCCTCCATAATCAGCGCACGGCCCGGCGATTCCTTCCATCTAACCTCGATTCTGTCCCTGTGGAAATAGATCCGAAGGGTTCTTCGCATGGCTTCCTCCAGAAATGCGATCCCGATTTTCAGGACACAGACTCCATCCTCGTTCGACGCAAATTCTCCCACTGCCCCAACCAGATATTTCTCCCCGTTCACTTCCACGACGCTGACTGCGGCCCGGTCCTTTCCCAGTTCGATTTTATGCCGGTCTTCTCCTTCCTTCAGCAGCAGAAAAAGCTTTCCGTTTTCCCACTGAAATCCCATTTTTTCAATTCCATTGGAAAAGTTGTTATGGAATACCTGCATTGCCAGCGGGAACAGCCCCACATGGCGGTCTTCCATCCGGTACATTCTGCCGGAAATCAGTTCCTGCCGTCCCGCCTCCGAGGTCCCGTTCCGGCGTCCCGGAGAGTGGTTCTTCCATCCGCCGCGCCGAATCGGTAGACGATCATGGCGGATTCCCTCCAGCTGTCTCTCCAGAACTTCCAGTTTTCTTCTCTTCTCCGGATTTTCAGGGAGGCTGTCTGCCGCCTGAAATTCCTTTCCGAAATATTTTCTCAGAATCCGAAGCAGTTCACAGTTTACAAACAGCTCATTGCTGCCCGCATTGGTCACAAGAACCATTTCAAGGTCGGGGAGCACCAGCACATTCTGTCCCAGCATCCCGTTAAACGCGTAACTTCCCGGCCGCTCATCCATCCAGATCTGATAGCCGTATCCATATCTGCCCATTCGCTCCTGAGGATTGGAATGGACTGTTGTGGAGCGCTCCACCCAGCCTTCCGGGAGAATCCGCTGCCCCTGCCAGATTCCGTCCTGCAGATACAGTTGTCCCAGCTTCGCCGCATCCTCCGGGCAGAGAAACAGACCCCAGCCGCCTTTGGTAATTCCCGCAGGACAGGTTTCCCAGAAAATGCGCCTGATGTTCAGAGGCTCCCAGAGACGGGATTTCAGATATTCCATCATGGACATTCCCGTCCGTTCTGTCACGATTGCTGACAGCATATAAGAATTCATGCTGTTGTACTCAAATTCAGTTCCCGGCGTTCCTCTGACCGGAGCTTCCAGAAATCCTCCCACCCAGTCATTTCCGGACACAGCGCCCATCTCATTGAAATCTACGCCGCTTTGCATGGTCAGGAGATCTTCAACCGTGATCGTCGGACGGAAGATTTTCTGCAGCAGTTTCATCCGTCCGTCAAAAATACTGTGAATATCCTCATCCAGAGACACTTTTCCTTCCGCCTCCAGAAAACCGATCGCCATTCCTGTAATACTCTTGCACAGAGAATAGGTGGCGTGCCAGATTCCGCTGCGGTATGGCGAGAAGTTGCATTCACAGATCTTTTTCCCGTGCCGCAGAATCATCAGATGGTGCATGTCCGTCTGAATGCTGTCCGCCAGTTCCCGGAGCATTGCGGCGAGATACTCGCTGGAGATTCCCTGGCTTTCGGGAGTCGCCGCCTCAAAGCACGAAGGGTCCGGCGCCGGGGATATCTCCGTTTTCTGCGGTGTGAAATCGGTTCTTCCCAGATGTCCCGTTGTTCCGTTGATCAGTTCCCATACGATTTCGATTGTATTCAGCTGCTCTCTTGCCGACATATGCAATCCTCCTTTGCGCTATTTTAACACAGATCAGCGGACAGGTAAATGGAGACTGTTTACCGTTTCTGAGGGCACTGTGTCTTATCCGGATTGTGCGGGAACCGGGCAGACCTGGCGGAACTGTAACCCTGTTTTCTTTTTTTTTATTTTTTCAAAAAAGTGCTTGCAATATTCAGGGACATATGATAATATACATTTGTTGCCAAGTTCGGCAGCGAAAACAACGCCAATCGGCTCCGTGGTCAAGCGGTTAAGACATCGCCCTTTCACGGCGGTAACACGGGTTCGATTCCCGTCGGAGTCATCTTCTGTTTTACAGAAGTTTATTTCATACTATACGGCGCAGTAGCCAAGTGGTAAGGCATAGGTCTGCAACACCTCGATTCACCGGTTCAAATCCGGTCTGCGCCTCTGAAAAGAAGCCTGTGAAAACGTGAATTCGTTTGCACAGGCTTTTTTCTTTTTTCCCCGGCAGCGCAGAAAATCAGTTGCCTTCTTCCGGATGTGGTGCTATACTGATCATAGCAATTTATTTGACAACTAAATAAACAGTTGGTGCCGCAGGCAGAGCGCTGCGGAGAATAGGGAAACAGGTGAAAGGCCTGTGCGATCTCGTCACTGTATGCAGTAGCGTGTTGCAAAAAATGTCACTGAGAAATCGGGAAGGCTGCAATACGTGTTGATCTGTGAGCCAGGAGACCTGCCAGCTGTGGTACGGGGATTTCGAATTCCAGATCACGAGGTTTGATTGTACCGAAATACTTTGTCCGGTTCTGAAAGAACAGATCTGTGTGTCTGCGCAGCCGCCTGCGTATTCCGCACGTTTTGCTCCAGAAAGACCGCGGCAATTTTTACGACAATCCAACTGCATTTATGCGTTGGATTTCTTTTTTCCGTATCTTTTTTTATTTATTTTCAGATAAACTGCAAGTTTATAAAAAAGGAGAAAGAAAAATGAAAAGAAAAAAAGTTGTATCTCTTCTCTGTGCCGCCGCTGTGGCGTGCTCTCTGTTTGCGGGATGCGGAACATCCGCACCGGATTCCGCTCCCTCATCTGTTTCGGCAGCTTCTGACAGTGAAACTTCTTCTGTCAGCGCTTCTTCTGCCAGTTCTTCCGACGATGCAGAATCCGATCAGGCGGCTGCCGATCATGTGGCAGAACTGATCGACGCCATTTATGTACAGGAACGTACCGAAGACACTGACGCTCAGTGCGAAGAGGCAAAGGCTGCCTGGGACGCGCTCACCGACCTCCAGAAAGAACTTGTGTCCGGCGAATACGCGGATCCGGATTATTTCGGCCGTGATACGGGAGATGCCTCTGCCGACAATCCACGCAATGGAGACGATATTGGAGAAAATGAGCTTCTGGTGGTGAGTTTCGGTACCTCCTTCAATGACAGCCGTGTCTCCGACATCAAAGGAATTGAGGACACCCTGCAGTCGGCTTACCCCGACTGGTCCGTCAGGAGAGCGTTTACCGCACAGATTATCATCAACCACATCCAGGCCCGTGACGGCGAAAAAATCGACAATATGCAGCAGGCGCTGGAACGCGCTGTCTCCAACGGTGTAAAAAATCTTGTGATTCAGCCTACCCATCTGATGCACGGCGCCGAGTACGACGAACTGGCGGAAGCCGTGGAAGAATACAAAGATCAGTTTGATTCCGTGCAGATTGCAGAACCGCTTCTGGGCGAAGCAGGATCAGACGCCACGGTCATCAACGATGACAAAGCTGCTGTAGCGGAAGCCGTAACCTCCGCCGCTGTCACGGAAGCCGGATATGACAGCCTGGATTCTGCAAAAGCCGACGGAACCGCTTTTGTTTTTCTGGGCCACGGAACCTCCCATACGGCCAAGGTTTCCTACAGCCAGATGCAGACGCAGATGAACAGCCTGGGCTATGACAATGTCTTTATCGGAACCGTCGAGGGAGAACCGGAAGAGACTGCCTGCGAAGCGGTAATTGACGCGGTTTCTCAGGCCGGATATAAAAAAGTAGTTCTTCGCCCGCTGATGGTTGTCGCAGGCGACCATGCCAACAATGATATGGCCGGCGAGGACGAAGATTCCTGGCTCAGCATGTTTGAGGCATCCGGAAACTTCGAACGCGTAGATACTCAGATTGCCGGACTTGGTGAAATCAGCGCCATCCAGGATATCTATGTGGCACATACTGCAGCAGTGATCGGAGGGTGACCAGATATGAAAGGAAAGAGAATCTCTCTGTTTCTGGCGGCTGCATTGTCCCTCAGCGCCCTGATCACCGGCTGCGGAAGTGAAACAGCTTCCCGTTCTTCCTCGGGAGATGCCGCAAACGTTTCTTCGGAGGCGGATACCGCCTCCCGTTCGGAAACCTCAGGGTCTGTCCTGGAGGACGGCGTTTACTCCGCTGATTTCAGCACAGACAGCAGCATGTTCCATGTAAGCGAGGCCTGTGACGGAAAAGGAACCCTCACTGTTGAAAACGGAACAATGACCATACATATTTCCCTGGCGTCCAAAAATATTGTGAATCTTTATCCCGGACTTGCCGAAGACGCTCAGAAAGACGGGGCAGAACTTCTCTCGCCAACCGTCGATACCGTCACCTACAGCGACGGTATCTCCGAAGAAGTCTATGGCTTTGACGTACCGGTTCCGGCTCTGGACGAAGAATTCGATCTTGCGCTCGTAGGAAGCAAAGGAACATGGTATGACCATAAAGTCATAGTTTCAAACCCTGAGAAAACAGAATAAAAGCCTCTCTGCAGAGGCGCCCGGACAGGCCGCCTCTGCAGACGCTTCAGAAAACATCTTTATAACAACAGCAACTGTCATATCGGAGAGAAAATCCGCACCAGTTCAGCCAGCTGAACTGTAACGAAAATTCTTTCTGATATGACAGAATCTTTTTGAGAAGTGATATTCCAATATGAAAAAAAAGATCTTTTTCTACACAGCAAAACTTTATCAGACAGTCTTCCATACATTAAAACTCCGCAGCCTTCGTCTCTGCGGAACAAAACTCTCTGAGCTGAAATCCGCAGCTCTTTTCCTTATCGCCGCAGCAGCCCTGCTTTCCTCCCCGCTTCTTTGTATGGCCGCCCAATCCGGCGGCACCGAGGCTTCTTCCGAAGCAGATCTTCCAGGATGGGAACATGCGGTAGAGACAACGCTGGAAGACGGGGAATACTCTGTCGATGTGACGCTGGAAGGAGGAAGCGGAAGAGCCTCCATCTCCTCCCCCGCTCTCCTGATCATCCGTGAAGGAAAGGCTTTTGCCAGAATCGAGTGGAGCAGTTCCGCCTATGATTACATGAAAGTGGAGGACAACACCTATTTCCCGGTCAATACAGAAGGAAATTCCGTATTTGAAATTCCGGTCTGCGCTTTTGACCAGCCTGTGACAGTCATCGGAGATACGACGGCAATGAGTACTCCCCATGAAGTGGAATACACGCTGACTTTTTCGGAAGCTTCCATTGTTCCTGAAGCAGGCGGAGACGCCCCGGGATCCGCATTTCTTCCCGGCGTGATCATCGCCGCTGTTCTGTGTGCCGCCGCTGTTCTCCTGTATTTTCTTTTCAGACACAGAACGCACAGCCGGGGGAAAAAGAACGGAACATAAACTTCAAAAACATCATGATGACGCAGCAAGTGTGTCAGGAAGGAGAAGCAATGAAAAAGAAACGATCTTTTATAGGATGCTGCATCCTCTGCATTCTGATAGGCTGCTTCGTCACAGCCTGCGGCAGTTCACAGGAATCTTTTTCTCTGGAAAACCGCGATCCATCGTCGGTCAGCCGCTCACTGAATTACAGAAGCAGTATGGAACTGGATTACGCACAGGAATTTTCGGTCGACTATTATCAGGACGGCTATTCCCTGATTTCCATCTCTGACGGGACGCAGTATCTGCTCATTCCCGAAGGAAAAAAAGCTCCCGAAGATCTCGGGGAAGACATTATTCCTCTCTGCCAGCCTGTGGAAAACATTTATCTGGCAGCATCCGCTGTCATGGATATGTTTGTCTCTGTGGACGCTCTGGATACCATCCGTTTCAGTTCTCTTCAAAAGGACAGCTGGTATATTGAACCGGCAAAGCAGGCGATGGAGACAGGCAGTATTCTGTACGCCGGAAAATATTCTGCGCCCGACTACGAACAGATCCTGAACGGCGAATGCGGGCTTGCAATCGAAAATACAATGATTTTTCACACACCTGAAGTCAAAGAACAGCTGGCAAAATTCGGAATTCCCGTATTTGTTGATTATTCCAGCTATGAAGAGCATCCGCTGGGAAGGACGGAATGGGTAAAACTCTACGGACTGCTGACTGGCCGGGAAGAAGAGGCACAGGCGGCGTTTGCATCCGAAAAAAAAGCGTTCGAATCTGTCAGCGGCTCGGAACAGACCGGAAAAACGGTTGCGTTTTTCTACGTGACCGCCAGCGGTCAGGTAAATGTCCGCCGTGCCACCGACTACCTTCCGAAAATGATTGAAATGGCTGGCGGAAAATATATTTTCCAGGATACCGGCGACGACGGTACCTCCTCCACGATGAGCATGGAAATGGAAGAATTTTATGCACAGGCCAGAGATGCGGATTACATTATTTACAACAGCACGATTGACGGAGAACTCTCCTCTGTCGAAGACCTGATCGCCAAAAACCCTCTTTTCAGCAATTTCAGAGCGGTTCAGGACAAAAATGTCTACTGCACATCAAAGAACCTGTACCAGTCAACGATGGAACTCGGTTCTATCATCGCTGATATTCACAATATGCTGAACGGAGGCAACGACAATCTTACCTATATTTATAAGCTGGAGTGACATAACATGCTGAAACACAAAAGATACTATGCAGCCTTTATCATCCTGATTCTCCTGGCATTTTTTCTTCTGACGCTGAATCTCTGTATCGGCAGCGTAGCAACTCCGTTCACAGAGCTTCCGGACATTCTCGGAAAAGACAGCGCCGACACGGTATCCAGGGATATTATAACGCAGATCCGGGCCCCCCGTGCACTGGCCGCGGGTATTCTGGGCGGAGCGCTTGCCCTGTCCGGATATCTGCTGCAGACCTTCTTTCACAATCCCATCGCCAGTCCGTTCACCCTGGGAATCTCTTCCGGCGCCAAACTGGTGGTGGCTCTCGTTATGGTGGCTTCTCTCGGATTTTCTTTTCATCTCAATTCATGGATGATGATTTTTGCAGCCTTTGCCGGCTCTCTGCTCTGCATGGGTTTCGTCATCCTGGCCTCCCGTGTCATCAGTCATATGGCTATGCTGATCGTCAGCGGAGTCATGATCGGATACATATGCTCCGCCGTCACAGATTTCGTTGTCACCTTTGCCGATGATGAAAATATCGTAAATCTCCATAACTGGTCTCAGGGAAGCTTCTCAGGGATCACATGGGAGAATGTGGCGGTTATGGCGGTTGTCACAGCCGTCGCTTCCTTCTGCGTCTTTCTGCTGTCCAAGCCCATCAGCGCCTATCAGATGGGAGAAGCCTATGCCCGGAACATGGGACTGAATGTCCGGACCTTCCGTATCCTTCTTGTAATTCTGTCCAGCATTCTTTCCGCCTGTGTCACAGCGTTCGCAGGTCCCGTGTCTTTTGTGGGAATTGCCGTACCGCATCTGATAAAACGTCTGCTGGGCACCGTACGTCCTCTGCTGATGATCCCCGCCTGCTTTCTGGGCGGCGCGGTCTTCTGTCTGTTCTGCGATCTTCTTGCCAGAACCATGTTTGCGCCGACAGAACTTTCCATCAGTACCGTGACCGCGGTTTTCGGAGCTCCGGTCGTCATTTATATTATGATACACAAAAAGAAAGAGAGGGCTGAATGACAGCATGGAGGATTTTTACTTCTATACCGAGGGACTGACCGTTGGGTATGACGGCGTCCCGCTGGTCAAAAATATCAGAATTCATATGAAAAAAGGGGAAATTCTGACTCTGATCGGACCAAACGGCGCAGGAAAAACCACTATTCTTCGGAGCATCATCCGACAGCTTGCACCTCTTGGCGGCGTCGTCTGGCTGGACGGAAAACAGACAGAAAAAATGAGCGGCAGGGAACTGTCCAGGAAACTGTCGGTTGTGCTGACTGAGAGAATCCGCCCGGAAATGATGACCTGCGAGGATGTGGTGGCCACCGGCCGCTACCCTTATACCGGAACATTCGGCATACTCACCAGCGAGGACCGGCACATCGTACGGGAATCCATGGAACTGGTTCATATTCTGGAGCTGAAAGACCGGGATTTCCTGGAAATCAGCGACGGCCAGAAACAGCGGGTCATGCTGGCGAGAGCCCTCTGTCAGCAGCCGGATATTATCGTCCTGGACGAACCGACGTCCTTTCTTGATATCCGCTACAAGCTGGAATTTCTGTCCATCCTTCAGACCATGGCCAGAACAAAAAACCTTTCGGTTCTGATGTCCCTGCATGAACTCGACCTGGCCGGCAGAATTTCGGACAAAATCGCCTGTGTCAGCGGAGATAAAATTGACCGGTTCGGAACACCTGAAGAGATTTTTACTGAGGGATACATTCCGAAACTGTATCAGATGACCACAGGATTCTACGACGGACGAACCGGAGATCTGGAACTTCCGCGTCCGGAAGGCAAACCGGAACTCCTGGTAATTGCCGGAAACGGCACCGGCACCTCTCTGTTCCGAAAGCTTCAGCGGGAACAGCGCCCCTTCGCCGTCGGCATTCTCTGGGAAAACGATCTGGATTATCCGGCAGCCCGTGCCCTGGCGGCTCAGGTGGTAAGTGTCAGAGCGTTTCATCCCATAGAAACATCGAAAAAAGAACAGATGAAACAGCTTGCGGATCAGTGCCGGGCTGTATTCTGTACTCTCCCGCCGGAGGAAATGACCGGCATGGCGGCAGCCCTCCGGGAAATCAGGGACTACGCCGCATCTCTGGGAAAACTCTGTTCGGATCCCTGAACCTGCGGGCATCCGGCCGTTGAAAATCGCTTCTCTGTTGCTTCCTGTTTTTCAATCCTGTAAAATAGAAATAACACAACCTTTTATAGAATCAGAACCGTTCAGCCAGCTGAGCCGCTACTGCATCCGCCCATTGAAAACCGCTTCGCGATGGGCCGGATGCCACAGGTATTATGCTTTTCCACGGTCTGCGCAGTGAATGCACAGACCTGGCTGAACTGTAACTGAAATCACAACATACACAGGAGGGTTTTATGGCTTACACAAAAATTCAGAAGCAGGGCTATACGCTTTACAAAAACGAAGATGGCTGTGTGATCGGCACAGTCAACGGCAGCGTCCTGGAACAGGACGGCCTGATTTTCCGTGATCTGGCGGGAACCGGCACACTGCTGCCCTATGAGGACTGGCGGCTGGAGCCGTCCGCCCGCGCCCGTGATCTGGCCGGAAGGCTTTCGGTGGATATGATTGCAGGACTGATGCTCTATTCCAGTCATCAGATGATACCTGCTGCGCTTCCGGGAACTTCGTTCCCGGCCACCTACGGCGGAAAAGCTTTCCCGGACAGCGGCTGTCAGCCATGGGATATGAGCGATCAGCAGAAAGAATTTCTTGAGAAGGACAACATCCGCCATGTACTTGTGACCCGGTTCCAGGACATCCGCACGGCCGTGCGCTGGCAGAATACCATGCAGGCTTACGCCGAATCACTCCCCTACGGAATTCCCGTGAATTTTTCTTCCGACCCGCGGCACGGTTCCGCGGACAGTGGAGCAGAATATAAAAGCGGAAGCTGTGAAGTTTCCAAATGGCCGGAGGGGATCGGTATGGCCGCACTCTTTGACCCGGAGCGTACCCGTACGTTTGCCCGCATCGCCGCCAGGGAATACCGCGCGCTGGGAATCACCACTGCGTTGGGACCTCAGATTGATCTCTGCACAGAACCCCGGTGGATGCGGCTTCCGGATACCATGGGACCCGACTGCGAAATGACGATTCGCATGACGAAAGCTTACTGTGACGGCCTTCAGACCACAGAGGACTCCGAAACCGGCTGGGGAAGCCAGAGCGTCAATGCCATGGTGAAACACTGGCCCGGCGGCGGAACCGGCGAAGGCGGCCGCGACGCCCACTACGCTTTCGGTCAGTTTGCGGTCTATCCCGGAGGCCGGTTCAGAGAGCATATGCGTCCCTTCACAGAAGGCGCCTTCGCCCTGGACGGTCCCACCGGAAAAGCGGCGGCTGTCATGCCCTACTATACCGTATCCTGGAACCAGGATCAGAAAAATCATGAAAACGTGGGGAATTCCTACAGTGAATATATGATCCGGGATCTGCTGCGGACTTCCTGCGGCTACGACGGAGTGGTCTGCACCGACTGGGGAATCACCGATGATCCCGCAAAAGAGCTGGATGCCTTCGGCAGCAGGTGCTATGGAACCGAAGACCTTACTGTGGCAGAACGCCACCTGAGAATTATCATGAACGGCGTCGATCAATTCGGCGGAAACAACGACAAAGCGCCGATTCTTGAAGCTTACCGGATCGGATGTGAACGTTACGGAGAAGAAGTCATGCGGAAACGTATGGAAGAATCTGCCGTCCGCATTCTGACCAACACCTTCCGCGTCGGCCTGTTTGATAACCCGTATCTGGATGAGGAGGAAAGCGTCCGCACCGTCGGCTGCCGCGAATTTGTTCAGACAGGCTACCAGGCACAGCTGGATTCGGTTGTTCTCCTGAAAAACCGGAATCTCACACTTCCTTTGAAAAAGCACCGGAAAGTTTATGTTCCCGACCGTCACATTCGTCCGATGAAAGGATTTTTCCGGCAGATGGAAGAAGAACGGTTCTGCCGTCCCATCGAAACAGAACTGCTGTCAGAGTATTTTGAACCGGTTTCCGATCCGGAGGAAGCGGACGCTGCTATCGTACTGATCGAAAGCCCTCTGACCAACGGCGGTTACGAAAACGGCGGCTACGTTCCCATCAGTCTGCAGTACCGCCCCTACCAGGCGGTCAGCGCCCGGGAAACCAGCATTGCCGGAAGCACCTGGAGACCGGAAGATCTCAATCGTTCCTATCAGGGAAAAACAGTGACAACCGCCAACGAGGAGGATCTGGATCTGGTCATTCAGACAAAAAAAATCATGGGTGAGAAGCCGGTCATCGTCTGCATCGCCATGCACAACCCGGCCGTATGCGCCGAGTTCGAACCCTATGCCGACGCCATCCTTGCAGATTTCGGCGTCAGCCGCAGAGCCCTGCTGGATCTGATCACAGGCGCCTCGCCTTTCAGAGGCCGTCTTCCTGTTCAGCTGCCGCGGGATATGGATACCGTCGAACGTCACTGCGAGGACGTCGCCTTTGACCTGGAGCCTTATGTGGACGGGGAAGGCCACAGCTACGATTACGGCTACGGTCTCGACAGCAGCGGCAAACTGCTCGGGTGAAACGCAGACCTTCGAAAAAGCATTCTGCGCAATTGATCCGGTTATTTGTCGAACACTGTACTAGACCATAATTTTCTTCGCAGTATCCATAAAGTACTTCATGACTGAGGAAAGATACTTCTTTCTGTGATAAGCAAGACAGACTTTGTTTTCAAAAACAAAATCGGACAGATAAATCTGGGAAAGCTTTCTCGCTTTCATCTCTTCTCTGGCGAATTTTTCCGGGAGCACGGTTACCCCAAGCCCGCAGCGAATCGCTTCCAGAAGGGCCTCCGGCGAGGAACTCTCCCAGGCCGGTTCTGCAGTACAGCCTGCCTGTGCAACCGCCTTCTGGAAACTCTCGAACGCACCGCTGCCCCGTTCACGGAACAGCAGCGGCTGCTCGAGGAACTCCCGAAGCGTAAGAACCTGTCCGGCCAGACTGTGATCCGGCGCGCAGACCGCAAGATGTCTTTCCATAAAAAGATAAGTCACATGTATCAGCCCAGACTGAATCACATTTCCCACAATCGCCAGATCCAGCTGATTTTCCAACAGCAGTTTTTCCAGCGCTTCCGTTGTGTTTATCTTCACCTGCACGGTAATATTCGGAAATTTTCTGTTGAATTCCCGTGTCAGCGCCGGTATATAATAAATACCCACACTGACGCTCGCTCCCACCCACAGAGTTCCTCTCACATCAGGATCCCTGTCAGATTGTCCCGCGCCGTCGTAAAGATCGATCAGCTGAACCGCATATTTAAAAAATTTTTTTCCCTCCTCAGTGAGTCTCATACGCTGACCCGTGCGCCGGAAAAAATATGTCCCGTAATGCTCCTCCAGTTCACGGAGCACGCCTCTGACCGTTTTCTGCGAAAGCACAAGTTCTTCCGCCGCTTTCGTGATACTCTCTGTCCTGGCCGCCGCAATAAAAATCCGAAAATGACGAATCGTCATACTGCTCTCCTACCCGCTCCCATCGCTGTCCTTCAACAGTTCAGCCAGCTGAACTGTTACCTGCTGCAACCTGCTCTTTACAGCTGTCTGTCACTCAATCTCACGTCTTCTGAGAATGTCGAAGCATTCCGTTTCCATACCCAGATCCACCCAAAGCTTCTGTTTCGGGTGCGGCGCGCTTTCCATCGGAGTTCCGTCCTCATCATAAATCGCTTTTACGGTCACCGTCCGGTTCTCCCCGTCCGGCTTCATGATCTCAATTTTCTCACCCACGCTGAATTTGTTTCTCTGCTCGATTCTGCAGCAGCCTCTGTCATCCCTCTCCCCCGCGATACCCAGATAAGTATAATCCTTCGCATAGGTGTTGCTGTCATAGATCTGCGCCTTATCCGTAGGCTTCCCATAGAAAAAGCCGGTGGTAAACTGCCGGTACGTACAGTTGGAAATCTGGCTCCGGTACCAATCCATATGCTCCTCATAGAGCTTTGAATCCTCAAAATAATCATCGATGGCTTTCCGGTAAGTGCGGGCGACAGTGGCCACATAGAGCGCCGTCTTCATCCTCCCCTCAATTTTAAAGCTGTCGATTCCGGCCTCCACCAGGTCGGGGATATGCTCGATCATACACAGATCTTTGGAATTGAAAATGTAGGTTCCCCTCTCATTTTCATATACCGGAAAATACTCGCCCGGGCGGGATTCTTCCATCACCGCGTATTTCCAGCGGCACGGATGTGTACATGCCCCCTGGTTTGCGTCTCTTCCCGTGAAGAAATTTGACAGAAGACATCGTCCCGAATAGGATATGCACATAGCTCCGTGAACAAAAGTCTCAATTTCCATCTCGTCGGGAATCTGCCGGCGGATTTCCTTCAGTTCCTCAAGAGAAAGTTCTCTCGCAGACACCACGCGCTTTGCCCCGAGCCGGTGCCAGAACAGATAGGTCCCGTAGTTGGTGTTATTGGCCTGCGTACTGATATGACGCTCAATTTCCGGACACACCTCCACCGCAATCTGATACACGCCGGGATCCGAGATAATCAGCGCATCCGGCCCCACGTTCTTCAGTTCTTCAAAATATGCCCTGACTCCCTCCAGGTCCCTGTTGTGGGCCAGAATATTGGCCGTCACATAGACCCGGACGCCATGGGCGTGGGCAAAGGCAATCCCCTCTTTGATTTCTTCCATTGAAAAATTTTTCGCCTTGGCACGCAGTCCGAAAGCTTCGCCGCCGATATAAACAGCATCCGCCCCGAAAACCACCGCAACCTTCAATACCTCAAGACTGCTGGCAGGCACCAGCAATTCCGGTTTTTTCTTCATACTTTCCTCCATTCTCAAAAAGAAAAAGGCATTTTTACAGCAGCCGCTGTATCTTATGCCTTTTTACAATACACTCTGTTTGCTTTCCGTGTTCCGGTCAGCAGATCACCTGTTCCCGGTCAGTCTCTGCCACTTTCCACCTTTACACTGACAGTAATCCCGTCGCCCAGCGGGATGATGGAAGTACGAAGACCAGGATCATGCTTCAGTTCATACAGATATTCTCTCATTCTCTTATGAATCGTACGGTTTCTGCGCTCCACAGCAAAACGGGATTCAATGACGTCCCCGTCCTGAAGCACATTATCCGAAATCAGAACGCCGCCCGGACCAAGAAGTCTCAGCGTTTCCGGGAGAAAATGAAGATACTGTCCCTTCGCGGCGTCCATAAAAATCAGATCATAAGGCCCTTCCAGCGCTTTCAGAATTTCCGCCGCATCGCCCTTCAGAAACGTGATCCGGTCCGCATATCCGGATTCCCGGAAATTTTTTTCCGCTGTAGAGAATCGTTTTTCATAGTTTTCAATCGTTGTGATCCTGGCATCCGGTCTTCCGTATTCCGCCATCAATATCGCAGAAAATCCCACAGCGGTTCCCACCTCCAGAATCCGTTCCGGTTTCTGGACGGCAAGAAACATCTTCAGAAAGCTCTGCATTTCCCGGCGGATAATCGGAACCCGATCCGCCTTCGCTTTCTGCTCCAGGCGCTCCAGAAACGGTGTATGTCCCGTATCCAGAGAATTAATATACGCATTCATGCGTTCCTCTGTGATCATGGTTTTTCTGCTTCTCCTTACTCCTGAGCCTCCTCCTGCTGAGGCTGCCCTTCTGTATTATTCTGGGACAGAATTTCCAGCATTTCATCCACGGTCTGAGACGTGTTCAGAATATACGTACCCGGCAGCAGTTTTCCATGATATCCGGAAAAGAGTACCTGCGCCCGGAATACAAGCAGATCCTCGTCAATCAGCCCATTTTCAATCAGCATCTCGCCGATCTCTCCCTCGTTCATCTCCGCCGTAACTTCAACCGTAACTTCCGTCCCTTCCTGAGCCGACGCCACCGGCTGCTGATTAAAAATATCAAACCCGAATTCATAGGCCGTCTTCCCTGCAAAGATGAGCACCAGCAGCAGACAGATATAAATCAGGATTTTCAGTATCCCCCTCGCTCCGGTCACTGCCGCGCGATAGCCGGCATCCTTTTTCTTGCCCATAGACACTCCTTCTAATACTCAGGCACAAACACATGAATCTCATCTGTGATCCGCTGCTGAACCTTCTGGATCATCTTACAGACCGCCAGCTCCGCTTCCAGATAAGCATTGGCCTTCTGATTCTTTCTGAGATCATAAAAATCGCGTTCAAGAGCATCCACCGCGTCAAAAAGATCTACGTCGTCTGACTGCTGCAGATGATAATTTTTTATCCGATAATCGTCAATCCTTCTTTTCAGTTCCGGATCCCTGGAAATTTCCTGCTCCATCCACAGGTAATTCTGATATTCCCTGCTTTCCTGCATTTCCAGAATCAGGCTGTCCAGACATTCTGACACCTTATCCATTTTTTTATGCCTCCATAATAATCGGCAGGATCATAGGTCTTCTCTTTGTGCGTTTCCACACAAAATCTCCAAGCGCATCCTTTACTGCCGATTTTATCTTGCCCCAGTCCGAAATACGGCGGTTCAGACAGGAATCGAGCGCTTCCTCCACAACTTCACGGGCTTCGCCCATCAGATCCTCGGATTCTCTCACATAGACAAAACCGCGGGATACGATATCCGGACCTGCGAGAAGCTGATTGCTTCTTTTTTCCAGCGTGAGAACCACCACCATAATACCGTCCTCCGACAGATGCTGGCGGTCACGCAGTACAATATTTCCCACATCGCCGACGCCAAGGCCGTCGACCATAATAGCTCCTGTGGGCGCCTGACCTTCCGCCAGTTCTGCTCCGCTGTCGTCCAGCGACAGCACATCCCCTGAATGCATCAGGAAAATATGATCTTTCGGTATTCCAAGGCTCTGGGCAATTCCCGCATGAGCCTTCAGATGACGGTACTCACCGTGAACCGGAATCGAATATTTTGGCTTCACAAGGGAATAGATCAGTTTGATTTCTTCCTGGCAAGCATGTCCGGACACATGGACATTCTGGAAGATAACGTCCGCGCCCTGCTCCGACAGATCGTTGATAATATTCGACACAGCCTTCTCATTGCCCGGAATCGGGTTTGAGCTGAAAATCACCGTATCTCCCGGCTTGATGGATACCTTTTTGTGAAGATGAGCCGCCATTCTGGACAGCGCCGCCATAGACTCTCCCTGGCTTCCGGTGGTGATCAGCACCAGCTGTTCATCTGTATAATTTTTCATCTGCTCAATGTCGATCAGCGTATTTTCAGGAATCTGAATGTAGCCCAGCTCCTGGGCAGTGGAGATTACATTGACCATACTGCGGCCTTCCACCACCACCTTGCGGCCAAACTTATACGCGGAATAGATAATCTGCTGCACACGGTCCACATTGGACGCGAACGTGGCAATGATGATCCGGCTGTTCCGGTGTTCCGCAAACAGTCCGTCGATCGTATGGCCTACGGTGCGCTCCGACATGGTAAATCCGGGCCGCTCCGCGTTGGTGCTGTCGCACATCAGCGCAAGCACTCCCTTCTTTCCGATCTCCGCGAAACGCTGAAGATCAATCGCATCGCCGAATACCGGAGTGTAATCCACCTTAAAGTCACCGGTGTGAACCACGATGCCCGCCGGCGAATAGATCGCAAGAGCCGCCGCATCTGCAATGCTGTGATTTGTTTTGATAAATTCAATCCGGAATGCCCCCAGATTAATGGACTGCCCGTGGCGGATTGTCTTTCTCTTCGTCGTCCGCAGCAGTCCATGCTCCTTCAGTTTATTCTCAATCAGACCAATGGTCAGTTTTGTGGCATAAACCGGAACGTTTACCTCCTTCAGAACATATGGCAGCGCTCCGATATGGTCTTCATGACCGTGGGTGATGACAAATCCCTTTACCTTGTTAATATTATTTTTCAGATAGGTCACATCCGGGATTACCAGGTCGATTCCCAGCATATCATCTTCCGGGAAAGCCAGTCCACAGTCCACAACAATAATACTGTCCTCATACTCGAAGGCAGTAATATTCATTCCGATCTGCTCCAGTCCGCCGAGCGGAATGATCTTTAATTTACTTGTATTATCCTTTTTCAAATAGCACCTCCGTCTGAGAGGGCGCACCCCTCCCTGTTTTTCCGAACACAAAGAATGTCATGTTACTCGAACTCAACATCATCCTCCAGCATCTGGGAAAACACTCCGGACACGGCTTCAAACTCGACCTCGTCTTCCACCATCACATACTCGCTTTCCTCTCCCTGGGACGACGGGAGCTCTTTTAAGATATAGGCATTCGCCTCACTCTGCATAGAATCAGAGACCAGAAGATAATTGATTCCGCTGATCCTGGTCTGCTCCTCTATGTAAAATTCCTCTTTCGTTCCGTCATCTGCTGTAAATGTAATTTTTTCCATACAATATTCCTTCGATAATTCTATATAATAACCGGCTGTTACAGTTCATCCAGGTCTGTGCATTCACTGCACAGACCGTATAAAATCGCAGAACCTGCGGGCACCCGGCCCATCGCGAAGCGATTTTCAATGGACTGTTACGATAACTGCGCGCTCCGGCCGGCTGCACATCGGCCCGGAATTCCGCTCCATACTCTGTCATTCCTGACGGTTCATCGCAAGATAATCCAGATATCCCTGCAGAATAAAAACAGCCGCAAGCATATCCACGTATTCCTTCCGGTTTTCTCTCCGTATCCCTGTTTCCATCATGGTTCTGTCCGCCTCAACCGTCGTAAGACGCTCATCCCACATGACAACATGCAGGCCTGTCCGCTTTTCCAGCATTTTCTGAAATTCCAGCGATTTCTCAGCCCGCTCTCCGATATCATTATTCATATGCTTCGGAAGACCCAGTACAATTCTCTCTACCTTATACTGGTCAACCAATTCTTCAATCCTGGCAAGCGTCTGACGCAGTTTCTTTTCCGACTTTCTGCGGATGATCTCCACACCCTGCGCAGTCAGGCCAAGAGGGTCGCTGACAGCTACCCCTACCGTTTTTGAACCAAAATCCAGTCCCATAATCCGCATATCAGACTATTTCCTTTTCCAGGATTCGTTCCTGATATACTCTTTGAGAAGTTCCTCCACAAGCTCGTCACGCTCAACCTTCATAATCATACTGCGCGCGCCTTTATAGCTGGTAATATACGTAGGATCTCCGGACATAATATATCCCACAATCTGATTGACCGGGTTATACCCTTTCTCAGCCATTGCATTGTAGACTACATTCAGAACCTCTTTCACCTGGATCTCCGGCTCTGTTTTTACCTTAAAATATTGTGTGTTGCTCGTTCCTGACATAGTTTCTTCACGTCCTCAATTTATTAATATCATTTTTATTCTAATATACTTTACATAAAAATTCAATGACTATTTGCCAATTTTTGTTTCGCCGGGTTACTGTTCCGCCAGGTCTGTGCATCCACTGCACAGACCGCAGGAAAGTATAGTGCCTGCGGGCATCCGGAACTGATACTTTCAGTTTCGCCCGAAAACGGGTCCGATATACCTCTTCAGAAAGATAAAACGCAGCCCCTGCAATTTCACAAAACGAAATGCAGGGGCTGCAAAATTCACTGTCCGACGTTCTCACAGAGTGATACCGCCGAACTGAGCCAACGTATAGGAAATCAGAATAATCACCAGAAATACCGGCGCAATGTATTTGATCATAATCTCATAGATCCGTTTCCGCCCGAATTTCTCACCGTTTCTTGTCACCTCGTCTGTGATCGTCTTCGTTCCGATCACCCATCCCACCAGAATGCAGGTGAACAGTGCCACCAGCGGCATCAGCACGCTGTTGCTCAGATAATCGAAAAAGGTCAGAAGGTCCATGCCGAGGATCTGAATGCCGGACCATATGCCGTTTCCCAGAGAGACCGGAATTCCTACAGCCAGCGCAAAAATCAGGGTTCCCGTACACGCCGCCTTCCTGCTGATCCCGAAGTGCTCCATCAGTACAGAGACGATCGCCTCCATAACGGAGACTGAACTGGTCAGCGCCGCAAACAGAACCAGGACAAAGAACAGGAAGCCGATCACCCTTCCTCCTGCCATGTCTCCGAAAACCTTCGGCAGCGACACGAACATCAGACCCGGTCCACTGGAAGACATTCCTTCCTCCCCGCTGAAAATATAAACCGCAGGCACTACCATCAGGCCGGCAAGCAGGGCGACCACCGTGTCAAAAAGTTCAATCTGATTGACCGATTTCGTCAGGCAGACTTCCTTTTTGGTATATGAGCCGTAAGTGACCATAATTCCCATCGCAAGGCTCATGGAGAAAAACATCTGGCCCATTGCCGCGCAGATGGTTTTCAGGGAAAATTTTGAAAAATCAGGGAGCAGATAATATCTGGCCCCTTCCAGCGCTCCCGGCAGCGTCAGAATATAGATGCAGATTCCGATGCTCAGCAGCACAAGAAGGGGCATCATAATGCGGCTGATTTTTTCAATTCCCTTTTCCACGCCGCCCATAACGATCAGCCAGGTGGCAACCAGATAAACCGCAAAATAAATCAGCGGGGACACAGTCGAACCTGTGAACGCCGCAAAAAAGCCGTCCCCGGCTGCTTCCGCAGTCATTCCCTGCAGATAGACCATCATATATTTCAGCACCCATCCGCCGATCACGCAGTAATATGGAAGAATGATGACCGGAATTGCCGCCGCCAGATAGCCCAGAAATTTAAACTTCCTGCACAGTTTTTGATATGCCATCACAGGACTGCTCCCTGTCTTTCGTCCAATCGCAATCTCCGTTGTCATGAGCGCAAAACCGAAAGTCAGCGCCAGTACAATATATACCAGGATAAAAATCCCGCCGCCGTACTGCGCCGCCAGCGGCGGAAAACGCCACAGGTTTCCCAGTCCCACCGCGCTGCCGGCCGCTGCCAGAACAAATCCAAGCCCTCCGGTAAAACTTCCACGTTTCTTTTCCATTGTTCTCTGTTTCCTCCCTCACAATTCCGGATAACCACTGCTCTTTCGTAACGGTTCAGCCAGCGAACCGTTACGTTCTTTCTGCGTCGGCCCGGAACATTCTCTGCCGCCTTTCCCGGCAGCCGTATGTTATTGTAACCGTTCGGCCAGCCGAACTGTAACATGTTATTACAGCATAGCACACTGTCATATTGCAGTCAACGTTTTTTGTCAAAAGAACGTTCTCTAAGATTGCCGTTCAGCCGGCTGTACAGTTATTTTGCGAGGGAAGCATTATTCTCTGCCGCTTTATCGGCCCAGGCGGATCACATGGAAACTCTTGTCTTTGAGAACAGCTCTCAGGATTCCTCCGTCCACCTTTTCATTTTCCACTTTCACAGGCGCCACGTTATCGGGATTCTCCTCGGTATTTTCCGCTTTCACATCGCTGTGCGTCAGCATAATGTGCTCTTTTACCTGATATCCTGCAAACTGACGCAGATCACAGGTCAGCTCCATGGAATCCTCCAGATCTTTGTTCACGGCGAAAATCGTGACCGTCTCGTCTTCCTCGTTCATGACACATACGGCGTCCAGATACGGCGCGTCCCCGTGTCTGCTCTCATAGACCGGAGCATTCACCAATGTGTTCAGGACAGTTCCCCGCCCGTAATTGCTGATCAGCGCAAACGGATGATAGATGGTCTGCATCCATGCCCCTGTGTCAGAAGTCATAATCGGCGCAATGACATTGACCAGCTGCGCCAGGCAGGCAACCTTCACACGGTCCGCATGGCGGAGCATGGTAATCATCATTCCGGCAACCAGCAGGGCGTCTTCGAAATTATAGACGTCCTCCAGCTGATGAGGCGCCTTGCACCAGCGCTCCAGCTTCTTATCCTGTTCGTTGGAGTGATACCACACGTTCCACTCGTCGAAAGACAGGTTGATGGTTTTCTTTTTACGCTTTTTGGCCTTTACCGCATCGCAGATCGAAAGCACTTCGCTGATAAAATGATCCATATCCACGGTATTAGCCAGAAACTCCTGGGTATTGTTTTCCTGGTTTCCGTAATACTGATGCAGAGACAGATAATCTACCTGGTCATAGCACTCAGAAAGCACCGTATCCTCCCAGGTTCCGAATGTCGGCATCATGTGAGAAGCGCTTCCGCATGCCACCAGTTCAACCGACGGATCCACCATTTTCATAATACGCCCGGCCTCAGCCGCGATCCGTCCGTACTCCTCCGCGGTTTTATGTCCCATCTGCCAGGGACCGTCCATCTCATTGCCCAGGCACCACAGCCTGATATTGTGGGGCTGTTCATAGCCGTGTTTCCTTCTCAGATCGCTGTAATAACTTCCTCCTTTGAGATTACAGTATTCCACCAGATTTTTCGCATCTTCCGGCCCTCTCGTTCCCAGATTCACCGCCATCATTGCCGTCGTGTCCGCTTTTTTCGTCCAGTCCATAAACTCGTTCAGTCCAAACTGATTGGTCTCAATCACGGTCCATGCGAGATCCAGCTTTTCCGGGCGCTGTTCTTTCGGTCCCACGCCGTCTTCCCAGTGGTATCCGGACACGAAGTTTCCTCCCGGATAGCGCACAACCGGCACATTCAGCCTGCGGATCAGATCGATAACATCTTTTCGCATCCCCTGCTCATCCGCAAACGGACTGTCCGGCTGGTAAATCCCCTCGTATACCGCACGTCCCAGGTGTTCAATAAAAGAGCCGTAAATCCTTTTGTCCACATCTCCCACAATACAGTGTCTGTCAATCCATAAGTCCGCCTTTTTCATCTGCCCATTCTCCTTTCAGAATTTCCCGGCCCGCTTCTGTCCGCGGAGCCTCTGTGTTCTTATGTCTTTGATTCATGTGCTTTTATTATAGCAGGAAGCCGGCGGACATAAATGAACTAATTTCTTACAATATTGACTTTTTTTCCGGTTTTGTCCGTGATATAGTAATCCCATGACAAACCAGGAGGCGATTGCATGATTACGATTGAATACTGCGGATATCACACCCATAACCCCGACCGGGATCTGATTTTCCGGCCGTCCGGTTCTTCCAGCTATCTTTTTCTTCTTGTTCTCTCTCCCATGCGCTTTACCTTTCAGGAGAAGCAGGAACCGGTGCGGGCCGAGCCGGGCGCCTGTATTCTTTATACTCCCGGCGTATACCAGCATTATCAGGCGGAAAAGGTATTTTTCAACAGCTATGTCCACTTTTTCTGCGAAGAAGACGAACTGGCTCCTTACCAGCTTATCTGCAACCGGCTGTTTTACCCGGAAAGCACCGATAACCTCAACTGGCTGATCAAAAATATATACCACGAATCCATCAACCGCTTCGACTGTTCCTCCCTGATGATTCACCACTATGTCCATCAACTTCTGATTGAGCTTCACCGAAGCCGGCAGAGTCTCGGCAGCCGCACGGACCGTCAGCAGAATATTTATCCCGAACTACTGTCTCTCCGCTCCCATATGCTTCAGAACTGCAGCCAGCCCTGGAGCGTGGAACAGCTGTGCGGCATTCTGAATATAGGAAAAAGTCAGTTTTACCGGTATTATGAAATGTATTTTCACAGCTCTCCCAAAGAAGAACTTCTTCAGGCGAGACTGCAGAAAGCCAGATACCTGCTCACCAACGACGCGATGACAGTAAAGCAGGCCGCATACATGGCAGGTTTCCAGAACATCTGCTACTTTAACCGCGTGTTCAAAAAAGTGTGTGGATGTTCTCCCGGAGAGTACAGAAAGAATGCAGCCGGACAGCAAACCACCTGATCCCATTAGTCGCCTTAGCGACAAACTTCTGCTCCGCGCCAGTACGCATCCCGCGGAGCGTTTTTTTATCCCAGGAAACAAAGTTCCTGGGATAAAAAAAAAGAGATGACCTTCTGTCATCTCTTTCGAAGCGCGAGACGGGATTCGAACCCGCGACCCCAACCTTGGCAAGGTTGTACTCCACCCCTGAGCCACTCGCGCATATTGTATATCTGCCGTGAACCGCATCGCTGCATCTCACAGGACATAATATACAACATCTCCCTTTTTTTGTCAACAGGTTTTTGAAAAATATTTTTCGAATTTTCCTGAAAGACTGACTTTTTGATCTTTTTCGGCGATATTCCGGCGGATGAAGGCGCTCAGGCTTTCAGAATCGCGCTGAGCACATACTGGTTGTTCGGAAAATTTTTCTGAGAAATATCTCCCAACCGAATCAGATCCACATCCAGCCAGATCTCTTCCGCCACCACCATCATATTCGCAAACATGATTCCGAAATTTACCTCGTCCCATTTTTTCAGCTTTTCGACGCTGTACTTCTTTGAAAAAATATGGATCCGATTATCGTATACGACAAAACGCCACGGCTGACTGTTCAGACTGGACGGTGCGAGCCGCGCCGCCTCAAGAATCTGATTCATCCACTGTCGGGGAACCTCCTTAAACACACAGAGTTCCTCCAGCGGCAGTCTCTTGGCCTCCGACTGTTTTCTCGTATACGCTCCTTTGCTTTTCCCGAAAGCGATCAGCCCTACCAGACGCTTTCCATTTTTCTCATTTTCCCCTTTTCTCACCTTGCTGCTTCCGATAAAACAGGTGCCAAGTCCAATACTGCACATGTAAAGCACCATCTGTTCCATCAGATATCCTGCGTTCATCAGATACCGCTCCGACTCCTCCGAATAAAAGGCAAGATAATACGGTGCCTTCACGCTGAAGAGACTGAGCATTTTTTCCTGACCTTTCCGGTTGTCAAGAATCGCCATATCTGTAGCGATTCCGGAAAACAGCCCCGGTGTCTCCTGATAATGCTCCCAGATTTTATCCAGCGTCTGGGGCGGCAGCGTCTCCATCTGATAACTTCTTACCGACTTTCTTACAAAAATAGCCTCATATAAATTCATACTCTCACCCTGATTTTAATGTTTCGTAACATTATTGTAACATATATCTGCGCTTTTTCAAGGAAAACTTTTAACATTTCAGAAAAGTTTCACAGATAACCTCATACTTTTTTATGTGCATTGCCGAAAACCGCCAGCTGTTTTACATACTCCTCAAAAACTTCCAGCGCGCTGATCACCGGCTCCGGACCAGTCATATCCACGCCGCAGATTTTCAGAAGATCGATGGGATCCTTCGAACAACCACCGCTTAAAAATTCCTTGTATTTCTCCAGGATACCCGGTTCCCCGTTCAGTATTTTCCGGCTGATCGCGATAGCCGCAGAAAATCCTGTCGCATACTGATAGACATAAAACGGCGTATAGAAATGAGGAATCCTCGACCACTCCATCTCGATCTCCGGGTCCACCGTCACTTCCGGTCCGAAATATCTGCGGTTCAGCTCATAATACATTTCACAGAGGCCCTCCGCACTCAGGCTTCCCTTCTCCGCCATCTCCTGATGCGCCATCTTTTCAAACTCCGCAAACATTGTCTGACGGTAAAGGGTGGATTTGAACTGATCCAGAAAATAGTTGATCAGATATGCCCGTTCCTTTTCATCCGCGGCATGCTCCATCAGATGGTGGATCAACAGCGCTTCGTTGCAGGTGGAAGCCACCTCCGCCACAAAAATCCTGTATCCCGCATAAGTATAGGGCTGCGTGGCGTCCGAATAATAACTGTGAATTGCGTGTCCCATCTCATGGGCCAGCGTAAACACTGCGTTCAGCGTTCCGCTGTAATTCAGGAGTACATAGGGATGCGTCCCGTACGCGCCCCAGGAATAGGCGCCGCTGCGTTTTCCCTGGTTTTCATAGACATCAATCCAGCCCTCCGAAAATCCTTTGTCCAGCAGGGAAATGTAATCCTCGCCCAGCACGGAAAGACCTTTCCGGACAATCTCTTTTGCCTCCTCAAACGGAATCTCCTGCTCCGGGCGTTCCACCAGAGGCACATAGACATCGTACAGATGAAGCTCATCCAGATGCAGAAGCTTCTTTCGCAGCCCCATATACTCGTACATGGCCGGAAGCTTTTCATGGACAGCCTCAATCAGATTGTCATAGACAGACACCGGAATATTCCCCTGATCCAGCGCCGCCTCCAGCGAGGAACCGTATTTTCGCATTCCCGCAAAGAACTGCGCCTGCCTGAGATTTGCCGAAAACGTTTCGGCAAGCATGTTTTTATGTGCGTCATATACATGGTACAGCTTTTTGAAGGCCTGCTCCCGGACCATTCGGTCCCTGCTCTCCATAAAAACGCTGTAGGATGAGGAAGTGAGCGGCAGTTCCCGGCCTTCCCCATCGGCAACCGTGCCAAAATCAATATCCGCATTGTTGAACGCCATAAAAATCTGCTGAGGGCTGTCAGCCATCTCCTGGGCTTTCGCCAGCACAGTCTCCAGTTCCGGGGAAAGCACATGTTCCCGGAACCTGAGCTCTTCCTCCAGCAGACGGCGGTATTTCTCCAGCTCCGGCAGTTCTGCGAAAAACGTCTCCAGTTTTTCCTTTCCTATGGAGAGAATCTCAGGGCTGACAAAAGACATGGCATCGGATACCTGTGCCGCTGCCGCCTGCGCTCTGCCCGACATCTCCTGATAATGCCGGTTTCCCATATCCTGATGGTATCTCTGGCTGGCGTAAACCACCACCCGCTCTGCGATCAGCTGCAGCTCGTCCTGCGCCGTCAGAACCTCATAAAGCGCCCCGGGGCCTGCCGCCATCGTTCCCTTCTTTTTCCGAAAGGCTTCCGCCCTTTTCTTCATCTCCTGAAACGTCTGCTCCCACGCTTCATCGCTGGGAAACATATCCTCCATTTTCCAGCAGTACTTTGGATCTGCCTCTTCTCTTTTCAAGATACTCTGCATATATCAAATTCCTTCCTGTTTTTTCTCTACAGAATAGTGTACCACATTTTCCCTGCAGGATTCAAAAAATTTTCGTTTAGATATCTTGACATTTTTGTTACATGGTCGTATTATTGTATTAGATAATTAATACAGTCATACATCAGAAAGGAGGATCTGGAATGGCATGGGCACTTGACTCAGGCAGACCGATTTACGCACAGATTATAGAACGGGTACAGTTGGCTATCATTACAGGACACTACAAACCGGGAGAAAAACTTCCGTCGGTAAGGGAACTGGCTTCCGAAGCGGCGGTAAATCCCAATACCATGCAGAAAGCGCTTTCCGAGCTGGAGCAGAGCGGACTTCTGTATACGCAGAGGACCAGCGGCCGCTTTATCACCGAAGATACCGATCGGATCCATCGGATGAAAAACAGCCTCGCCACCATGCAGGTCCGGGAATTTATCCGGAAAATGAGACAGTTGGGGCTTGGTGATGAGGAAATACTTCAGCTCATCCATACAATTATGAAGGAGGAGAACATAACATGAGCGAATTACTGACCTGCCGGGAACTGACAAAATCTTTTGGAAACAAACCGGCGCTTGACCACCTGAATCTGACGTTGGAACGCGGCCGGATCGTCGGTCTTCTGGGACCCAACGGCAGCGGAAAAACCACACTGCTCAAACTGATTAACGGCCTTCTGGTTCCGTCTGAGGGCGAAGTTCTGATCGACGGCTTCCGCCCCGGCGTCGAGACGAAACGGATCGTCTCCTATCTTCCGGACCGGATGTATCTTGGCAACTGGATGAGAGTCTGCGATCTTCTGGAATACTACGCGGATTTTTATGCGGATTTTGACCGCTCCCGCGCCCACGGCATGCTGGATTCCCTGCATATCCGTCCCTCCGACCGGCTGCGCACCATGTCGAAGGGCACAAAAGAAAAAGTGCAGCTGATCCTGACCATGAGCCGCCGGGCGCAGCTTTACTGTCTGGACGAACCGATCGCAGGTGTGGACCCGGCGGCCAGAGACTATATTCTTTCAACGATTTTAAACAATTATGACGAAAACGCGACTATCCTGATCTCCACACACCTGATCTCAGATATCGAAAACATACTGGATGAGGTTCTCTTTCTGAAGGACGGCCGGCTGAAGCTTCAGTCCACGGTCGATGAGATCCGTCTCACGGAGGGAACCAGCGTTGACGCATTGTTCAGGGAGGTATTCAAATGCTGAAAAAATGTCTGAAACATGAATGGAAGGCCACCTGGAAAAGCATGGCCGGAATCAACGGCGCCGCTCTGCTGCTGGGACTGCTCGGCAGCCTGGGAATCATCGGAGCTCTGAACAACATGAGAATCCCCAATCTGGTTGTGGGGCTCTATACGTTTGCCTACGCGATCATCCTGATCGCCTCCGCCATTGTCACATATTATCTGATGGCATCCCGCTACTATAAAAGTATTTTCGCAGATGAGGGCTATCTGACCAACACGCTTCCGCTGACCAGCGACCAGAAGATTCTTTCCAAATTCCTGGTCTTCCTGTTCTGGTCACTGATCAACATCCTCTGCATTTTCGGATCCATCGCTCTTTTGCTGATGCCTCTGATCTCAGAGGGGATGAAAGAAACCAACGCAACCACAGAAATACTTCTGCGGGAGCTTGACATTATCTTCACAGAGCTGGCGCATGCGCTGGGATTCTCCAACATTCCGATGATGGTGATCTTCCTGATCGCGATCAGCCTGGTGAGTCTGGTGTACACGGTTATGCTCATTTACTTCTGCATCAGTCTGGGCAGCCTGTTTTCTTCCCATAAGATTCTCGCTGCGGTTTTAATATATTTCGGTCTGAATATGATACTCCAGACCGCTCTGTCCGGCGTAACCGTCATCGACGTTCTGATCCGGGCGGACTCATCCGCAGTTTTCTCTCTGACCATGCTGATCTATTCACTGATCGAACTGGTTCTGACTGTCGTATTCTACTTTGTCAACCGTTTTATCATTGACAGAAAACTGAATCTGTAACTGTTCAGCGAACGGAACGGTTGCGGTATCCGGCCGCTGGAAATCGCTTTTCGACGGGCCGGATACAGGAATCTGCAGAACCGCCCGGTCCATATCTGTGCAGGTATGGACCGGGCGGTTTCCTGTTGCACGTTCAGACGGATTTCTCTCCATGGCTTTTCTTTCTGTACTCTGCCGGCGTCATCCCGCAGTACTTTTTAAAGCTCTGGGAAAAGTAGCTCTGGGAAGAAAATCCGCACTGGGACGCAATCGCAGCCACGGACATATCTGTGGACGACAGAAGCTCCTGGCCGGTAATCAGCCTTCGCTGATTCAGGTAGCTCATCGGCGGCTGTCCGTAATACTTTGCAAACATATGGGAGAAATAATATTTGTTCAGGCCTGCGATTCCTGCCAGCGTCTCCAGGGTAATCTCATCCTGATAATTGAAATCAATAAACCGGCGGACCCTGCTGCACTCCCGGCTCACCCGCTCCGTCGGCAGCAGCTCCGCTCTCTCGCCGGTCCGCCGCATCAGCTGAATAATCAGCACCTCGAGAAGATGCTGGCAGACCTGTCCGTACCATTCCTTCTCTTCGCTCATCTCTCTCTGAATTCTGCGGAAATAGAATTCAATCTCCTGATTCTCCTCTCTGCTCATCCGGTTATGAAACAGCAGATACTGGCGATGGTCCTTCATCTGGAAGCACAGTCTCTCCACGCCGAGCACAATGTACTCCAGCGGATTTTTCCTGCTGGAATACTCCGTGTGAACAATATTCGGATTGACCACCACAAGATCGCCCCGCATGATCGGAAACGTCTCCTCCTCGACGCAGAATTTCCCCTCTCCGTCCGCCACGTAGAACAGTTCCGCAAAGTAATGTGCATGGGGACAGCTGTTCCAGTCTTTCTCATACCTGGAATGGGTGGCATACAAAAGCTTATAGTCTGTCATGAAATCCTTATCCGCCGGAGCGGCATACCGAACATTTCCCATTATTCCTCCCCGCGGCCGTTTCGCCGCACAAAATCCTGGTTTTTTCTTTATTGTTGCACACATAAATCTGCTGTGCAACCCCTTTCTTTCCGGAAAACGGCAGCGCCTGTGAGCACCCGGCCAACCGCAAAAGCAAGAATTCTAAAAAACTGGACAAGAACCGCTGTTGTTTTCCTCCGGCGCATTTCTTATACTGAAGCCATAAAAAAACGCAACCATTCAGACAACCGGCCTTTGTATTTTCGTAACCGTTCAGCAAGCGGAACGATTGCGCATTTTCCGCAAAGGCTGCAGGAAATAAACCGAAAGGACGATTGATATGGAAAAAACAAAAGGACTTGTAACCATTCCCACCGATGTGGACGTTGTCTCCGGTACGCTGGAGCTGATGGAACGCTGGGGCGCGGACGCCCTCCGGGACTGCGACGGCACGGATTTTCCGAAGGAGCTGCAGAACGTGGACGCCAAAATTTATTCCACTTACTACACCACCCGCAAGGACAACGACTGGGCGCGGCAGAATCCCGACGAAATCCAGCAGATGTATCTTATGACTCCGTTCTATACCGCCGAGGGCACCTCCCTGGAGATTCCCCTGATGAAGGGGCTTTATCCGGATATGCTGACTCCGAACACCCGCGACGATATCCGGCGCTGGTGGGAAGTTATCGACCGTACGACCGGAGAGGTGGTATCCCCCGATCACTGGAGCTGCTGCGAGGGTCGTGGAATCGTCACCGTCGAGACCACTCCCTTCCATGAGTATACGGTCAGCTTCCTTGCCTATATCATGTGGGATCCGGTTCATATGTACAACGCAGTGACCAACTCCTGGAAGGGTGTGGAACACCAGATCACATTCGACGTCCGCCAGCCGAAAACCCATGCCTTTACGATGAAGCGCCTGCGCAAATTCATCGAAGAACATCCCTATGTCAATGTGCTCCGCTTCACAACCTTCTTCCATCAGTTCACTCTCGTCTTTGATGAACTGGCCCGGGAGAAATATGTGGACTGGTATGGATATTCCGCATCGGTCAGCCCTTACATTCTGGAACAGTTTGAGCGGGAAGCCGGCTATCCGTTCCGCCCGGAATACATCATCGACCAGGGGTATTACAACAACCAGTATCGGATTCCCTCCAGAGAGTATCAGGATTTTCAGGCATTCCAGCGCCGTGAGGTGGCAAAAATTGTCCGTGAAATGGTGGACATCACCCATGAATACGGCAAAGAAGCCATGATGTTTCTGGGAGACCACTGGATCGGCACAGAACCGTTTATGGAAGAATTCCAGACCCTCGGCCTGGATGCCGTTGTGGGAAGCGTCGGAAACGGTTCCACCCTTCGCCTGATCAGCGACATTCCCGGCGTCAGATACACCGAGGGCCGCCTGCTCCCCTACTTTTTCCCGGATGTTTTCTGCGAGGGCCAGGATCCTGTCAGAGAAGCGAAATACAACTGGGTGACGGCCCGCAGAGCAATTCTGCGCAAACCCATCGACCGTATCGGCTACGGCGGCTACCTGAAGCTGGCGATGCAGTTTCCGGATTTCCTCGACTATGTGGAACAGGTCTGCAACGAATTCCGTGAACTGTACCGAAACGTCAGGGGAACCGTTCCCTACTGCTTTAAAAAAGTCGCGGTGCTGAACTGCTGGGGAAAAATGCGCGCCTGGGGCTGCCATATGGTTCACCACGCACTGTATCAGAAACAGAATTATTCCTATGCCGGAGTGATCGAAGCGCTGTCCGGCGCTCCTTTCGACGTGGTCTTCCTCAGTTTCCAGGATCTGCTGGATCAGCCGGAGATTCTGAACGATATTGATGTGATCATCAACGTGGGCGACGCAGATACCGCCCATACCGGCGGCGAATGGTGGATTCACCCGCAGATTCAGGAGACCATCCGCCGGTTCGTCTACCAGGGCGGAGGAATCATCGGCGTCGGCGAGCCTTCCGGCCATCAGTATCAGGGCCATTTCTTCCAGCTCGCCAATATCTTCGGCGTTGAGCAGGAGCACGGATTCACCCTGGGCTACGACAAATATAACTGGGAGGAGCATTCCCATTTTATTCTCGATGACGTGGCCTCGGAAATGGATTTCGGTGAAGGCAAGAAAAATATTTTCGCCCTGGAACAGACCCAGGTGCTTGTCCAGAGAGACAGGGAGGTACAGATGGCCGTGAACACTTTCGGAAAAGGCCGGGCGGTTTATATCAGCGGACTCCCCTACAGCTTTGAAAACAGCCGGGTACTCCACCGGGCGATCCTCTGGAGTTCTTCCTCCGAGGACGCTCTGCTGCACTGGTTCAGCTCCAATTACAATGTGGACGTCCACGCTTATCCGGAAAACGGCAAATACTGCGTGGTAAACAATACGGACGCACTGCAGGAAACGGTAATCTACCGCGGCGACGGCAGCAGTTTTGAAAAAACCATGCAGCCGAATGAAATTATCTGGTATGAAATCTGAGGAGGAAACATTTACAATGACACCAGCATCAAAAGAACAGTTTGAGGAAGCCATCCGCAGCTTTCAGTTTGACGGAACGCTGCGCAGCGCAGAACCGTATGGAAACGGCCATATCAACGACACCTATCTTTTGGTTTTCGAAATCGGAACCATGGGAATTGTGAAAATCATTCTTCAGAGAATGAACCGGGAGGTTTTTACAAAGCCTGTGGAGTTAATGGAAAACATCATGGGCGTAACCTCACATCTTCGCCGGAAGATCATCGCGCAGGGCGGCGATCCGGAGCGGGAGACACTGAACGTGATTCCCTCCCGGGATCAGAAGCCGTATTACAGGGATTCCGCCGGAGAGTACTGGAGAGCCTACCGCTTTATCACCGACGCAACCAGTTTCGACCGAGTGGAACGGCCGGAAGACTTTTACGAGAGTGCGCTGGCGTTCGGAAACTTTCAGCGGCTGCTGTCCGATTATCCGGCGGCCACTCTCCACGAGACAATTCCGGGATTTCACGATACCGAGGCCAGATTCCGTGCGTTCCGGGAAGCAGTAAAAAATGATATCTGCGGCCGGGCGGCCGGCGTTCAGAGGGAAATCGAATTCGTCCTCGCCCACGAGGATCTGACAGGCGTTTTCAACCGTCTCCTGGAAAAGAAAGAGATTCCCCTGCGCGTCACCCACAACGACACCAAGCTGAACAACATCATGATCGACAATAAAACCCGCAAAGCCATCTGCGTCATCGACCTGGACACTGTCATGCCGGGCCTTGCAATGAATGATTTCGGGGATTCCATCCGTTTCGGCGCCAGCACCGCTGCGGAGGACGAACCGGATCTCAACAAAGTGTTCTGCGACATGAATCTCTACGAAATGTATGTGAAAGGTTTTCTGGAAGGATGTGCCGGGCAGCTGACCCAACAGGAGGTTCTTCTTCTCCCGTTCGGCGCCAAGGTCATGACCTTTGAATGCGGCATCCGCTTCCTGACGGATTACCTGGAAGGCGACCATTACTTCAGGATCCACCGGGAAAATCATAACCTCGACCGCTGCCGGACACAGTTCCGCCTGGTGGAAAATATGGAGAAAAAATGGGATGTGATGAATGAGCTGATTCTGAAGTATCATAACGTTACAGTTCAGTCATAACCGTTCCGCCGGCGGAACGGTTATGACTCTCACACTCTCATCTGTCCTTTGCCGCCGCATACCCGCAGGACAGTGCGAGGAGCAGAAGCCCCAGCCCCAGAAAAGCTGCCGGAACGGAAAATGCTTTTGCCGCCGCGCCGCATATGGGGCTGAGCGCTGCCATCCAGATGCTGTAGCACATACTGTCCACAGAGATCACTGTGGCCCGTATTCTGCTCTCCGCCTCCTGCTGATTTTCTTTTTCCAGGCGAAGCGCTGTCATCTGATCCATGCATTGAACCAGTCCCGCCGCAGCCACTACAACCGGAAGGCTTGCCGCGCCGCAGGCAATGGCCGCCGCCCCTGCCGCGCTTCCGCCGATCCACACAACTGCACGGCTGCTCCAGGTTCCGCTCCGCTCCCCCAGAAACGCTCCGGCAACACGGAACAGAGAAATGGCAAACAGCGGAAGACCCACCAGATTCTCCTGCAGGCCAAGCGTCACCAGATATTCCTGCAGCATCATAGTGATCAAATAGGCCCCTGCGCTGATTCCCCCTGACACTGCCATTCTTCTCCGCATCCTGGGATGCCCGGCGAGAAACAAAAAGCTTTGTCTGAAATGCGCCAGCAATTCAGATGCCATCGAACCCAATATCAGACCGGTTCCCGGTCTGTTTTTCTGTAACGGTTCAGCCTGCTGAACTGTTACGTTTTTCTTTCCGCTCTGCGATTTCTGCCTCTCTGCCGCAGAAATTCCGGAACTCTCCTCTGACTCACAGGAGGGTTTTGCCTCTTTCAGCCGCCATGCGATTGCGGCGCAGCACAAACCCTGTCCCGCAGAGATAAGATAAGCCGCCCGATAGCCGACGCCGATTGTGACAACGCTGATCAGACCGGTGACGGCGCACAGTCCCTGATAGATGGACTCCTGCCGCGCCGATACCTGCAGGTAGCGCTCCGCCTGCCCCGCTTCCAGAAGACTGTCATAAGTCAGCGCTTCCCTGGTTCCTGATACCAGGTTATAGCTGACGGCGTTCATCCCCATTGCCAGAAGAATCACCGGAAAAAAATCTGTGGCGATCATCAGAAACGACGACAGGGCAGAGACAATCCCCGCCGCCGCAAGCGTCCTTCTCCTGCCTGCCAGATCGGAAAGCATTCCACTGGGAATCTCACAGCACATACTCACTGCATGAAAGACTCCTTCCGCGATTCCTGCCTCCGCCAGAGAAAATCCCCTCTGAATCAGAAAAAGAACCCAGACAAGATCCACGATCTGGAATCCACTCACAACTTCATAAAGATATAACGTACGGATTTGTTTTTTGATATTCATTTCTGCATCATCCTTTTTCTGTGATTTTTATCAGGACGTCATGATGCTGCGGCGGTTTTGCCTGCCGCTCATAACCTCGTCCTGTGGAATGATGCCCATTTTCAGAAATGATTTCAGATGTGAAAAACCGAAAATATCCGCTGCACGGAATCTGATGCGATATTTTCCTGAATTGCCATAAGACAGATTACCTGAAAATGGGCGCACTGATAGCCTGAAATGCAAAAATGTTGCCTTTTTTTATCATAAGACAAGTTGTTTTCCAGCCCATCGTGCGCCTCCTGTTTTCATTTTTTACAGTTTAACATATCATATTTCAAAACACAAGAAAAGCTTCTCACATATTCCGGAATCTCTCGTATCTCCGTTCCGTGAGTTCTTCCGTTTTGTATTTTGTGTATTTATCCAGGAATTCTTCGATATCCTGTTCCAGCACATCACATACCAGCGGGAAATTCTCCCGGGTCAGATGCTCCGGTTCCTCAATGATTTTCTCAATGATTCCCAGACGCTTCAGATCCTGGGCGGTCAGCTTCATGACCTGCGCCGCTTCTTTCGCCCGCTTACTGTCTTTCCACAGAATCGACGCAAAGCCTTCCGGAGACAGTACTGAGTAGATGGCGTTCTCCATCATCCACACTTCGTCGCCGACCGCCAGGGCCAGGGCGCCTCCGCTGCCTCCTTCCCCGATGACAAGCGACAGGATCGGCGTCTTCAGATCCGACATTTCAAAAAGATTTCTCGCGATCGCCTCTCCCTGGCCGCGCTCCTCGGCCTCCATGCCGCAGAATGCTCCCGGCGTATCCACAAAGCAGATGACCGGGCGGTGGAATTTCTCCGCCTGCTTCATCAGGCGCAGCGCCTTCCGGTAGCCTTCCGGGGACGGCATCGCAAAGTTTCTCCGGACATTCTCCTTGGTGGTCGTTCCTTTGGCCTGGGCGATCACGGTCACCGGTCGGTTATGGAACCAGGCGATGCCTCCGACGACTGCCGGGTCGTCCCGGAAGCCCCTGTCTCCATGGAATTCCTGAAATCCTTCAAACAAAGCGTCGATATAATCCATTCCCACCGGACGATCTTTTTTCCGTGCTTTTTCCACCCGTTCCCAGGCGGTCAGTTCAGACGCACCGGCGCGGGATTTTTCTCCGTCGGAACGGCCGGAGCGCAGGCCGTCAAGCGTTTCCAGATCAGCCAGGGCATCGGGATCTGCCGCATCCAGCGGTTCTTCCTTTTCGCCGGCTTCGCTTTCCTTCTGACCGGCGGAGGTATCCGCTCCGTGCAGCCGCAGAAGCTCCGCCAGAGTGTCTCTGGACGTCTCCCGTTCCAGAATCCCGTCGATAAAGCCGTGCTCCAGCAGAAACTCCGCCCGCTGAAAGCCTTTTGGCAGCTTCTGTCCGATGGTCTGCTCGATGACGCGGGGGCCTGCAAACCCGATCAGGGCATTGGGCTCCGCCAGAATAATATCTCCCAGCATTGCCCAGCTGGCCGTCACGCCGCCGGTGGTAGGATCTGTCAGGACTGTGATATACAGCAGTCCTGCCTCACTGTGACGCTTCAGCGCCGCGGAAGTCTTCGCCATCTGCATCAGGGAAACGATTCCCTCCTGCATTCTGGCGCCTCCGGAACATGCATAGAGAATCACCGGCAGCTTTTCTTTTGTGGCCCGCTCCACTGCACGGGTGATTTTCTCGCCGACCACTTCTCCCATACTGGCCATCATAAAACGGCCGTCACAGATTCCAAGCACCACATCCATGCCCTGAATCTTCGCTTTTCCGGTCAGAACCGCCTCGGCCAGATTGGTTTTCTCCTGAAGGGCCCGGACTTTTTCCTCGTATCCCTTGAAATTCAGCGGATTCGAGGTCTTCATATCGTGATCCCATTCCTCAAAGCTGCCTTCGTCGGCGATCATCTCCACCCGCCTCCAGGCATGTACCCGGAAATAGTTATGGCATTTTGGACAGATATAATAATTTCTCTTCACGTCCTCCGTAAAGATGGCAGACTTACAGGCGTTGCATTTTTTCAGAATTCCCAGCGGCGCTTCCGGCCGGCTTCCCTCGTTTGCCCCGTCGTTGTCGAAAAGAACAGCAGCCTTTGATCGTGTCTTTTTAAAATATCTTTCCAGCTTCATGCCTTAACCCAGCCTTTCTATAAATTCAATATCAATGTTTCCGGATATGTAATCCGGATGATTGAGAATCTCATACTGATAATCCACATTGGTGTCGATGCCCTCGATCACCACTTCTCCAAGGGCCGTCTGCATTTTTGCGATGGCCTCTTCTCTCGTCTTTCCATGTACGATCAGCTTTGCCAGCATGGAATCATAATACGCCGGCACCGTGTAGCCATTGTAGATCGCCGTATCCACACGGACGCCGAAGCCTCCCGGAAGATAGACGTCGGTGATGGTTCCCGGACAGGGGCGGAAATTCTTCTCGGGATTTTCCGCATTGATCCGACATTCAATCGCATGGCCCCTCAGCACAATGTCTTTCTGCTGCACAGAGAGCGGAAGCCCGGATGCCACGCGGATCTGTTCCTTGATCAGATCGATTCCCGTCACCCATTCGGTGACCGGATGCTCCACCTGAATCCGGGTGTTCATCTCCATGAAATAAAAGTTTCCGTCCGGCTCCAGCAGGAATTCGATCGTTCCGGCATTTTCATAATGAGCCGCTTTTGCCGCGCGCACCGCCGCATCGCCCATCTTTTTTCTCAGCTTATCAGTCAGTGCAATACACGGAGACTCCTCAATCATCTTCTGATGATTCCTCTGAATGGAACAGTCACGCTCGCCGAGATGCACAACATTTCCAAAACTGTCCGCCATGATCTGAAACTCCACATGACGCGGATGGCGGATAAACCGCTCCACATACATGGTTCCGTCGCCAAAAGCCATCTGCGCCTCTTTCTGTGCGGTTGCAAAGGAGGAGAGAAACTCCTCACGGTTCTCGGCAGTACGCATTCCTTTTCCGCCGCCGCCGAGTGCCGCCTTGATCATCACCGGATAGCCGATCTGATCCGCGATTGCAAGGCCGTCTTCCGCCTCAAAAATCGGTTCTTTGCTTCCCGGAACCACCGGCACATTGGCCGCCATCATTGTATTCCGGGCTTCCGACTTGTTTCCCAGCTTTTCGATAACCTCCGGCGCCGGGCCGATATAAGTAATATTGCACTTTCTGCAAAGTTCCGCGAATCTGCTGTTTTCAGACAGGAAGCCAAATCCCGGATGGATCGCGTCGGCCCCGGACACCAGCGTCGCACTGAGGATCCTCTCCATGTTCAGATAGCTGTCTTTGGAGGGAGCCGGTCCGATGCAGATCGCCTCATCGGCAAGCTGCGTGTGAAGCGCCTCCCGGTCCGCCTCCGAATAAACGGCCACTGTCTCGATTCCCATCTCCCGGCAGGCGCGGATGATTCGAACCGCGATTTCCCCGCGGTTGGCAATCAGTACTTTCTTTATCATTCTGCATCACCTACCATGAATGTCAGTTCTCCGCTTGCCACCACTTTCCCGTCGACCGTCGCGGTAGCTTCTCCGACCCCAAGAGGTCCCTTACGGCGAATGATCTTTGTCTCCAGGCGCATTTTGTCCCCCGGTTTTACCTTCCCTTTAAAACGGCATTTGTTGATTCCACCGAAGAATGCGATTTTTCCCTTGTTTTCTTCCAGAGAAAGAATCGCCACCGCTCCGGTCTGCGCCAGCGCCTCGATAATCAGTACGCCCGGCATCACCGGTTCCTGCGGAAAATGTCCGGCAAAAAAATCTTCCCGGTAAGTCACACATTTATACCCCACTGCGTATTCTCCCGGAACGAAATCCTCGATTTCGTCCACCAGCAGAAACGGATGACGGTGGGGAAGGATCTCCATGATCTGTTTTGTATTCAGACTGTTCATACCGTCACCTCCTCAGGCGATGCAGAACAGAGGCATTCCATACTCCACCGTATCTCCGTTCTGTACCAGAATCGCGGTTACGACGCCGTCATAATCGCTCTCAATCTCGTTCATCAGTTTCATTGCTTCCACAATTCCCAGGGTCTGTCCCTTTTTCACATGATCGCCGACTTTAACGAAAGGCTCCGCATCTTCCGCCGGCGCCGCATAGAAGGTTCCGACCAGAGGCGAAGTCACCATGTTTCCCTCTTTCAGACTGTCGGCGGAAGCAGTCTCCGCAGCGGACGTGGTTCCCGCCGCTGCGGTTTCAGCCGCTGCTCCTGCCGGAAGCACTCCGGCGGCTGCTTCTGCAGGCGCCGCCGCACCGACGGTTCCTGCCGCAGGAACAACCGCAGCGGCTGCCGGCGCTGCAGTGCCTGCCAGAGCCGCCTCAGAGGCATTCCCTCCCGTCACAGCTGCGCCCGCCGGACGGTCGATATCGATCTTCTCGCCGTTTGCCGCCTCATAGTGGAACGAGGTGAGAGAAGAGTTTGAAACGGTTTCAATGATTTTGATAAGCTGTTCAAATTCCATACCATTACTCCTCATATTTCTTGATCAGAAGACTTGCATTGTGCCCGCCAAAGCCCAGGGAATTGCTCATCGCGTACTCTACCGGTTTCTCCACCGGCGCGCCGATCGCATAATTCAGATCACATTCCTCTTCTGATTCCACAGAACCGATGGTCTGATGAATAAATCCGTCCTGAATGGATTTTACACAGGTGACAAACTCCACGCCGCCGGCTGCGCCGAGCAGATGACCGATCATGGATTTCGTCGAGTTGATCACAACATCCTTTGCCGCGTCGCCGAAGGCCGCTTTGACCGCTCTCGTCTCCACCAGGTCGTTCAGATGCGTGCTGGTTCCATGAGCATTGATATAGGTCACATCCGACGGCTGAATGCCGGCCTCGTTCATCGCCAGCTCCATTGCCTTCGCAGCGCCGCTTCCGTCATCGATGGGCGCAGTGATATGATATGCATCGCAGGTTGCGCCGTAGCCCACAACCTCCGCATAGATCTTCGCATCTCTCGCCTTTGCATGCTCCAGCTCTTCCAGGACAACAACGCCTGCGCCTTCTCCCATGACGAATCCGTTGCGGTCCTTGTCAAAGGGAATCGACGCCCGCGCCGGATCCTCGGTCTGGGACAGAGCCGTCAGGCTGGTAAAGCATGCCACGCCAAGCGGACAGATACTTCCCTCCGCTCCGCCGGTGATGCACACGTCCGCATCCCCGTACTGAATCGCGCGGAACGCATCGCCGATAGAATGCGTGCTGGTAGCGCATGCCGTCACAACGCTGGTACATTTTCCTCTCGCTCCCAGATCAATGGCCACATTGCCCGCCGCCATGTTGGCAATCATCATCGGAACGGTAAACGGATTGACTCTGGACGGTTTTCCTTCCAGAATCTTTGCTTCCGCCGCCTCGCTGGCCTCCAGGTCACCGACGCCGGAACCGATCATGACGCCCACGCGGTAAACATCCTCCTTCGCCATATCCAGTCCTGCGTCGGCAAAGGCCTCGCGGGACGCAGCGATCGCATAATGGGAAAAACGTCCCATTCTCTTTGCAGTCTTGAAATCCAGAAAATCTTTCGCGTTGAAATCCTTGACTTCCGCTGCCAGATGCACTTTATAGTCGGTGGTATCAAAACGGGTGATCGGAGCGATTCCGCATTTTCCTTCCCTGACACTTTTCCAGAATTCCTCCACATTATTTCCGATTGGGGTCACTACGCCCAATCCGGTCACAACTACTCTTCTCTTCATCTGTCTACCTCCAAGTTATTCCTACATTGCCATGCCGCCGTCCACGTGAAGCACCTGTCCGGTAATATACTTCGCCTCGTCGGACGCCAGGAACGCAACGGCATTGGCCACATCCTCCGCGCCGCCGAAATGGCCCATGGGGATCTGCGCCGCCGTCGCCTCCCGAACCCTGTCGGAAAGCACCGCTGTCATATCCGTCTCAATAAATCCGGGGGCAATTGCGTTGACCGTGATTCCACGGGAGGCCAGCTCCTTTGCCGCCGATTTGGTCAGACCGATCACGCCCGCCTTGGAAGCGGCATAATTTGCCTGTCCCGCATTTCCTGCAACGCCAACAACGGAAGACATATTGATGATCCGTCCGCTTTTCTGGCGAAGCATCGTTCTTGACACAAAGCGGATGCAGTTGAAAGTTCCCTTCAGATTCGTATCCACAACCTTGTCAAAGTCTTCCTCCGACATTTTCATCAGAAGTCCGTCTCTTGTCACACCTGCATTGTTCACCAGAATATCCACTCTTCCGAACCGTCCGGTCACCTCCTGGAAAAAAGCCTCGCAGGCCGCAAAATCGGAAACGTCACACTGAATCGCACAGGCGGTTCCTCCCGCTTCCTCAATCTCACGGACCACTTCTTCCGCCTTTTCCTTTGAACCGTTATAATTTATCACAACCGACGCATGTTCTTTCGCAAGACGCAGAGCGACTGCTCTTCCGATCCCGCGGGATGCGCCGGTAACTACTGCTACTTTTCCCTCTAACATGTCATGCTTCCTTTCTTCTCCGCCTCTTTACTGCGCCAGCTCTTCGCAGACCTTCTGCATCTCCTCCCAGGTACGGATATTATATCCTTTCACCTGACGGTCGATCTTGCGCAGAAAACCTGTCAGCGTACGGCCCGGCCCGATCTCCACAAAGGTGTCGACGCCTGCCGCAATCATTGCCTCCACACTCTGCTGCCAGCACACGGAAGAAGATACCTGACGGATCAGGAGATCTTTGGTCTGGGCAATATCACTGACATACTCCGCCGTCACATTGGTGACATACGGGAGTTTCAGCGAAGACAGCTCCATCTGGTCAAACACTTCCTTCAGGCCTTCCCCTGCCGGATCCATCAGCGGGGAATGGAACGGACCGCTGACCTTCAGCGGAAGGACACGCTTTGCCCCTGCTCCCTGGAGCGCTTTGGACGCCTCTTCCACCGGAGCCTTGTATCCGGTGATAACAATCTGTCCGGGACAGTTATAGTTGGCAATCCACACACCGTCACAGCCTTCCAGCACTTTCTCGATGGAAGGACCGTCCATGCCGAGAACGGCCGCCATGCTGCCCTCTCCCGCCGGAACCGCCTCCTGCATCAGGATCCCTCTTTTTCTCACCAGACGCATCGCATCGGAAAGCTCCATGCCTCCCGCAGAGACAATCGCACAGTATTCTCCCAGGCTCAGTCCCGCCGTCACCTGCGGCGTCACTCCCTGCTCCCGCACCACACGTTCCATCGCCATACATGCAGTCAGCAGGGCAATCTGGGTATATTCCGTAATATTCAGTTCCTCATTTTCCTCGAAGCAGAGTTTCTTCATATTCAGACCCAGCAGACTCTCTGCCTGATCAAACACTTCTCTGGCGCTGGCGGAATTTTCATAAAAATCCTTTCCCATTCCCGGCTCCTGCGCGCCCTGTCCCGGGAAAATAAATGCTGTTTGGCTCATGATTTCCACTCCTTATTTTCTTCACGGCATTCTGCGTTGTTCATTACCGCTCTTCTTATAAATCCCGAAGAAAGAGGGGACAAGCCTCTCTTTCTCCGGGATTCCTGTACCGTCGCTCCGCATCTGCGCAGCCGATTATTTTTTTACTGATGATCTTCCAGATATTTTACAACGTCGCCGACAGTTTTCATCTCTTCCAGATCCTCGGTCGGGATCTCAACGCCGCAGGATTCCTCCAGAGACATCACCATCTCAAACAGGTCCAGAGAATCTGCTCCCAGGTCTTCCTTGAAAGAAGTCTCTTCCGTAATCGTATTGATATCTGCTCCCAGTGCTTCTGCTACCGTTTCCTTTACCTTTTCTAACATTCGCTTTTTCTCCTTTTCATTGAT